>Ga0214921_10000705_pt1 | contig 60311 bp, 52 predicted proteins | sample LL1505_MetaG_FD_177992 | JGI IMG/M metagenome (GOLD analysis project Ga0214921, IMG submission 177992) | Freshwater microbial communities from Lake Lanier, Atlanta, Georgia, United States - LL-1505 | ecosystem: Environmental > Aquatic > Freshwater > Lake | place: USA: Georgia | collected...
GATTTGAGCAGGCGGTCATAATCGGGGTTGGCATAGCCGGTGTCGTTATTGCCGCCGCCGGAGATAAAGACCTCAAGGAAGCCGTGGGGGTCGGGGAAGTCGCCGATCCATCCGGCGCGACAAATATCGTAGGCGAGGTTATCCTTTGAATCTAGATATACTTTCCACTCCTCGTTGCGCAGGGCGACCTCGACACCCAGGCCGGTGCGCCACATTTGCTGGACGGCCTCGGCAACGGCCTTGTGAGCTTCGGAGGTGTTATAGAGGATTTCAAGGCGGCGGAGTCCCTTGCCCTCGGGGTAGCCGGCCTCCGCGAGCAGACGGCGGGCCTCGGCGAGTCCACCAGTGAGTTTATCGCTCGGGGTGTAGCCAGCGTAGGGTGGGGTAAAGTGGTAGGCAGGTTCCTGGCCGGCGCGCAGAATGGTTTTTACGATGGCTTCGCGATCGAGAGCGAGGGCGAGAGCGCGGCGCACGCGCACATCATCTAGCGGGGGGCGGGTCAGGTTCAGGTTGTAGTAATAGGTTCCGTAGAAAGGGTCGAGGCGGAGCAACTCAGGGTGCTCCCGGCGGTAGGTATCGATCTTGTCGGTGGGAATGGTCTCGGTGACGTCGAGTTGTCCGGAGCGGAACATACGTTCCTCGGTATTGTTGTCCTCGACCGGATGGAAAACGATGGTGTCCAAATTCACGGCGGCGGCGTTCCAGTAGGTGGGTGAGCGGTCGACCGTGATAGCTTGGTTGGGTAGCCATTTGGTGAGGATAAAAGGGCCGTTGCCGACGAGATTGCCGGCGCGGGTCCAAGCGCTGCCCTTCCGGTCAGTCGGGCCGAATTTCTCGATGGTGGGCAAGTGGACGGGAAACCACGAGGTGTGGCGGAGGGCGTAAAGGAGGTAGGGAACGGGCTGAACGAGGCGGAGCACGAGGGTGTGGTCGTCGAGCGCGGCGAAACCGGTTTTCGCGAAGTCGGTTAGCGCTCCCTTGTTGAAGTCCTCGGCCCCCTTGACCACATAAAGTTGATAGCTGTATTCGGCCGCAAATACCGGTGTGAGGATACGCTGGTAGGAGCGAATGAAATCATGCGCGGTGACCGGGTCTCCGTTTGACCATTTGGCGTTGGCGCGCAGGTGAAATGTCCAGGTAAGCTGGTCGGAGGAGGTTTCCCAAGACTCGGCGACGCCTGGGGCGATGCCCTCGCCGGAGGGATGTTCGGCAACAAGACCCTCGAACAAGGCCATCAGCAGGTGGTGTTCGGTCACGCCGGTGGTGACTTGGGGGTCGAGGTCCTGGGGTTCAGCGCCGTTGCCGACGTGCAGGATTTTTTTGGCTGAGCTGGCGTTGGGTGCGGGTGTGGACCCAGTTTTGGCGCAACCTGAGACTAGAAGGGCGGCGAGGGTGAGCGCGAGAAAAGGAAACAGGATTGGTCTGGGTTGTAGGGGCGCGCTCATGGGTGGGACAAGATTGCAGCCATTCCCGGGCCAAGGGCAAGCGGACGCTCGTCCTCTTGGGAGGCTAGGCGGATTTTGTCCGGGACCAGTCGGCCCGATGGGGAAGCGGCGCGTCCCTGCTTTTAGACCTGATAGGTCTGGCCGGGCACGGGGTCGATCACCTGAGTATTTGGCAGGCGAGCGGTGAGTTCCTTCATGAACCAGGCGCGGGCGGCGGGTTCGCCGTGGGCGAGGACGATGCTGCGTGCTTGGGTCTGGACTGCGAACTGGAGCAACTCTTCGCGGTCCGCGTGACCGGAGAGTTCAAAGCGTTCGACCTTGGCGGCGATCTTAACCCGGATGTTGATCGTCTCGAAGAGGAAGTTGTCACCCTGTTTCGCCTTTTGCAGTTGGCCGCCAGGCGTATCGGGGTCGCAGTAGCCGACGAAGGCGACGGTGTTGCGGGCGTGGCCGAGCAGGCCGGAGGCTAGGGTGTAGCTAGGGGTGTTTTCGACCAGCATGCCGGAGCTGATCAGGTAGAGGGCGCGTTGCTTTGGATCGACGCCTGGCTCGAGACGGCGGGGGAGGGGCTTGGTTCGGAGATCCTTCAGTATGCCGCGGCTAAAATTAACGTGTTTGGTCTTGCGGGCGATTTCGTCGAAGTAGTCGCACAAGTCCAGGCCGAGGCCGGAGGTGTAGATGGGGCAGTCAACCAGTTTGCCGAATCGGCGGGCATCGTGGAAGATGGCCAGCAGTTCTTGCATACGGCCGAGAGCGAACACGGGAATAAGGACGGAGCCGCCGTTCTGGATGGTCTCGTTGATGCAATCGATCAGGCGGGAGACCTCGTTGATGCGTTCCTTGCCTTCGGGCCGCTCGGTGGTGCCGCGGGTGGTTTCGGTGACCAGCGTATCGAAATGTCCGGCGGGGAAGCGGGCGCCCTTTACGACGCGCTGGTCTTCGAACAATACGTCACCGGTGACGAAGATGTGGCGATCCTTATGGCGAATTTCGACGGCGCAGGCGCCCGCGACGTGTCCGGCGGGGTGGAGGGTGATCTCTACCTCGTCCTTGCCGTTGGAGAAGCGTTTGGGCTGGTTAAAGGCTAGGCCGGTGAAGCGCGGGGCGCAGCGGTCGATGTCGTCGTGGGTGAAGTGGGGCGCGTCCTTGGTCTGGCCCTCAGTCACCTGACGGCGCATGACGTTGGCGGAATTGTGAAGCATGCGTTCCACGATCATGCGGCTGGACAGCGACATGAGGACTGGGGCGTGGGGCTGTTCACGCATGGCGACCGGAAGAGTGCCGAGGTGATCGAGATGACAGTGGGTCAGCACGATTAGGTCGACGGTGATGCCGGCCAGTTTGGCAAACTCGGGCATGGCCGCTCGGCCGGTCATCTTGGGATGCAAGCCACTGTCAATGAGGATGTTAATTTCGCCGATTTGGAGCAGGGTGCAGCTGCACCCGATGCCACCCTCACGGTTGAGGTCGATTAGTTTCATTCTTGGAATCGGTCAGACGACACACTGCTTGGGGTGAGCGCAAGCGTAACCTAGGGATTGACGATGTGAAAGGTCGCGCTGGGCGGGTGTGGTTTGGTTTTCCCCTTGCGGCGTGCGTTGTGCGGGGCGACTTTGGCGCGCCTGTTTTTCCGGAATATCTGGGACAGGATTTTTCATCATGGCTGAATCCACTACGGAATACGACCTTATCGTCATCGGCGGCGGACCGGCGGGCTACGCTGGCGCTATTCGCGCCGGCCAGCTCGGCAAAAAAGTCGCCTGCATCGAAATGGAGCGCGCGGGCGGCACTTGTTTGAATTGGGGCTGCATCCCCACCAAGGCCCTGCTCAAGAGCGCGGAGCTGTATGTGAAGATGAAAAAAGCCGAGGCTTTCGGACTGACGGTGAAAGAGGTCGGTTTTGATTTTGCCGCGGTTATGCTGCGTTCGCGCGACGTCGCCAAGCAGATGGCCAAGGGCATCGAGTTCCTTTTTCGCAAGAACAAGGTGGACTACGTCATCGGCAAGGCTCACGTGCCCGCTGCCGGTATGGTGGAGATCACCGAGGGCGAGAAAAAGGGGCAGCTACTGAAGACCAAGGCCATCCTTATCGCCACCGGTTGCAAGATGCGTCAAATCCCAGGTTTGGAGTATGACGGTGTGCGTGTGATGACTTCTCGTGAAGCGCTCGACACCAAGGTGCAACCCAAGTCGGTTACCATCGTCGGCGCCGGCGCCATCGGGGTGGAGTTCGCCTACTTCTTCAACGCGCTTGGGACTAAGGTTACGTTGGTTGAGATGCTGCCGAATATCCTGCCGGTCGAGGACGAGGAGATTTCCAAGGGGTTGCACCGTTCCTTTGAAAAGCAGGGCATCAAGATCCATTTAAATACCAAGTGCGAAAATTTCCGGGTCGGCCCTTCTTCAGTGAAGGTGGACCTGGTCGAGGGTGATAAACGCACCGAGATCGAGTCGGATGTGCTGCTCTCGGCCATCGGCGTTACCGCCAACACTGAAGGCCTGCTCGGCCGCGGCGCGCAACTCGAGTTGGACCGAGGTTACGTCAAAGTGGACGCCCGCTACCAAACCTCGATCAAGGGCATTTACGCCGCCGGCGACATCATCGGCCCCCCCTGGCTGGCGCATATCGCGACGTTCGAAGCGGTCAACGCGGTCAACGGCTTGTTCGGCCATGGTGAACCGAAGCGCGTGACGGTTTTCCCCGGCTGCACTTATTGCCAACCACAGATTGCTTCGACTGGGCTCACCGAAAAACAGGCGCGCGAAAAGAAACTCGATTTCAAAGTCGGCAAATTCCCGTTCACCGCGTCGGGCAAAGCGGTAGCGTCGGCGGACAGTGATGGTTTCGTGAAGGTGATCTCGGACGCCAAGACGGGCGAGATCTACGGCGCGCACATCTTGGGCAGCGATGCGACGGAGTTGATCGCCGAATACGGGTTGGCCATCCAGCTCGAGGCGACGGTCGAGGATGTTCACCAGACCATCCATGCCCACCCTACGCTCTCCGAGGCGCTGGCCGAGGCGGCTGCGGACACGACCAAAGAGGCGATCCACATCTGAGACCTAGCCTCGAAACCACCGATTGAATCCAGGATTTTAATCGGTCTATTCATCGGAGGATGACCCGGATTTTTGCGGATTTCAAAACCATCCGCGTTTATCCACGCTACCTGCGGTCAAATTTTGGTAGCTCTTGTAGGCTCCGGCGGACTTTCCCCCACCCCTAAATTTTATCGATCCTGAGGTGGGCTAGCCGGTTTGCGCTCAGTTCTCCGAGGCACGGGCACGTTCGCTGGCGGCGGCGAGGAAGTAGTTCTGAGCGGAGAAGGCGGGCACACCCTCCGCGCGGGGAATGGGCAAATAGCCTCCGCCGGCGGCGAGCAGGCGGGCGGACTCAGTATCCTGCAGCTCCATCGCAAAGAGCTCATCAACCATCCATTGGCGCAGGCCAGGGTCTAATATCGGAAAGACGACTTCGATGCGCCGGAAAAAGTTGCGGGGCATCCAGTCGGCGCTGCCCGCGTAGATCGCGGGCTCGCTGCCGTCGTTGAGAAAATAGTAGGCGCGCACGTGTTCGAGGAAACGGCCGACGAGAGAGCGCACGCGGATTTTCTCTGAGAGTCCGGGCACGCCGGGGACGAGGCAGCACACCCCTCGGATGATGAGATCGACCTGCACTCCGGCCCGAGAGGCGGCGTAGAGGGCGTCGATGATGGCTTGATCAACCAGCGAGTTCATCTTGGCTAGGATCCGGGCGGGCCGACCGGCGGCGGCGTTTGTCGTTTCGCGCTTGATGAGCTCCAAGATCCGGCGGTGGAGGGTGAAAGGGGCTACCAGCAGGTGATCAAATTCGGGGGCGCGGCCAAAGCCGGTGAGGGCATTAAAAAGTGTGGCTGCGTCCGCGGTGAGTTCCGCCCGCGAGGTGAAGCAGCTCAGGTCAGTGTAGATCCGGGCGGTTCGCGGGTTATAGTTACCGGTGCCCAGATGGGCATAGCGGCGGAGCTTGCCGTCGGACTCTCGGCGCACGACCAGCGCGACCTTACAGTGGGTTTTGTGACCTACTAGGCCGTAGACCACGTGGACGCCGGCCTCTTCTAACTGACGAGCCCACTGGATGTTGTTGGCCTCATCAAAGCGGGCCTTCAACTCAACTAGGGCGGTGACTTGTTTGCCATTGCGCGAGGCCTCGATGAGGGCGCGCACGAAGGGGGAGTCTCCGCTGGTGCGGTAGAGAGTTTGCTTGATGGCGAGGACTCGGGGGTCGCGCGCCGCCTGCTCGACGAAATCTACGACGGGCTGAAACGAATCGTAGGGATGGTGCAGGAGCACGTCGCGATCGCGCAGGGTATCAAAAATCAGCGAGGGCTCGCGGAGCGGGGAGACGTTGACAGGGGAGAAGGCGGGATACTTTAGGTCGGGGCGATCGATATCGGCCAAGGCCATCAGGCGCAGGTGGTTGATCGGGCCTTCGAGGCGGAAGACATACTCGTGGGAAAGCGACAGGTGGTCGCAAAGGGTCGCGAAAATGGCGTCGTCTACGCCATCCTCGATCTCAAGGCGGACGGCGGCGCCACGGCGGAGGTTTCGCAGCTCTTCTTCGATCTTCTTGAGTAGGTTTTCGGCCTCCTCCTCATCAATGTAGAGGTCGCTGTTGCGGGTGACCCGAAAGGCGTGGGCGCCGTCGATTTTATAGCCTGGGAAGAAGTCAGCGGCGCAGAGCTTGATGATGTCCGAGAGGAAGATAAAGCGGCGGCCGCGTTTGTCTGCGTCGGTGGCGTCGATCGGCACGATTCGAGGTAGAACCCGGGGGACGGGCAGGATCGCAAAGTGGCGGTCGGGCTCGGGGGTGGAGGGGTTGTCGAGGGAGACGACGATGTTCAGCGTCTTATTGCCGAGCTGGGGGAAGGGATGGGACTGGTCGATGCCCAGCGGGGTGAGGACGGGGAATACCTGTTCTTCGAAGTAGGTGCGCACCCAAGCAAGCTCGCCGTGGTTGAGGGCGGTGGCGGAGGCGAAGGTGATACCTTCGGCGGCTAGGGCGGGGATAAGTTGTTCTCGCCAGCAGCGATATTGGTCGTCGACCAGCGAGGCCACGACACTGTGAATGCGGCGGAGTTGCTCACGGGGACCGAGGGCGTCGATGCCGCCGGACTCGACGACGTTATTATCCACCTGCTGGATCAAGCCGGCGACGCGGATTTCGAAGAACTCGTCGAGGTTGCTTGAGACGATGGCAAGGAAGCGGACGCGTTCGAGCAACGGGTGGCGGGCATTTTGGGCCTGCTCGAGGACGCGGCGGTTGAAGGCGAGCCAGCTCAGCTCGCGGTTGAAGTAGGCTGCCTTAGTGGGGGTGCCGCCGAGGGTGATAGGGGCGGGGTGATTGCCGGGCAGCAAGATGGTCTCATCATCCTTACTGAGCCCATTTGGCGCAGGGCTGGAGGGTGCTGGGTGCCCGACGCTAGCCTCGGGGGCGGCGGTTTTGGTCGGGGTGAGAGATTGGGATGAGCGGCGCTTGGAGGCCATACTTGGAAAGGTAAAGAGAAGCAAAGCACCGCAAGGCGGGGCGACAGACGAGGATATTGCGGATAGTCGCTTGTTTTTAACAACCCGTCTTCAGGCGCACCAAAGGGTCTTGGGGTTGGTGAAGGCGAGCACTCCTGCACGCCCGAGTTCGCGCCCGAGGCCGGAGGCCTTACTACCGCCGAAGGGAACGGCCACATGGGAGCACACGGCGTGGTTGATAAAAACCATTCCCGCTTCGAGCCGAGGAGCGAGTTCGGCGCGGGCGCGGCGGACGTCGCGGGTGAAAATGGCCCCACCAAGCCCGTAGATGGAGCGATTGGCGGCGGCGAGCAGGGCGTCGTCGTCTGCGGCAATTTCGATCGCGGCAACCGGGCCGAAAAGTTCCTCTTCAGTGGCAGGCATGCCCGGGGCGACGTCGGTGAGTAGGGTTGGCGGATAGAAGGCACCTGGGCCGGCGGGCACTTGGCCACCGAGGACGCGTCGGGCGCCGCGCCGGATCGAACGAGTCACTTGAGAATGAAGGGCTTCGCGTAGATCGAAACGGGCGAGTGGGCCGAGGCGGACGCCGGCGGCGAGAGGATTTCCGTAGGAAAACGCTGCGAGCTCAGCGGCGAACAGGTGGGTAAACTCGTCCGCGACCCGAGCGTGCGCGAGGAAGCGTTTGGCCGCGATGCAGCTCTGTCCGTTATTCACTAGCCTAGCAGCGGCGCAGGCGCGGGCTGCCGAGGGCAGATCGGCGTCGGACAGGATAAGGTAGGGATCACTGCCGCCTAGCTCCAGCACAGCGGGTTTCAGAGCGGCGCCGGCGAGGGCGGCGATATGGCGGCCCACCACGGTGCCGCCAGTGAAGGTGACGCCGCGCACGCGTGGATCGGTGATGAGTGGTTCGAGTGCCGCGCCAGGCACGAGCAGGCAATCGAACGCTCCTGCGGGCAGGCCGGCTCGGCGGAAGGCGGCGACAAGGGCGAGCGCAGTGCCGGTGACGTTACCGGCATGTTTGAGCAACAAGACGTTACCAGCGACGAGGGCGGGCACGGCGGCGCGGATGACCTGCCACAGCGGGTAGTTCCACGGCATGATGGCTAGGACGACCCCGAGCGGCTCAGGCTGGACCGAGACGCCGCGCGGTGCTCCGTTAGGCTTTTCTGAGCGTAGGAAGGTAGCGCCGTGGCGGGCGTAATGCCGGCAGCAAGCGATGCACTTCGCGACCTCGGCAAGGGCGTCGGCGCGGGGTTTGCCCATCTCGGCGGTAACCACAGCGGCGAGGGCGTCACGTTCGTGGTGTAGAGTCGTGGCTAGGGCTCGTAGATGGCGGGCCCGGGCTGAGGCTGGGAGTTCGCGCCAAACCGCTGCGGCGGCGTGTGCGGCGGCGAGTCGCCGTTCGATCTCACTGCTGGAGTGAACAGGATAGCGGGCGAGGTTTTGTCCGGTGGCGGGATTGACGGAGACGAGCGCCATGTGCAGCTCAGCGAATCTGCTGCGCGCGGGCGGTTGGCGGCAACCCTGAATCGGTTCGACGGCTATGGATTGGGCGGGCCGATGACATCTTAGTCTCGCAACCAACCAGCGAGGCTGGCGCGGAGTTTGGCGCGGGCGCGGGCTAGGCGCGATTCGACCGCCTTAGTGGTGGCACCGACGAGTGCGGCGATCTCGGTGTGCGGGAGGTGTTCGTATTCAGCCAAAAGCAGGACCTCGCGGAGCTCGGCGGGAAGTTGATCGAGTGCGGCACGGACAGCGGCGTGTTCTTCGGACTGGCAAGTTACGGCGTCGGGCGCGGTGCCGGGGTCGGCGAGGTTTGTAGGCGGGGCGGTTTCGAGGGAATCGGTGCGGCGGCGGGTGGTTTTGCGGGCGTGGTCACGCGCCAGGTTCAGCGCGATTTGGAATAGCCACGTGCTGAATCTAGCCCCGGGCCGGTAGCGGGTGCGGTGTTGGTAGACGCGGACAAAGGTCTCTTGGGTTAGATCGCGAGCGTCAGCCTCGTTCCGAAGTTGACGATGCAGAAAGCCGAGCAGTGGACCCTGCCAGCGGACCATAAGAACGTCGAGTGCAGGCAAGTCTTCGGCTGCTAGGGCGGCCATCAGGGCTTCGTCGGTTGGAGAGGGGGTCTCCTCGGCGGCCGGGCCACTCATGGGCGGCGGTCGAGGGCTGGCGCACCGGTCTGGTTCTCCCCATGCGCCACGCGGGGCTCCATCAAGGCGAGAAATCGCGCACCTTGGTCCGGAGCCATGCAGGCGGCGACGGCTTGGAGGTGGGCGCGGGTTGCCTCGGTGCAGATAACTTTCAAGCGATCGAGTTCGATGAGTGCGGCGGTGCGGGTGGTGGCGTCGATCGCGGCGTCGAGTTGGTCGCGGGTGCGGGCGATCGCGGCGCAATGACTGGCGCAGACGGGCTTGTATTCGGATTGGAGGGCGTCGATGCGGGCGGCCTGGGCGGGATCCAGATCGAATTCCTCGCGCAGCCAGCGGTGACGCGCCTCGGCGTCGGTCGCGGGGGCCGGGAGAAAATGTCTCGTCACGCCGTAGCCGGCCAAGCCGGCGAGGAGGACCAAGGCGAAAAAGAGAACCAGAGGGCGCGACACGGGCGGGGATCTTAGCGGGCGACGTCCGGGGCCGGCCCGTGCATCAGCCACGGGTCGATGCTGCGGGCGTAGGCGGCGGCGTTGACGGCGGTGGCGTTGGCGCGCTGGCCGGCGTAAGCTAGGCCGCCGCCGGCCAGCGCGCCGACCAAGGCGAGGACGGCGGCAAAGGGTAGAAGTTCGCGGGCGAGGCCGAGGCGGACGAGAAGGGAACGGGACGCTGCGGGCGGAGGCGCGGCGCGGAGCCGACGGTGCACGGCGGAGGCGAAGTCGGCAGGGGGCAGAGGCGAGAGGGAAACGGCCAGATCGGCGCGGCGGAGGAGCGCGCTCAGGGCGGGATCGGTCGGGGGGGACATGCGGGTGATACGCTTGGTGGGCTTGAATCCCTCGGCAAGCCCCCGGATTTATGCCGATTCGGGCCGATTATCCGCCGCCCGGACCGGGCGGCGTTGCCGCGGATGAAGCTCGTTCGGGGGTGACGGCGGTTTCGGCCCGAAGGTAGTCGGGCGGGTGTGCGGCTGAGCGAAATCCGCCTATCCATGGTCCGGGCCGCGGCTGGAGATTACGAAGTTCACGCCGTTGGCGGCGCTCCGTGGTGGGCCCGATGGGAGGCGTAGGCGGCGGCGTCCGCCAGCAACGAATCCAGCGCGGCGACCAGCGGGGCGAGGCGCCAAACGCCGGAAAGCACGATCTTGTCCCCGATGGAGCTGGTCAGGACGAAAGCCGGACGCTGCGCGATCTGGTGGGCGAAAAAGTCCGTCGTCGAGGCAGCCACCCGGGCGCGGATGGCGTCCGAGGTGGCGGTGGCGCGCAGGCGTGCGGCCGTGACCGCGCCATCGGTCGCGTCCGCCGCGAATCGGGCGGCGACGGCGGGGTCGCCCAGCCGGCGACCGTCGAGCAGGGCGGCGCGGGTAAGGGCGAGGCGGGCGCGGTCGTCGCCCGGCGGCAGGAATTCGCGTGCAGCCTCGGCCACGAGGTTGGGGGTCGCGTAGGCTGAGCGGTCGGGTTCCATCCAGCCGGAATTCAGCATCACGGGGGAGCCCACGAGCGTGCCGCTGCGGCGGTAAAACCAGTCGCACTGGGCGCGATCGGCGGGAAAGTCCTCCGGCCGCATCAAGGCCACGCGCCAATCAAATGCGACGCGTCCGGCGTAGCGGGCGCGCAACTCGGACCAGGCGGGTTCGGCCCAGTGGCACCAAGATGAATAGACTTCGACGTAGTAAGTGGCTGAGATGACGGGGACGGGGGCAAGTTCGGCGGGGGAGTTTTTGCGCGATTTGGCCATAGGCCCAGACTGGGACTGGCCCGGGGCTAGTCAACGGCCCCGCGCTGAGTTGAACCGACGTGGCGCGACGCCGATGGGGCGTTGACTGCGGAGCCTGGGGGAAAGTGGTGGCAAGACCCGGAATCGAACCGGGGACACGTTGATTTTCAGTCAACTGCTCTACCGACTGAGCTATCTTGCCGACGTCGCAGCGAACTGCGGGACAGGTGAGCAAACGGCGGGCGGGGGGGGCGTCAACGGGAATTTTGTAAACCGGCCTAGCGTTCGTTCTAGCCAGCCAGCAGGTCGCGCAGGTCGGAGAGGGTTAGTTTCGCGTTCACTGCGTCGCTCGCCTCGAATACGTCGGCTAGAAGGCGGCGCTTTTCGTCCTGAAGCATCATGACCTTTTCTTCGACCGTGCCGGCGCAGATCAGCTTGTAGCTGGTTACCACCTTGGTTTGGCCAATGCGGTGGGCACGGTCGGTCGCTTGGGCCTCGGCGGCGGGGTTCCACCACGGGTCGAAGTGGACCACGGTATCGGCGCCGGTGAGGTTGAGGCCGGTGCCGCCGGCCTTGAGCGAGATGAGGAAAACGGGGATCTCTCTTGAGGCGTTATAACGGTCGACCTCGAGTTGGCGCTGTTTCTGAGGGGTGGAGCCGTCGAGGTAGCAGAAGACTATACCCTGTTTATCGAGTTCATCGCGCAGGAGCCCCAAGAGGCTCGTGAACTGGGAGAACACGAGCAGGCGGTGGCCGTCGTCGATCGCCTCGGCGAGGAGTTCGCGGAAGGCCTCGAGTTTGGCCGACGACGAGGCCTCGGCCATCTGTTCTACTAAACGTGGGTCGCAGCAGATTTGGCGCAGGCGGAGGAGCTGGGTCAGGGTGGCGAGGCGCTGGGAGTTTTCCGAGGCACCATCGGCGGCGAGGGCACTGAGTTGTTCCTCGGACCTGCGCTGGTAATCTTGGTAGAGCGCGAGCTGTTCGGTAGTTGGTGTGCAGAAAATCACCTGCTCGATCTTCGGTGGTAGTTCGGTGGCGACGGCGGACTTTGTGCGGCGGAGAATGTAGGGCGCAGTTTGTTTGCGCAGACGTTCGTCCTGCCAATCGCGATCCGTAGACTTCACGCCGGAGCCGAGCGCGGCGGGTAGCTTGGCGTCAACGTAGCCGGGCAGCACAATTTCGAACAGCGTGCGCAGGTCTTCGAGGGAGTTTTCTACCGGGGTGCCGGTTAGCAGGATCCGGCTCTGGGCGTGCAGGCCGCGGAGGGCGCGGGCGTTGAGGGAGCGGCGGTTCTTGGCGTGCTGGGCCTCGTCGGCGACCAAAGTGGCAAGGTCTAGTTCGGCGAACAGTTCCGCATCGCGGCCGAGGGTGCCGTAGGAGGTGATGAACAAATCGTGCGCAGCGGCGGCCTCGGTCGAGGCGAGGCGGTTCGTGCCGTGGTGGATGAACACGCGCAGGCTAGGAGCGAAGCGGGCGGCCTCGCGGCGCCAATTCTCCACCAGCGAGGCAGGGCAGACCACCAGCGAGGGGCGGCGCTGCTTCGAGGCAGTGGCGTGGCCGATGGCGGCGAGCAGGGCGAGGGCCTGGGCGGTTTTGCCGAGGCCCATTTCGTCGGCGAGGATGCCACCGAGGTCGTGGCGGTGCAGGTGCCACAACCAGGCGGCGCCGATCTGCTGGTAAGGGCGCAGGGTGGCGGCGAAGTCAGGCGGTAGAGGTGCGGGTTCGAGGCGGGATAGGTCGCGCAGCGCCTCGGCGCGGCGGCGCCAGCCTTCGGGCGTCTGGGCATCGGGCGATATGTCGTCGAGCATGTCTTGGAGCTCCGGGATGCGGGCGGCGGCGACGCGCTGGACTTTGCGGGCTACGACCGGGGCGGCGGTGCCGCCGGCAAGGGCCGCCTGAGCCTTGGCGAGTCGTTCCAACTGGTCGGGCGGCAGTAGATAGATTTTTTTCCCATCCTCCACAAAGCGTCGACCGGCGGCCAGCGCGGTGCGCAGCTCTTCCTCGGTGACTTTTCCGGCGGCGAGGCCGACGGTTACGGCGAACTCGTCTCCACTGGCTTCGGCGACTTTCGCCTCCACTCGGGCGTTCGCTAGGCCGGCGGTGTTTTTTTCGAAATTGGAGGTGAAGTCGGCGTGGAAGCGACTGCGTAGGGCTTCGCCGTGGGTGGCCAGAAAGTTGAGGACCTTGTGGCGGTCGCGCAGCCACCATTTTTTCGTCGAGGGATCGAGGGTGAAACCGTGGGAGGAGACTAACTCGCGGGCCGCGGCGTAGCTAGGGGCCTCGCGGGAGGGCAGTCCGATGGCGAGGTAGTGTTCGCTTCCGTCTACCAGCAGAGGGGTTACGGGTTCGTCCCGCGGCACGATGCGCGGAGTGCGTGCCGAGAGCGAACGTGGGCCGATAGACGGCACCGGTGCGGAGGCGGAGGGCAGGGGTGTAGCAGGCGCTAGGTGTTCACTCACGCCGCGCAAGCGCGGTCCTAGCCAAAGAAGGGTTTTTTCCGGTTCGGTCAGGGCGGCGAACACTGGTTGCCCGGCAAGGGCAGTCACCAACTCGCGTAATTGAGCACGCGTGAGCTGAAGAAAGGGCGGGGGGGTGGCCCCGCCGCCGCCGATACGGGCGAGCACGGCGAGCCCGGGGAATTGGGCGGGAACGGGCGGGACCTGAGGATTGAGTTGAATCTTTACAGGGATGGCGTCGCGCAGCGCGGCGTTTGGCAGATTCGGGGGGAGCAAGAGACGCAACATGCGGAACGCTCCAGCTTGGGGGCAGCCGGGCATAGCGAAAGGAAAAAGAAAAAAGCTCGGAGCAGGGTCAGGAACCACTCTTTTTTATTCCTTAATAGCATTGCGCAATAATTAGATAGGATAGGTTTACGCTATAGACTCTGTGTTAATTATACTTCGAGAACGGTGGTAGTTTGATTATTTGCTACAAATTCGTGACTTTAGTCGTAAAAGATCAGGTCGGTTAGATGTGCGCTTGCATGTCATACCCAAATCCTCATCTTTAGGGTGTTGACCGTATTTCGCCATTACTTTGCTTTTCTAATTACGCTTATGAAAAATATACTTCGTTGGATCACCGCTGGTCTTGCTGCCACTTTCGTTGCCTTGGCGGCTCACGCCGCTGATATGGCGCCCGGCACTTTTGCCGCCTCCACTGTCAAGGGTGATGTTTCTTACAAAATCGCTGGTTCTACGAGCTATGTGAAACTCGTAGCCGGCACCACCTTGCCTGAAGGCTCTACCATCAAGACCGCTCCCGGCTCGCTGGCTATCGTTGTTTTCGCGAGTGGATCGACTGCTACGGTGCGTCCTGCTTCCGAAGTGGTCGTTAATTTCAATCAAAAACCCTTTAGCGGTCCCATCCCGGTTGGAGCCGAGCCTTCCGTCTCGAAGACCAAGATTCACATCGTCGATGGTTCTGTGATCTCCAAGGTTTCGAAGCTTAAGAAGGGTTCTGAATTCAACATCACCTCCCCCGTCGGCGCGGCCGGCGTGCGCGGCACAGATTTGGAAGTGTCATACAGCTCGGCCACAGGCGCCTTTAATGTCACCTGCGCCACTGGTGCAGTTGTTGTTCAATCCGCTGATGGCACCACTACTCCCGTGAGTGCAGGTCAAACGCTCAGTTCCACCGGTGGTGGAGTCCAGTCTGCCCCTCCTGCCGCTTTGGCTGCCATGCAAGCGGCTAGCGAGTCCCCTGATGCTCCTTCTGCTACTCAGGTGATAACCGGTGAGGCTCCTCCCCCTGCTGCTCCTACCACTGGCGAGGCCGCCACCACCACTGGTGAGACCGCTGCCACCACTGGTGAGACCGCTGCCACCACTGGTGGGGCCGCTGCCACGGGTGATACTGCTACCACTGGGGGGGAGACCACCAGCTCCCAAGGTTCTTATTCCGCTGCTACCGCTGCTAGCGTCGGTGGTGCTGCCGGTGTGGCTAACGTAGGTAATCTTGGTGGCGGCTCAACGGGCGGCTCAACAGGCGGCTCAACAGGCGGCTCAACGGGTGGTGGTATTCCCTCTGGCCCCACCATCCCTGACACCACGGTTGTGGATCCCGTCAGCCCGAACTAATCTAGCTTCGTAGTCTAAAAGATTTCAGCCCGCCTTTTTTAGGCGGGCTTTTTTGTGCAATTCCCATCCTAACACTTTTAGGGATTTAGCGACGGGTTTCCCTTAATGAAAGGAACAGGCTTTGGACGTAGGTTAGGTTGCCTTGGAATCGACGGATAGGACTCCAAACATTGAAGTTTTAATGGATACCGTTGGCGCCTAGTTTGGTGTCGGTCTGGGCTTTTTCCACCGCAGTGACGCGGCCCGCATCGAAGGTCACGCGGAGTCGGTCCTCAACGCGCGGTGCGTAGACTGGTTGGTAGTCGGGTCGGTAGGAAACTTGATAATTTTTAGTGCTGGGGTTGTAGGCAACATCCCGGCGGTAGCCGACCAAGCGGGTGCCCTGATATTCATCCCAATAAGCGCTGTAGATCCAGGTCCCAGCGAATCCAGCGGCGGTGATTTTCTCCAGTTTCTCATTAGGTTTGCCGAGCGCGAGGTAGACCATGTCGACAGTATCCCCGATTTGGATATTCTGTGCCTTTAGACGTGCTTGGGTAGATGCTTCTAGGGCGGAGAAGAGGCCGAGTTTCTCCCTGGCACGCGATTCAAAGGAGGAGCAAGCGGATAGTAGTCCCAGCGAGAGCAGGACAAGGAGTCGTAAAGGGTAGGACTTCGTAAAGGAACGGGGCATGTCCTAGATTGGTTCAATTCCTAATCTGCTGTAAACAGCCTAGATGTGCGGCTCGGTCGGGTCGGCTTCAGGCGCGGGTCCAGCTTTAAGTTCGAACGCTGCTGGCGCTGGGTGGCAGTAGGGATTTAATAGGTTTTTTCTCAGATTTGCTTGAGGTTCAGCGCGTCCAAATCGGAGTCGGCAATCGCGATCTCGCGCCAGGCGGGTTCGCGAGCGTAGACGTCGTCGAGCAGTGCGCGTGCCTCGTTGAGCTCTCCGAGCAGGCAGGCGTAGCAGGCGAGATTATAGTCCACGATGGGACTTGGGTCGGTGATCAGGCGGCGACCGATCAGCAGGATTTCCTGGGCTTCGTGGATGCGTTGCAACTCGCGCAAGGCGTAGGCCCAGGCGATCCAGGGTCGCTCGGCGGTGTTGTCTGTGGCGACGAGTTCGGGGGCTAGCTCAACAACCTCAGTCCAGACGTTACCTGCCATGGCGATCTCAACGCGAAGTTGGAGGGCGGGTGGTGTGGCGAGGAACTCGAGGGGCAGCCCGACGAGTTCAGCTCGGGCCTCGGTTTGGAGGCCGAGTGAAAGGTAGCCCATGGCGTAGACGAGGCGTTTTTCCGGTGAGATCACGGGGGGAGATTACTGCCTTTGTATTCCGGTTTTTGACACGAAAAACCACGTGGTGATCGGCGGATGCAGCTAAGTCTATGCGAGGATAGCGCCCTCGTGCACTAACAACCAGCGTTTGCGGGCAATGCCGCCGGCGTAGCCGGTGAGAGAGCCGTTGGATCCAATTACGCGGTGGCAGGGTAAGACGAGAGCTACAGGGTTCGCTCCGGCGGCAGCGCCTACCGCGCGGGCGCCACTCCCAGACGCGGATGCAAGGCGGGCGTAGCTCCAAGTGTCGCCTACGGGGATGCGGGCAAGGGTTTGCCAGACTAGGTGCTGGAATGGCGTGCCGATGCGTGGAGCGATAGGCAGGTCCAGGCCATGCCGGGCGTCCGCAAAGTAGGTGGCGAAGTGTTCGCGAAAGGCGGCGGTGCGCGCGGGGTCGGGGATGAGGGCGTCGGTTTGGGCGGGGGCGAGGCCACAGAGCGATGCCAACTCCGTTACAGGGCCGAATGTAACGGCAACCAGAGCGACGTTGGCGTCTACGGCGAAGGAGAGTTCGCCCAAAGGTGTGGGCAAAGACGCGGTGTGGAAAAATGCAGGCATCGAGGCGGGTTGGCACTGGTTCGCGAACGCGGCATGAGCAGTTTAGGCTGATGTTAATCTGGGGGCCGACCGGCATGGATGCGAGTCAATGCCTTGGGTCAGATGGCTGCGGACTTGCGGCGAGGGTGCTTTGGGGTGTGCTGGTGGTTCATGTCGCTACAGATTCATGTCCTACCCGCCGGTCCGATTGAGACCAACGCCTACCTCCTGATCGACTCATCCCGAGGCGAGGCGGTGCTTATCGATGCGCCCGGAGATGTTTGGAAGCAGGTGTCACCCCTGCTTGCGGCGGCGAAATGTTGTTTGGTCGAGCTTTGGCTGACTCATGGGCACTGGGATCACATGCAGGGTGTAGCGGAGGTGGTGGCGGCCACCGGAGCGCGGGTCAGCGCACATCTTGATGATCGCATCCTGCTTGAGACGCCAGGGGTCATGGAGGTTTTTCTGCCCTCCTCTATCCGGTTGGCTGCGGTGCGAACGGACCGGTGGTTGGCAGACGGCGATCGTTTCGAGGCGCTAGGCCTCACTTGGGAGGCTCGGCACGTGCCCGGTCACTGCCCGGGCAGTCTTTTGTTTTGGTGCGAAGAGAAGGGGGTAGCCTTCTGTGGTGATGCGATTTTCAAAGGCGGGGTGGGGCGGACCGATTTCCCAGGCGGCAGCATGGTTGTGCTGGATAAGGCCATACGTGCTCGCATCTATACATTGCCGTCGGACACACTTCTTTATCCCGGCCATGGCGAGGATACTACGGTGGTGGCAGAGCGGGCAGGTAGCCCCTTTGTGCGCGGATGATGCCTAAGCGGCCAGAACACGTCCTCAAACGACATACCGATGGACTTTGACGAGACGATGATGAGGCGGGCCCTGGGACTGGCGCGGCGCGCTTGGGGCGCGACGCATCCTAACCCGATGGTGGGCGCGGTGCTGGTCGAGGATGGTGCCGTGGTCGCCGAGGGCTGGCACGGGCGGGATGGTGGACCGCACGCCGAGCGGGTCGCCTTGGCGGCACTCGGGCGGCGTCCGGTGGCGGGTGCGACGCTCTACGTCACCTTGGAGCCCTGCTCGACGAGGGGCCGCACGGGGGCGTGTTGCGATTTGATCCGAGAGGCTGGGATCGCGCGGGTCGTGATCGGCGCGACCGATCCGAACCCGGCCCACGCCGGGCGGGCGATCGGTTTGCTGCGCTCGGCGGGGGTCGAGGTGCGTTTGGGCGTCTGCTCCGAGGAGTGTGCCGACCTCAATTTGATTTTTAACCACTGGATCACCACTGGTCTGCCCCTGCTGGCCGGGAAAATCGCTACGACCCGGGACGGGTTTTCGATTCCGCCTCCGGGGGCTTCGCGCTGGATCACGGGTGAGGTGGCGCGGGCGGATGCGCACCGCTGGCGGCGTTTGTTTCCCGGCATTCTTGTGGGTGCCGCTACGTTGCAGGCAGATGACCCAGCGCTGACCCGGCGTTGGACCGCGGATGGGGTGGATCGGGAGGAGTGCGGGAGGCGTTTTGTCCTTGATCCTCTTTTGACCACCGCGGTTGGAGAGGAGTCGGCCTGGCCTCGGCTTTACACCGACCGGTGGCGCGAGCGGACCACGGTAGTGGCGACCCCTGCGGCGGATCCGCATCTGCGGGTGCGGTTGGAGGCGGCGGGCGTGACGGTATGGGAACAGGAGACGACGCGGGGGGTGACCGGCTGGGGGAGCTTCGCGCAGCGCTGCGCGGCGGAGGGTGTGACGGGGGTGCTTATTGAGGGTGGCTCCGCCGTCCTCAATGACGCGTCTGCGGCGGGCGCGTTGGGTTACGGGTTTTGGTATGAAGCGGGTTTTACTGGGAATCTGGCTTGGGGCGGCAAGGTGGAGTCTTGGCATCTGTCTACGGATACGGGGGTGTGGTTGGGCGAGGATCAACTCAGGCGCGGGAGGATTTTAACGTGAGTGCGGACAGCCGAACGGTGGTTTTTCTGGCTTCGGGAAACACCCATAAGGTGGCGGAGTTACAGGCGCTCTCCGAGCGGGACGGGCTGGCTCTGGAGATTCGTTCGGCTAGAGCGCTGGGCGGAATGCCGACGGTGGCGGAGGACACCGGGACTTTCGCGGGCAACGCTCGGAAAAAAGCGCATGCCCTGCGGTCGATCGCGCCGTCAGGCAGCTTCGTCCTAGCGGACGACAGCGGCGTTTGCGTGGATTATCTCGACGGAGGACCTGGGGTGGAGAGCGCCTATTTCGCCGGGCCTGAGGGCGATGCGGCGGCGAATTTACGCAAGCTCGTCGAGGTGATGCGTGGGGTGCCGGCGGGGCGGCGCGGGGCGAGGTTTTATTGTTTGCTCCTCCTGCTGGATGCGCAGGGGAACGAGCGGATTTTCGAAGGGCAATGCGTCGGCACCTTACTAGACGATCCGAAGGGCGGGGCGGGTTTTGGTTACGATCCTTTGTTTGTGCCCGAGGGATTTTCCGCGAGTTATGCCGAACTGGGTGACGTGGTGAAGGGACGTTTGAGTCATCGGGCCCAAGCCTGGGCAGCTTTGTCCGCGTGGTGGCAGTCGACTTAAGGAGCGTATCTTTTAGTGCGTTGCTCCTCTGCTCGTGCCAGTCTTGGGATTGTCCGACGCATTGCTGAGATACGCTCCATGGTGTTTTTATAAAATTCCGATGAGCGCTTAAAGTAGTTAGCTCGCGGTTGCTGGATTGCGGGTGACTGAATTCTGGATGCGGTCGATTGCGCTTGGGGGCTTGCGCGGTTGGCTCCGAGCCGGGCAGTTTATCATTTTTAACCTCCCCTTTTGCTTATGAGTTCCGTCCGCGTTCGATTCGCCCCTAGTCCCACTGGATTTTTCCATATCGGCAGCGCGCGCACGGCGTTGTTTAATTGGCTCTATGCTCGGCACACGGGGGGCGTCTTCATTCTGCGGATTGAGGATACGGATGCGGCGCGTAATTCGGAGGAGTTTCTCAACGTAATCTACCAATCGATGGCCTGGCTTGGGCTTAACTGGGATGAGGGCCCGGTTGTTGGCATGAATGGCGGCGGCGAATTCGGACCCTACCGCCAGAGCGAGCGCGGCCACGTTTACCGTGAGTATCTCGAAAAACTCCGCGTTGCCGGCCGAGTTTATGAAAAGGACGGGGCCATCTGGTTCCGCCTGCTTGGTGAGCGCCATGAGGTCTATGACGAGCATCGGCAGAAGACCGTTACCAAGGTGAAAAACGGCCCCATGGTCATAGATGATGCCATTCGCGGTCGAGTAGAGCGCGTCGAGGACGAAGATTTTGTAATCTTTCGCTCCGACGGCAACCCGGTATTTCACTTTGTCAATGTGGTCGATGACATCGCCATGCGCATCACACACGTCATCCGGGGCGAGGACCATCTTTCCAACACCAGCAAGCACGTGGCGCTCTTCGAGGCCTTTGGGGTCAAGCCGCCGATCTTTGCGCATATTCCGCTTATCCTGAAGCAGAATGGCCCTGGCAAAATGTCCAAACGCGACCAGGGTGCGTTGATCGAGGAGTATCAAAAGCGAGGATACCTGCCGGCGGCGGTGGTTAACTTCATCACCCTCCTTGGCTGGAATCCAGGCGGTGACCGCGAAAAAATGCCCATTGAAGAGATCGTCGCGCTCTTTGACCTTCCGGCAGTTAACCAGAGTAACGCCCGCTTTGATGACAAGAAGATGGCGCACATGAACATGCTTTACCTTTTGGCGCTGCCAGCTGCGGAATTCGCGGCGCGGGCGCGGGCCTTTTTTTGTGGTTTACCGCAAGTGGCGGGTGCAGCTGCGCTGGCGGCTGACGCAGATTATTTTCAGTCGGTGATGGCGCTCGCGCAGCCTAAGATCAAGGGATTCGAGGAGTTGGCGGCCTACACCGCTTATTTCTGGGCCGATGAATACCCGACTGACGAAAAGGCCAAGGCCAAGGCCCTGGCCAAGGGCGAGCCCAAAGCGCGGCTAGCTGAGTTAGTGGAGTTGGTGCGCGCTTCCGGCACGGATTTTTCGTCCGACGTTTCGCTTGAAGCGGCGATCAAGGCCTTGGCGGAAGCGCGCGGGCTGGGTTTTGGCGACTACCAAGGCGTGGCGCGCGTGGCCGTGACCGGTCTAGCTGCGGGGCCTAGTATTACCAGTGTCATTCGCCTGATCGGCCGCGAGCGCGTGGCCACCCGTCTGGATCGCTTCGCGGCAGGTCTGGTTTAATCTTTCCGGTATAGGCGGTTCGTGGGCGAAAGGCGCAGGCCTGTCGATCAGGAGAGCGTTTTTATCTACCCTCAAGCCGCACGCCTGGCCCGCCTCGAGCCGATTCTGGTAAAATATATTTTCCAGACACTTACCAAATCTGAAAGGGTTCGGTTCTAGATATGAAATATCCTATCACACCCTTTTCCTCGCCGCTTGTTCTGGTGATCTTGGTGCTTCTTGGATGCGAAAAAGCGCCGGTGCAAAAAAACTCCACAACGCCGGGCCAGGAATTCCCGTATTCCTTCAATAAATCACCGTTTATTAGCCCCCAAATTATCCAGGACTTTAAGACTTGGTTGAGTGACAGTGGGGATGCTGTCGTATCCATCAATGTTTTGGAAGCACAGGGCAGCAACCGGTATTGTGGCGATGCGCTTGTCCGTAACACGCTGGGTGAAGAGCCTTATGTCTATTCCGAGCAAGCGTCCGATGGCAGCATCAGCGAGTTTGGTTACCGTTATGTCGGGCGCACCAGTTCCGGTGTATATGTCTTACTCACCTCAGATGGCGGCGGAGGCTCGGGTGTCTTTCATAGTCTCATGCTCCTAACGTTTGAGTATGACCAATCTCTCATCTGCGATTGGGATAAAGGTGTGGTTCAGCCTACGGGGAAACGTCTTCTAATCAAAAAGCAGGGGGAGATTTCCCTTACTGACCGCTGGGACGGCAAACTCAGCGTGAAAGGTAATTCGGTCTTTATTGGTGAAGACGTAGGCTGGTTTGCTCATTCCGAAGGAACCGGCGGAGGCTCGAGCTCCACTCAACGTAAAGAACAAGTGCTGGAGGTCCAACTCGCCCAGTGAGGCCAGCCCCGCGAATTTCTATCTCTTCGGTCCATCAAGCGTAAACCGGAGAGAAGATTGCTCCTCCGTCTGCTCTTGGGTGCAATGCAGTAGTCCGCCGATGCTGGCGAGGGTTTCGGAGCGGCCTAGGTTAGCGTCTCGGCTGCGGTAGGCGGAAGGTGGCGGCGCAGGCAGCGAGGGCGAGGGCGGCCGCTACGGCGTAAAGCGTGGGCGCTCCCGCCGTCCAGTAGAGGATCCCGGCGCAGATCGGGGTGACGGCACGGGCGAGAGAACCAAGGGAGCGGTAGATGCCGAGCACGCGGCCTTGTTCCTCTGGGCTCGCGTAAAGCGAGATCAGGCCGGTGTTGGCCGGATTGATCAGGCCGCCACCGAAGGCCAAGGCGGCAACCGCTGCGTAGAGGCCGCCCTCGCCCGGTGCGAAGCCAACCCCGAGTAGGCCGGCGGTGGAGCAGATTAGGCCGATCGCGAGCAGGCGCGTCTCGGCAACGCGACCGACGAGTTTTCTCACGATGTAGCCCTGGGTGATAATCGAGCAAATCCCGAGGAAACCCATGAGTTTACCGTTTTGCATCGGGCCGTAGTGGAAACGTTCGGCGCTGACGAACACGAGCGAGGCCTCCATCGCGACGAAGGCCAGTTGGTAGAGGAAGCCGACGAGGTTGGCGCCGCGGATGGCGGCGTTATCGAGGCCCAGGATAGCACGGAGGGGATTGCGCAGGCGCGGTTCGGCGGAGCGACCGGCCGTGGCGGGTGCGAGGGTCTCGCGGAAGCGGGCCCGAATCCAGATTAGGTTCACCAGCCCCAGGCCAAAGGCAAAGAGTGCAGGCACGGAGAAGGGATTAACGCCGTAAGACGCGAGGTGCGGCCAGTTGTCGAGCAGGTTGTAGCGCGCGGTCACGGCACCGATCACCGGTCCGGTTACGAGGCCTAGGCCGAAGGCGGCGCCGACCAGGCCCATGGCCTTGCTGCGTTCGGCGCGGGTGGTGACGTCGGCCACAGCGGCGGTGGCGACGGAAAGGTTGCCGCCGAAGAGGCCGGCAAGCACACGTGCGGCGAGGAAGAGCCAGAAACTCCCGCTCACTATCCAGAGTGCGTAGCTGAGTGTGGTGCCCGCCACGGTGTAGAGCAGCACGGGGCGTCGGCCTACCCGGTCAGACAGGCCACCCCAGAAGGGCGAGAAGACGAATTGCAGCACCGAAAAAATCGAGCTGATGATGCCGCCGAAGAGCACCTCAGGCAGGTGCGACGTATTACCCAATGCGAGGGCAAGCGAGTTTACCCAGCCGAGCAGAGCGCCAAGCAGACCAGAAGAGCCATCGGCGGCCAGGTAGTATTTCAACAGGTCGGGTCCGAGCGGAAAGACAATGGAGAAGCCGATCAGGTCCAGATACAGAGTGAGGAAGATGACGCCGAGGGATAAGGGGCGAGACGATTTGGCGGCGGGAGCTGAAGAGGTGGGCTTTGACACTGGAAAAGAGGGGGCGAACGAATGTGGCGTGGGAGCTCTTAGTTAGGACAAACGGAAACTTCCCAATGTCCAACCTCCAACCATCTGTTCGCCCCTCAGGTCTGTTTAGTGATCTTGCCCTGCCCTTCCTTATCCACGGGGCGACTGGGTTCAGCTGCGTTTGACTAGTTCGCGGGGGACTACGTCGCTGGTTGGAAGGGAATCCAGGAGCTGCTTGTTGCCCTTCGAGCCTAGTTTTTCGAGTTTTCGCCCGGCGGGGAGGACCCGTCCTTCGAACGCGCCGAGCGCGGCATTATAGGATTTCGCAGCCGAGTCTAGAGCCGGGCCAATTTTGGTCAGGTGCTCAACGAAGCCGGTTACTCGGTCGTAGAGTTCGCGGGCCTGCTCGGATATTTCCTCGGCATTGCGGGATGAGTTTTCTTGGCGCCACCCGTAGGCGGCGGCCTTTAGCAGGGCAATGAGGGTGGCGGGGGTCGCGAGCAGGACTTTTTTCTGTATGGCGCGTTCGAGTAATTCAGGGTCGGCGGAGAGGGCGCCGGCGAGGAATTGATCACCGGGCAGGAAAAGCACGACGAACTCTGGCGATGGCTGGAACTGTTCCCAGTAGGCCTTGGCGCCGAGGGTATCGACGTGGCCGCGCACTTTGGTGGCATGTTCGCTAAGTTTGGCCGTGCGGGTGGCCTCATCAGGGGAAGAGGCGGCTTCGCGGTAGGCTTCGTTGGGGGCCTTGGCGTCGACTACGATTCGCTGACCGCCAGGCAGACGCACCACTAGATCGGGCCGCAGGCGTCGCTCTTCAGTGGTCACGGACGACTGCTCGGTGAAATCGCAGTAGGAGGTCATGCCGGCGAGTTCGACCACGCGGCGGAGTTGGAGCTCCCCCCAAGTGCCGGCAGTGGTAGTCGATCGTAGGGCGGTGGATAGGCGGGTGGTCTCGTTTTGCAGGATGGCTTGGGAGGTCGCGAGGCTCTGGAGTTGCTGACCGAGTGCGGCGGCAGAGGCAGCGCGGGTTTGGTCAAAGGCGGTAATCTTGGCATCGACCTGGGCGATCGTCTCGCGGAGCGGTTTCACCAGTGCGTCGATCGCAAGCTGGCGTTTTTCCAGATCGCCGTCGGCGAGCTGGTGGGTGCGGCTCAGGGTCTCCCTGGCTAGGTCTAAAAAGGCGGTGTTGTTGGCCTGGAGGGCAGCGGCAGAGAGGGCCTTGAACTCATTGGCAGCTCGGGCTTGGGCGTCGTTAAGAGCGGCTAGTTTTTCGATGGAGGAAGCGCGTTCGGCTGCGAGGGTAGCCTGGAGTCCGGCGTTGGCGGCGCGGACGATTTCGAGCTCCCGGCGGTTCTCGGCTAAGCCAGCATCGCGAGCATCCAATTCGGCTTGCATGCGGGCGAGGTCGGCGTCGCGGGCGAGTAGGCGCTCGCGTAGTGTGCTGGCGCGGGCCGAGAGAAATAGCCAAGCAAACATTGCCCCAAGCAGCAGGGCGCCCGCGGCGATAAGAAATTCTAGCATGGCAAGAAAAGAAATGTTTTCGAACGTGGTGCTGACGGCGAGCTAGAATTCTTTTACACTCTCCGCGCCCGGTCGCGCAGCGAAGAATAACTTGCTTGTGGTGCTCGTGGTGGCGACCGCCAGCACGGCTTTGGGTGGTTTCAAACAGCGGTTTAAAGAGAAGTTTAATATCGCAGTGACCGCGATGATCTTATCGGTGGTCGCGCTACCTTCGGTTTCGCCTGGGCCCCTGACTTACTAAAGTTAGCGCGGCTCTGCTGGTTGCAGAGTCCAAAGCCCTAGCCTGAGGTGGGGGAGTGGGAAGATAGCTGGGCTTAACCAAGCCTCGGAAATCCAATAAAAGAGGCGGGTAGAGGCTGGGCTGCATATCTGCTAGTGCAAAGGCGGAGAGAGTAGCCAGCGCTGTTAGCCTTGCCGCGTGCAACGTTTACGCTGGGCTTACTGGCGCGCTGAGGGCAGGGGTGTCGGTCCGACCGAAAAGTTCGGCGATTACGTCCTCCAGCGGGACGTCGGAAATGGTGATGTCGGCTACCGGTCCGGCGGCGAGGATACGACCGGTGAGGGCGACGATCTCGGCCGAGGGCACGGTCAGAACGATCTCGCCGTCATCCGTCTCGACTACCTTCCCTCCGCCTAGGCCGTTCAGACCTGGGAAAGGGGTGGTGAGGGGCCGGAAGCGGACGATTTTTTTGCGTCCGCCAGCGGATTCGAGGCGGGCGAGCGCGCCGTCGTATATCTTTCGGCCCTTATCGATTACGATGACGCGGTCGCACAGTTCCTGAATGTCGGCCATATAATGGCTAGTGAGTAGGATGGTGGTGCGGTAGCGGCGATTGTAGTCGCGTAGAAAGCCGCGCACGGCTTTTTGGGAAACGACGTCGAGTCCTATGGTGGGTTCGTCTAGAAAAAGCACGCGGGGTCGGTGGAGAAGGGCGGCGATCAACTCCATTTTCATGCGTTCGCCGAGAGAGAGCTCGCGGACCATGGTGCCGAGTTTACCCCGCACGCCGAGCAGATCGACCAGTTCGTCGAGGGTAGATTGATATTGGTCGGCGGGTAGGCCGTAGATGTGGCGGAGCAGTAGGAAACTTTCTTGGGCGGGCAAGTCCCACCAGAGCTGGTTTTTTTGGCCGAGGACGAGGGCGAAGAGGCGGCGGTAGGCATTTTCTCGCTTCACTGGGTCGCAGCCGGCGACGCGCGCGTGGCCTGAGGTCGGATGGATGAGCCCGGCGAGCATCTTCAGCGTGGTGGTTTTGCCCGCGCCGTTTGGACCTAGGAAGCCCACGAATTCACCCTCGGCGATGGAGAAGGAGATATCCTTGGCGGCCGCAAGCTCCTCGAATTCTCTGTGAAAAAGGCCGCGCACTCCGGCCCAGAAACCTGGAGGTTTTTTATAGGTGCGAAAGACGCGGGTGAGTTTTTTTACTTCGATCATGAGCGGCGGGATTTTTAACCCAGATAGCGCGGATGGGCGCGGATAACGGAGTCGGATACGAGTTTATTTCCAGATGCCTGCGGTCTCTAGAGTGCGGATTGGCTCGGAGGGCCAACCTTTGTTGGCGGCGGGGCTGGCGGGGCTGGGGTGAAGCATCTGGGTGATTTTCCAGGTGTCGGTCGGCGTGGTCACTTCGGAAAACTTTTTCGCTGCGTAGGCGCCGATGCCTACGAGGTGCTCCGGCTGGAGTATATCGAGCACGGCACGGAGATGGGCGCGACAAGGCGCCTCCACGGCGTCGCGTTCCGCAGCGGCGAGCTTGTCTGGCGTCAGATTGGCTCCGGTGGTGGACATCCACACGAGTGGGCAGTAGTTCAGCACAAAATGGTCGTGGAAGAAGTTTTCTGGGTTGCCAAAACGTTCTGAGAAAAGCCCCCAGAGCCGGCGTCCACTGACCTCACTCCTTGGGCAGGAAAGGCCGGTTACGGGTCGTTTCGGGTGTTCAGGGATCGGTTTCGTCACTGTATCGCTTATGCGCAGCCAGTCGCGGACGGCGGCGATTTCGCCAAAAGGAACGCCGGTTTGGGCCATTCCAAAGGGGCCGGGGTTCATGCCGAGAAACACTACGCGTTTCGGCGTGGCGCCGTAGCGGGTAAGGTAGGTGGCGTGAGGGGCCCAAGCATAGTTTAGCGGGTTGTAGGTGCAGGCGACGGGCGGGCCGAAAGTGAGGGCATCGACGGCGTCGCGAAGCGCGGCGGCAGGAGTGACGAGATCGGTCATGGGCTAGTGTTCAGAGCCGGGTGTAATCGAGGACACTGTGACTGATCTGGCCGGCGGAGACGGCAGATTTATCGGTGGCAAGACCGAGGGGAGAGCGGTCTATCGCCTCGGCAAAAATAAACCGGTGGGTGCCATCGTCGGCGGCGGGGCTGAAGAGTTTCGGCACGATCACGCGGGCAGGCACGGTGCGAGCGACGCTGGAGGCGGCGGTGCAAGGGTTGGGAAAATTCAGGTTGTGAACGATAAATTGGCCTGTGCCCGTGGCGGGCAGTAATTCGGCGGCGAGCCTGGCGGCATGGGTGGCCGAGGCTTCGATGGTCGCGCGGGTGGCTGGTAAATGGTCGAGCGATTGCCCACCGGTGAGCGCGTGCCACTCCTCGTAACTCAGGTCTTGAGAGCAGGCCATGGCGGGCAGACCGTGGAGCGCACCTTCCCAAGCGGCGGCGATGGTGCCGCTGGCGGCAATAAAGCCGAGGGTGGTGTTCAGCCCGAGGTTTATCCCAGTGACTACGCCGTCCACTGCCGCGACCCCGCCGGGTAAAAGATGGGCTAGGGCGATGTTAACGCAGTCGGCTGGAGTGCCATCGACCGTCCAGGTGGGGACCCCGAGTCCGTGGTCCACGCGTGCAGAGGCTACGGGGCGGTGTCGGCACTTGCTAGCGCCGGTCCAGCTCTGTTCGTTGAGAGGTGCGACCACGAATAAATCATGGCCCGCGCTGCGAAGGGCTGCTACTAATGCGTGAAGCAGCGGGGAACGGATCCCGTCGTCATTTGAAATCAGGAGGCGCATCTGGTGATGCGAGACAGGCCCGGCGCGCTTGGCCACTAAAAGCGCGCGGTGTGTCTGTTCACTCTATCCCAAAATCGGGATTTTTGCCTTCCGGGTCGAACATGTAGCCCACCCCGTGGACGGTGCGCAGGGCCTCGATTCCGCCCAGACTGCTTCGGCAAAAATCACGGACTTTGACGATATATTGATCGAGCGAACGGCTGCGAACGTTGGCGTGCTGGCCCCATACGGCATGGATCAGCGCCTTGCGGGTGATGACTTCTCCCTCGTGCTTGTTGAGGTGCGACATGATGCCGATCTCCTTGCGGCCTATCTTCGCGACACTGCCTTCGGGTAAGGTCACCTCTAAGCGCTGGGGATTGATCGTGGCCCGGCAAAACTGAAAGGGTTCATCCGATACGGAGACATTCCGGGTGAGCGCTTGGTCGCTGCTGCCTTCGGCCCGCCTAAGCACGGCGCGGATACGGGAAACCAATTCAGGATAGCTGAACGGTTTGGTTATGTAATCGTCGCCCCCCAAATCCAATCCCCTGACTTTGCTGTCTTCTATGCTGTTACCTGTCAAAAAGATGACCGGGACCTGAATATTTTCTCTACGTAGGTCGGACAATAGTTCGAAACCGCTTCTATCCGGGAGGGTTATGTCCAAAAGCAATAGATTAGCGAAATGAGCTTTAAGATAGCGAATGGCGCTTTGACCGCGGTTGCATACTTGGGTGCGCATTCCAGCCTCTTCGAGGTAAACGGAAACTAGCTTGGTTAATTCCGGTTCATCTTCCACGATAAGGACTAGAGGTTTATTAGTCTTGCTCATACAGATTTGGGTAAAGTCTGGTTTGCGGGGGTATATTTCGGATCCAACTTCCGGCTTTTTTTACAAGTGCTGCGTTTATGTGTAAAGACACAACTGGACGACGTAGGGGGTTAAATTGGGTAGGATTGGAACGCTAGGCTTACTGGTAGTCGCGTTTTGCCGCCTTTAGTCTTGAAGCACACTCTACGGGCCCGCTCCGTTGCGGCATGTCCGACTCCGCACCGCTTCTCATGCTCGGTCTTCCCAAGGGGAGTCTCGAGGAATCAACTAAGGCCCTGTTCGCCAAGGCCGGTTGGAAAATTACGACCAGCTCGCGCTCCTATAAACCAACCATCGATGACCCAGAACTCGACGGACGCTTCGTGCGCGCCCAAGAGGTGGCTCGTTATGTTGATCACGGGTTTTTCGATTGCGGCCTGACCGGGTGGGATTGGGTGCAGGAGAATAAGGCCGACGTCGTCGAGGTATGCGATCTAGTCTATAGCCGAGCCTCTACTTTGAAGTCCCGCTGGGTCCTATGCGTGCCCGAGTCCTCGCCGATCAAGATCGCCGCCGACCTTGCCGGCAAACGCGTCGCGACTGAACTGGTTGACACCACTAAACGCTGGTTCGCCGAGCGTGGCATACCGGTGCTGATCGAGTTTTCTTGGGGCGCCACCGAGGTGAAGGTCCCTGATCTGGTCGACGCTATCGTCGACATCACCGAGACCGGCTCTTCTCTGCGGGCCAACAAGCTCCGGATCGTCGATACCCTGCTCGAGACCAACACCAAGCTCATCGCCAACAAGGACTCGTGGGCAAATCCGGCCAAGCGCCGCAAGATCGAGACCATCGCTCTGCTCCTGCGTGGGGCGCTTGAGGCCCACAGCAAGGTCGGGCTCAAGATGAACCTGCCGCGCGCTTCGTTAGAGGACGTCATCTCCCGCTTGCCCGCCCTGCGCAATCCCACCATCGCACCCCTGAGTAACCCCGACTGGATCGCGCTTGAGACCATAATCGACGAGAGCGTGGTCCGCGAAATCATCCCCGTGCTCAAGGCCTACGGTGCCGAGGGCATTGTCGAGTATCCGCTTAACAAGGTCGTCTACTAAGCCGGTCTGGCTTCCCATTTTTTGGCTTCCGTTACGCCGCTGTCGTTCCTCTCCGTTCTCCCGCTATGCCCGCTCCCAAGACCGTCACTCTCGGCCTGCTCCAGCACGCTTGCGTCGCCGATCCCGCCGCCAACTTAAAGAAGGCCCTCGCCCTCGCCGAAAAGGCCGCCAAGCGCGGCGCGCAGATCATCTGCACCCAAGAGATGTTCCGCTCCCAGTATTTCTGCCAGAGCGAGGATCACGCCTGTTTTGGTCTAGCCGAGGCGATACCCGGTGGTCCCAGCACGCTGGCCTTCCAAAAGCTGGCTAAAAAATACGGTGTGGTAGTCATCGCCTCCCTCTTCGAGAAACGCGCAAGCGGCCTTTACCATAACACCGCCGTCATCATTGACGCCGACGGTTCCGTGCTCGGGTTGTATCGTAAGATGCACATTCCCGATGACCCGCTGTTCTACGAAAAATTCTACTTCACGCCCGGCGACACTGGTTTCCGAGCTTGGGATACGAAGTTTGGCCGCATCGGCGTGCTCGTCTGCTGGGACCAGTGGTATCCCGAGGCCGCCCGCCTCACCGCTATGCAGGGCGCTGAGATTCTTTTCTATCCGACCGCCATCGGCTGGCATCCCAAGGAGAAGGCTGAATACGGCGTTAATCAGCACGGTGCTTGGGAAACTATTCAGCGGTCGCACGCCGTTGCGAATGGTTGCTACGTCGCCGCGATCAACCGGATTGGCCACGAGACCCTAGCAGGCGTCGGCGGTGACGGTCTTGAGTTCTGGGGCCAGTCCTTCGTGGCTGGCACCTCCGGTCAAATCCTTGCGAAGGCCGCGGTCTCCGACGAAGAGGTTCTAATCGTTCCAGTCGAGCTGGCCAAGGTCGACGTCACCCGCACCCATTGGCCGTTCCTTCGCGACCGCCGCATCGACGCCTACGGGGATCTTACCAAGCGCTTCATCGACCGTCCCCTCTGACCATGGCCAAAGCCAAAGCCCCCGCGAAAGCGCCCGCCGCAAAGCCCGCTTCCGCCCGTAAAACAGCTTCCGCCCGGTCTATTTCCGCCCCCATGGACGGTCTGCCCGCCGCCGCCGGTTATAGCATGCCCGCCGAGTGGGAGCCGCAGGAGGCAGTGTGGTTGTCGTGGCCTCACAACTACGCCTCGTGGCCCGGCCGCTTTCGCCCGGTTCCTTACAACTTCGCCCGTATCGTCGCCGTCATCAGCCGCTTCGAGCCGGTTCGAATCAATGCCGCGAAAAAACTCCACGCCCGCGCCGCCCGCCTGTGCGAACGCGCCGGTGCCGACCTCGCCCGCGTTACTTTTTTCGACCACCCGACTAATGACGCTTGGTGTCGCGATCACGGTCCCATCTTCGTAAAAAACCCTGCCACTGGTTCGGTCGCTCTGACCGACTGGGCTTACAACGCTTGGGGTGGTAAATACCCGCCCTACGACCTCGATAACCAGATCCCGCCTTCCATCGCGCGCATCACCGGCTTGCCCCGCTTCGTCAACGACCTGGTGCTTGAGGGCGGCTCCATTGACGTGAATGGCATCGGCGGCCTGCTCACCAGCGAGCAGTGCCTGCTTAACCCAAACCGTAACCCCCATCTGACCAAGGAACAGATCGAGCAAAACCTGCGCGACTACCTCGGTATCGATGATTTCTACTGGCTCGGCGAGGGTATCGTGGGGGACGACACCGACGGCCATATCGACGATATGACGCGCTTCTTTAAGCCCGACGGCTTCATCACCTGCGTTGAGCCAAACAAGAAAGAGAAGAATCACGAAATCCTTGCCGCGAACCTCGCTCGCCTGAAGAAGTTTCGCACCCCTGCCGGTAAGAAATTCGACATTGTCGAGTTGCCTATGCCGCGCCCGTTCGGCTTTGACCGCCAGCGCGTGCCTGCCAGCTATGCGAACTTCCTGATCGTGAATGGCGGCGTGCTTGTGCCTACCTTTCGCCAGCCCGGCCCCGACGCCAGGGCGGTCGCGATCGTCGCGGGGTGCTTCCCCGGCCGCGAGGTGGTTGGCGTCGATTGTTATCACCTCATTTGGGGGCTCGGCACATTGCACTGCATCTCACAACAACAGCCCGCCGCTGGGGCCGCCGGCTGATGCGCATACCGTTTCTCCTGCGTCTCACCGTCGGTGCGCTCGCGCTGATGATCGCCGGGTGCACCTCGGGCGAGGGTGGCGCCGGCTCTGCTAGGGCGCCGCAACTGCCCGCCGCGTTAAGTGTTCGCTGGACGCCCCCGGCTAACGCCACTCGGTTAATAGACGGCGAATCCTCCACCGTTTTCGAAGCGGCAGCGCGCTCAGCCGAGTCTCTGGGGTTCTCGCTTATTCGCCGCGATGTCGCCCGCGGTCGCCTTTCGGCTGCGCGACGTCAGTCCACCGGATTTGACGGTGCGCGTCAGGATACGCTCGAGCTGACCACGATTTCGCGCGCGCCGGGGGTGGTTGAGGTCGCGGTGGTTTTTCGCGAGGCAGTCGAGTCCGGCGGGATGGTGACGTCCGCGCTGGTGCGAGACCGAGCGCACTACGACGTCTTTTTTGCGCGCTTGGCAGCTGGTCTGGCCGCCGTGTCAACCGCGCCGTAATCAGCGGGCTCGATACCAAGGTCGGACGGGCCGAAGGCTCCTGGCAGCAGCGCGCCAATGGTGGTTTCCAGGGTCTCCGCGCCAAGGCAGCAACTCGCGACCTCCGCCTCGGGTCCGAATTCGAAGATAACCTGTCGGCAGGCTCCGCAGGGTGCGGTGGGAGAGGGAGTGGGCGTGTAGACCACCACGCGTTCGACGTGGCGGGCGCCGGCGGCGGCAGCGGCGAAAATCGCGGTGCGTTCGGCGCAGTTGGTCAGGCCGTAGGACGCGTTTTCCACGTTCGCTCCGGTGAAGAGACCGCGGTCGGTCCAGACCGCGGCGCCGACGGTGAAACCGCTATAGGGCGCGTAGGCGAGGGTGGCGGCGTTTTTTGCGGCGAGGCGAAGTTGCGCGAGCGAGGGGGATTTGGTGGGGGAGGCCTTAGGCATTCTGGCAGGCTGGGGGCGGAGCGGGGTCGAGGGCAATCTTGCGCGTGGCGCGCCGCCTGTTTGGCTTTTGTCTACTACCCCGCATGTCCAACCGTTTTTATGGCGCCTTTGATCAGGAAACTTGGGGCGGGGCGCGCAAGCCTGACTACCGCTCGTGTTTCCAAGTCGACCGCGACCGCGTCATCCACGCTCACGCCTTTCGCAAGCTCCAGTCGAAGACGCAGGTCTTTCTCTCCGGCGAGTATGACTTCTATCGCACGCGCCTAACCCATTCCATGGAGGTCGCGCAGATTGGACGTTCCATCTGTGCTTGGCTGCTCTCGCGCGGCGAGCCCCTTGCGCCGGATTTTTTTATCGATGGTGATCTAGTGGAGGCGGTGTGCCTCGCCCACGACCTTGGCCACCCGCCATTCGGCCATTCTGGCGAGCGAACGTTGCAGGAGTTGATGAAACCTCACGGTGGTTTTGAGGGCAACGCCCAGACCCTGCACTTGTTGACCGAGACGATGTATCAAAACGAGTCCGGCGTGCGGGGCATGCAGCCCAGCCGCGCGCTCCTCGATGGCGTATTGAAATACAAAAAACTCTACCGCGAACACCCCGTCCCCCCGCGCAACCATTTTCTTTATGACCCGCAGGTGATTTACCGCGACTTCGTATTCGGCGGCACGACCCCTGCCTCGTTGGGGGCGGGCGAGGCGCTGAATCATTATAAGAGCGTTGAGTGCCAGATCATGGACTGGGCGGACGATGCGGCCTATTCGCTCAACGACATCGTCGATGGAGTGCGCGCGGGCTTTTTGACGATCGAGCGGATCGAGGCTTGGGCGGCGGAGGTCGGTATCGACGCTGAGCGCCAGCGGCATTTGGATGTGTTATTTGGCGCGATTCGGAGCGATCGTTTGGAGGAGGTGTTTTCCGAGAAGACGGGGCGTTTTATCACTGGTTGCCGTTTGCGCGACCGGGCGGCGGGCAATTCGATGGCGGCGCGCACCAACCGCTATCGTTTTGAACTGGTGGTGGCGGCCGAAGCGGAGCGTGAGGCGGCGTTCTACAAACGCATGGCTAATGACATCATTTTTGAGAGCCCGCAGCTCCAGCAGATGGAGCACAAGGCGCGCAAGGTCCTCTTCGATCTTTGGGGGGCGGCTTGGGGGCACTACGTCGAACCGGGCGAACGCATCATCCGCCTGTTGCCGCCGCGGGTGGGCCGTCTGGTTGATGCCGAGGCGACCATTCCAGGCAAGGCACGCCGCATCTGCGACTGGCTGGCTGGATTAACCGACGGTATGATTGTGCGCACCTACCGCAGGCTGCATGACCCCGATTTCGGCTCGCTGCGGGATTTGTCGTAAAAATACCCCGCTGGGCTGTGAGATTGCATCGTTGGGACCGGATGATTGAAATCAGGGCTTGCGCCGGGCGGGGGCGGGCGTTGTGCTCTCGCCTTTAACCAATTCCACCATGGCCCAAGAACTCGTCACCCTTGAATGCACCGAAGCCCGCAAAGAGGGTAAGCCCACCTCCCGCTATTTGACCTTCCGTAACAAGAAGACCGTCACCGAGCGCATCGAAAAGAAGAAGTATAATCCCTTCCTGAAGCGCCACACAGTCCACAAGGAGATCAAATAATTCCGCTTCTGTTCGCCGGATTGGCGATGTCGGTTTTACGCACGAAGCGCTCTGCTTCGTGCTTTTTTTGTGCCTTATTATTGAGTCGCGGAGAGTGCGCCTCCGCTAGCTTCTGGCTCAAAGTCGGGGCAATACCGTCCGGGGTAATTTCAGAGCTTAGTCTGCTAGGGGGCGGCGGATGGTGGGACGGCGGGCGGGTATAGTCCGGTTTTGTCCGCCCAGGCTTTGAAAATAGCCCCGGCCACCGGGGCGGCGTAGCGACCGCCGGCGACATCTTCGCCCGGGGTATCCCCTTCGATGATCACGGCTACGGCGATTTGCGGGTTTTCAATCGGCACAAAACCTACGAACCAGGCAAAATTCAGGACACCCTGAGCGGTGGCTTTTTGAGCGGTTCCAGTTTTGCCGGCAATCCTGAGACCGGGCACGCGGAAACGGGGGGTCTGGAGTATTCGCCCGGTGCCGGTGTTGGTTACGGCCTCCATGCCCGCCAAGATGGCGGCCCTAGCGTTCGGGGCGATCCCATCCGGAGGCTGGATTTGCGGTTTGGTTGGGCTTTGGTGCAGGAGCGTAGGGTGGGTAATGGTTTCGCCGCGCGCCAGTGAGGCGACGAGGCAGGCCATTTGGAGCGGGGTGAGGGCGAGGTCGCCCTGGCCGATGGAGACGTTAGCGGTATCCCCCGGGAACCAGCGGTCGCCTCGACGGGTCTCTTTCCAAGCTGGATCTGGAACGAGCATGCGGCGGGCTTCGTGGGGCAAGTCTATCCCGGTAGGACGGTCCAACCCGTGCAACCGGGCTTCGGCCGCGATGGCGTCGATCCCAGTCTGGAGGCCGTAGTGGTAGAAAAACGTGTTACAACTCTTTTCAAGTGCCTGAGGTAAGGTGATCACACCTCGGTCGCGGTGATTGTTGCAGACAAAGACGCGGCCGCCCACCTGGTAGGTGCCGGTGCATTCGACCTGAGAATCGGGCAGGATGTGGCCGGTGCGTAGGCCGGCCAGGGCGGTTACGAGTTTGAAGGTGGAACCCGGTGGGTAGAGGCCCTGAGTAGCGCGGTTGAGCCAGGCACCTTGGCGGTTGATTTCTTCGGCGTTTTTCTCGGTTAGGCGCGGGGTGAAATCATTGAGGTCGTAATCGGGGTGGCTGGCCAGCACTAGGACTTCTCCGGAGGCGATATCGAGGGTCACGGCAGCACCGGCTAGGCCGCTCTCGGCCATCTGAGTTTCCGCTGCGCGTTGCAGGTCGAGATCAAGGCTGGTAACGATATCCGCGCCCTGGGTGGGGCGGCGTTTTTCCAGCGGGGGCTGGAGGCGATAGCCGGCAGGGTCGACTCGATAGATGGCACCTCCAGCTTGGCCCTGAAGGCGGGCGTCGAGGGCGGCCTCCAGGCCTTGGCGTCCGACTGAACCGCGCATTTTAAACGTGGTCAGCTCCGCGCCGGGGAGTCCTTCGTCCACTGCTAGGTCATCGTCCGAAGCAGTGTAGCCGAGGGTGTGGGCTGCGAGTCTGCCGTGAGGGTAGGAGCGCGTCGAGGCGGTGTAGACCTGGAGAGGTGAGTTGACGGGCAACTGTTCCAGAAGCCGAGAGTAGGCCTCCGGAGTGATGTCCTCGAGCAGAATGAAAGGGAGGATGCGCGCCTGACTGTAGTGACGCTCCAGCGCTTCGGCGTTCACTTTTTCGCGAATGCCGAGGATCCGGTTTATGGTCTGCAGATAACCCTGAACCACGGAAACTCTGGCGATTCTTTCCAGTTGGGCGGCGTTCGGCAGGTCCTTGTCGCCGGTCTCGCGGTAATTGCGACGCACGCGGAGGTATTCCCTGCGAAATTCGGTGCGCAGCTCATCAAGATTGAGAGTCACGGCGAAGCGGGGGCGGTTGCCCACCAGTAATCTGCCCTCGCGGTCGAAGAGGTTTCCGCGGGGGCCGGGCACGACCACGCGACGCTGGCTCTGCACAGTTTCGCGTTCGCGATGCAGATCAGTCCGGCCGAGTTGCTGGTAGGCTAGTCCGGCGGCCAAGGTAGCCAGCAACAAAGCAAGGAGACCGTAAAAAAGCCAAAGCCGCGGGTCGTAGCCGCGGTGGGACTCGACCATTGAGCCGGGACGGTCTGGCGCAGAGGAGCGCGGGGCGTAGGCCATGTTCAGACGGGGCGGCGCGCTCTTTTGGCCGGCGGGGCGCCAGCGAGAGTAAGCATGCCGTTTTGTAGGGCGAGAAACCAGGGTCCCGTCAGTGCGGTGAACACCTGCGATAGGATGAGGTCAGCCAGCAGGCGCTGAGCGCCGGCGCTGGAATCCGGCAGGGCGCCCAGATCGATCACGGCGAGCAGCACGAAGAAGGCGAGGTTGACGAATAGAGCCGAGACTACTCCGACCAGAGTTTCCTCATGTGGCAGTCGGCGAGCGGCGTTGTGCAGAAACCCAAAGGCGATACCGAGTAGTGCGGCCTGTCGGCCAAAAGGGGTCATGGCGGCAGCATCGAGCCAGAGGCCGGAGAAAAGCACCACCGCGAGCCCTGTTGCGGTGGGCAAGCGCAGCGCAGCATACGCGATCAGGAGGCCGGGGGCGGAGACCGTCAAGGCGAGCGGCGCAAGCGCATGGTTTAGCTGTGCGATGATCGCGATCAAGATGCCGGAGCAAGCCAGCAGGGCGAGGGCCTGACGTGAGTCACGGAACATCACGGAACGGGGTCGAGAGGCACTAGCACGGTGACCTCGGTCAGGCTTCCAAGGCGTGGATCAAGAACGGCGCGTCCGGTCTTAAAAAGCCCGTCAGTGCTTGCTTCCAAGGTAAGGACTTCGCCGACGTAAAGTCCGGGCGGATAAACGCCGCCTAGGCCCGAAGTCACTAGCCGTCGGGGCGAGGCGGGGGTGGCGAAAACATCGAGCGGGACGTATTCCAACATGGCTTCGGCGGGCCGTAAGGGTGCGTTCACGCCCCCTTGGAAGCTCACGGGGCGGTCGTCGCCATCGAATACGGCGGCAAGCCGCAGGCCCGGGCTGCTGATTAACTCGACCACTGCGGTGTTGGCGTGGACCTCGGCCACGCGCCCCACGAGGCCGCCGCTGTAGATGGCCGGCGCGCCGACGCGCAGTCCGTGATTTGCGCCCTTGCGTATCACCAGGCGCTGCCACCAGGCGGAAAAATCCCTTCTCACCACACGGGCAGGTTCAGCTCGGAAATCTCCGTAGGACGGCAGACGTAGCAAATCCTCGAGCCGAGTAATCTCATTCCTCAAACGGGTATCGTCCTGGAGGCGGAGTTCGTAGGATGCGTTCAGGCGGGCTAGGTCGCGTGCTGCCTCAATCAGCTCATTTTTAGAGCGGGTTTTTTGCGACCAGAAATCTTGGAGATCACGGGCGTAGGAGGCGGCTATATCTACTGGGGCCTGTAGTTCGTAGAAACCCAGGCGGGCGACGCGTTTGACCGCGGTGGGCAGGATGAGCCAGACGAGCAGGACGATGCCTAGTGTGAAAAAAGGGCGGGCTTGGTCGAAGCGCGGCACGGAGCGGAAGGGAGCGGAATTCCGAGGGAGGATTTAAGGCCCGGATGGGGAGAGGGCCAGTCCGCCCGGCTTAGACGTTCTGCAGCACCCAGTTTAGATCGTCCAGAACTGCGCCTGTGCCGTTGGCAACGGCGGAGAGGGGGTCGTCGGCCACGGTAACGGGCAGGCCGGTTTTTTCAGAAAGCAGGCGGTCAATTCCGCGGATCAGGGCGCCGCCTCCGGCCATAACGAATCCCCGGTCTACAAGGTCAGCGGAGAGCTCGGGGGGGCAGCGTTCCAGCGTGGAGCGAACCGCATCTACGATGGATGAGATGGGATCGCTCAGTGCTTCCCGAATTTCTTGGGACGTGATGTGAATGGTCTTGGGCAGGCCCGCAACGGAATCGCGGCCTTTCACTTCCATGGTCAGTTCCTCGTCGAGGGGGTAAGCTGAACCTACGCGCAGTTTTATCTCTTCGGCGGTGCGTTCGCCGATCAGCAGATTGTAGGCGCGCTTCATGTAGTTCACTATCGCGCTGTCCAATTCGTCACCGGCGACGCGAATGGATTTGCTGAACACAATGCCCGAAAGGGATATAATGGCGATTTCGGTGGTGCCGCCGCCGATGTCCACGATCATATTCGCGGCCGGTTCGTCAATGGGCAGGCCGACGCCTATAGCAGCGGCCATGGGCTCAGGAATGGTGATCACGTCGCGTGCGCCGGCGTGAGTGGCGGAGTCCTTTACTGCGCGTTTCTCCACCTCGGTGATGCCGGAGGGGATAGCGATCACGACCCGAGGATTTACGCGCAGGGCATTGTTATGCACTTTGCGGATGAAGTAGCGCAGCATCGCCTCGGTGACGTCGAAGTCGGCGATCACGCCGTCTTTCATCGGGCGAATGGCGGTGATGTTACCTGGAGTGCGCCCCAGCATTTTCTTGGCCTCATCGCCTACGGCGCGAACTTTGCGGGTTTGTGTATCAAGCGCTACCACCGAGGGTTCCCGCAGAACAATACCCTTGTCTTTAACGTAGACTAGGGTGTTGGCGGTGCCTAGGTCGATGCCGATGTCGTTGGAGAAGTAGCCGAAAAAAGAGGACATGGAGACGTAAGGGGAGAGCGGGGGCGCGGATGATTACTAAGAACATCCAATTCGCAGGCCTAAGGGTGTCAAAAGGTAAAACCCCGGTTCTGCTAACGAGCAGGGGATGGGTTTCCGGGGAAACTGGCTCAAAGAATGGCTGGTTATTGTTGGCAGGGATTGAAAAATGCGGCGGAAGCATCCGTTTTGGCTCCATGGCTAAGGCACCTGTTAATGTCCGGGTTTACTATGTTCTGCCCTGCTGTCTGCTCCTGCTCAATCTGGTCAATGCTACGATCGGTTATCAGGCGGGGCGGTTCGAGGATCCGTGGGTGCGAACTTTGGTGGTGATGGGGCTGGTGCTCTTTGGTTCTTCGTTGGTGGCTTTCGTGGTGGCACCCGGGTTGGAATTTTTTATTCGCTGGCTGCATCGCGTCAGTCGGGCGCAGGCGGGTGGGCTGGGTGAGGCCTTGTTTCTTATCGCTTTGGGGGCGGGGGTATTCTGGCTGTATTATCAATTGGTCAACCACGGCATCGAATCGCTTCTGCCTTTGGACTGGCGGCATGTTTGAGTGTTGGTCAAACGCTATCTAACATGCACGAAGCCGCCTTCATCCAAGATCTTGCGGTCATTCTCGCGGCGGCGGCCGGGCTGGGTTGGTTGTGCCAGCGCATCGGCTTGTCGGCGGTGGTAGGCTACCTCGTGGCGGGCATGGTGGTGGGGCCGTATACGCCGCCTTTTTCGCTGGTTACGGATGATGCGAGTATCGCGACGGCGGCGGAGGTGGGGCTGGTGTTCCTAATGTTTTCCATCGGCTTGCGGTTGAGTTTTCGCCGCTTGCAACGACTTGGTTTGGGTCTGGTCCTGGCGGTCTTCATCGGCGCGGTTCTTGTTTATTATGCTACCCGTGGTCTCGGGTTAGTGGCCGGACTGGATGGTGGGCAGACCTTATTTTTGGCGGCGATGCTCATGGTTTCGTCTTCTGCTATCATCAGCAAGGTGCTGCATGAGACTGGGGCCGGGCACGAGCGACACGGACAACTGGCAATGGGAGTCGCGGTGCTGGAGGACGTGGTGGCGGTGGTCATGCTCACCGTGCTTAACTCGGTGGTCGCGCTCGGAGAGGGTGGTGCGGGCGGGGGTGGCTTGGCCGCCACGCTGGGTGGTTTTGGGGCATTCGTGGTCTTTGCGGGTGTGCTTGGACTGCTTTTAGTGCCGTGGCTCTTACGCGTATTGAGCGTGAAGGCGGACGAGGAGTTGCAAACGCTGGCGACCGCCGCCTTATTGTTTGGACTGGCCATCATCGCTCAACGCGCGGGCTACTCCTTGGCATTGGGCGCCTTTCTTATAGGCTGCATTGTGGCGGAGACACCCCATCGCCACTCGGTCGAGCGTATATTCGAGGGTATGCGCGATGTTTTCAGCGCGGTTTTTTTTGTGGCGATCGGTTTGCAGATTGATGTGCACGCGTTGGGTGAGGCTTGGTGGCTGGTGCTTGGTTTGGCTTTGTTTACCCTCATCGTGCGAGTAGGGGCGGTTTCAACGGGCTTGGTTTTGATCGGTCGTTCGCACCGAGATGCTCTGCGCGCCGGCTTGGTGGCTACCCCGATCGGGGAATTCTCTTTTATCATCGCCCAACTCGGTGTTGCAGCGAAAATGGTGCCGACGGTTTTTTATCCGCTCGCGGTGGGTTTGTCTCTGGTCACCTCTTTGACCGCACCGTTCCTTACTCGGAAGGCTGAACCTTTGGCGGAGGGCTTGCTTCGTGTGCGCCCGCGCTGGTTGGTAGGTATGCTCGAGTCCTATCAGGGTTGGCTTGAGCGTTTGGGGGAGAAGCAGGCCGGCAGCATGCTCTGGAAGCTCAGCCGTCGGCGTGTGATCCAGATCGTCGTTGAACTCTTGTTTGTGGCGGGGCTTTTGGCCAGTGCAGAGCAGCTTCAGCTCCTCATCACACGCTGGTTAAATGGACCGGGTTGGTTTTTTTGGACTGCCTTGGTGGCGGTTGCGCTGGTGCCTTTGTTCGCGGTCTGGCGCAATGTTTCCGTGCTCGCGCTCATGGTGGCTGAATTCAGCACTCAGGGAATGGTGGCGGACGTGCGTGACCGGTTACGTGGTTTGATTGCGCTTGGCGTGCGGATTGTGGCGACGGTGGCGATGGTGACCTGGGTGGCCTCGTTCGCACCGGCGGGGGCGTTGCGCTGGGCCTTACCTGCGAGTGCTTTGGTGGCGTTGGCGGCTTTTGTTTGGCTCAGGCAGCGCATGATATACTGGCATAGCGAGCTGGAGGTCGGTTTGCAGGACGTTTTGAGCGAGGCGGGCACTGTGCGCATGAGCTCGACCTCAGTGCCGTGGGCTGGTCGCCAGCACGAGGAATGGAATTTGAGTGTGGCTGATTGCGTGATCCCGGATCTGGCGGAGTGCTCCGGTCGCAGCCTGGCCCAGCTCGGATTGCGCGCGCGTTTTGGTTGCACCGTGGTGGGGGTGGAACGGCAGGGTTGCATGATTTCCCTGCCGGGTTCGAGCGAGTCACTTTTCCCTCGTGACAAGGTGCTTTTGCTTGGTGACCCGGAGCATATGGTCGCGGCTAAGGCGGCCCTCGGCGCGGTGGCGGCAACGGAGACCTCGGAATTCGATGCGGTAGGTCTGGAAACTATCTTGGTGCCAGCGGGGAGCCGGGCGGCGGGCTCGACCTTGGCTGCGCTGGCGCCTTCAGCCGTGCATGGGGTGCAGTTGGCGGGTATAGGTCGCGGCCATCTCCGTATTCTAAATCCTGGGCCGGGCGAGCGTTTGCAACCCGGGGATAAGTTGCTGGCTCTTGGCACCCCAGTGAAGCTCCGTGCCTTTCGTGCGTGGGTGCGCGATCTTCTACCCGCGGATGGATCAACCAGTGGCGGCGACGGAGACAACTGGGCTGATGGCGAGGTGAATGGCGTCGCGTAGTCGTTCTAGGCGCGGCGGCAGGATGGTCTCCGCGGGGCGGGCATTTTCGATATAAAAGTTATCGATCGCGACGTCGCGCTCCGTGCCGATACGAGCGAAAGTAATGTCGAAGCCATGATCGCTGATGAGTTTAGCTAACTTGAAGAGTAAGCCGATCTCGTCCCGGGCCTGCACCTCGACGATGGTGCGTTGCATGGAGAGTTCGTGGTAGACCTCCACAGTTGGGGGCAGTCCGCCGAGCTCGGCGGGGTTTTTATCCATGCCAAAACGGGAGCCGCGGACTTTTTTGGCTTGGGCGACTATGTCGGGGTAGAGATCCTTGTTGGTAACAAGCGCCTCTTCCACGGTGCGGGCGAAGATTTCCTGAGCCTTGGCTGATTGAACAACGCCGCGCCCGGGCTCGACCACGTAGAAGGTGTCGATGGCGATGTGGTCGTTGCGGGAGATGACCTTGGCGGAAAGGATGGAAAGGCCGGCCACGGAAAATGCGCCGGCGAGTTTGTAGAACAACCCTGCTCGGTCCCAAGTGACGACGTTAACGACCGTAAGCGAGCGGTTCAGGTCGTCGTGCCAAGCGATGACGGGGCTCAGGCTGCCGATGGCATCCGCCTGGTTAATGGAGGTGAGGAGTTGGTTCACCATCCGGATGTGCTGAGCAATCTGGTCTGCGTCAGTGTGTATAAAATAGCGCTCGGGGAGGAGCTGAAAGTGGGCGGTAATCTCGTCGGCGTTGATGCCGGGAATTTTTTTTGCGACGAGGTCCTGGTAGGTCGACTGCATGCGGGCGGTGTTTAGGTCGGCGATCTGAACTGCACCGTGGGTCAGTTGCTCGAGGGTGGCGCGGTAAAGCGTGCCGTGGAGGGTATCTTTGTAGCCGTTCCACAGGCCTGCAGCGGTGCCTCGAGCATCGCAAAGGGTGTGGACGTAAAGGTAGCGCAATTTGTCTGCCTCGGGAACGAGTTCTGCAAAAGCAGCGGCGGAAGCGGGGTCATCGACATCCCGCTTCTGCCAAAACCGTGCCATGATTAGGTGATATTTTATAACAAAAATGACGATTTCCTGTTCGGCTTGGTTGATCTCCATTCGCGCCAGCAGTGGCAGGGCGATTTCGACGCCGAAATCTGCGTGCCCTTTGATGCCCTTGGCTTTGCCAATGTCGTGCAGCAGCAGGATGAGATAGAGCAGGGTGGGGTTGGCGGTCTCGTGCAGGACGTCGCGGTATTTTTTTTCAAGTGTTTCGCTGCCAGCGAAGATCAGATCGAGTTCGCGGATGGCGTTTAGCGTGTGGATATCGGCGGTGTAGCGGTGATAGAATTCATGCTGGACTAGGCAGGTCAGGCCTTGGAACTCGGGGATAAAGCGACCGAGCACGCCGAGTTCGTGCATGAGCGCGAGGGTAGGGTGGACGGCGCCGGCGGTATCGAGAATGGCTTTGAAGCTGATGTTCGCGTCGCGGTCCTCTGATAAGCGACGGGTTAGCAGGGGTAAGGATTCGCGGATCAGGGACTGGAGGGCAAAATCGGGTTGGGCGTTGAGCGACTGGGCGTGGCGAAACACCCGCACCAGGCGGATCGGGTCCTCTTTAAAAACCTGCGGAGTTTCGGCCATGAGTTCCGTCCCGCGCAGAACGAAGCCGTCGATGCGCTTGGTTTTTATGAAGCGGTGGGAGCGGACCAAGTCGCGGAAGGAGATTTTTTTTCCCTCGTTTACTTCCAGCGTAAGGGCTAAGCGGTTTTCAACTAACCGAGAGGTGCGGTAGATGGTCTGGGCGGCACGGTAGTAATCGTGCATGAACTGCTCAACGCGACCTAAGATGTCTTGGTTGGTGTAGCCGAGGCCGAGCGCGATGCGCGGTTGGGCCTCAAGGTCGAGCAAATCGGTAGGCCGTTTGCTCTGGAAATGTAGTTCGTTGCGCACGCGCAGGAGGAACTCGTAGGCGCGGTGGAAGTCGCGCAGTTCATTGCGTTTTAAATAACCCTGTTCGACCAGCTCGTCCATGGATCCTAGCCCTAGTTTCACCCGGGCCATCCAAAGGGTGTTCTGGTAATCGCGCAGGCCGCCGACACCGTTTTTAATATCTGGTTCTTGGAGGAAAACAGAGTCGCCATATTTAGCCCGCCGAGTCGCCTGGTCCTCAAGCCTAGCGCGGATGTAGCCTCTGGTTCCTTCTTGGGTGTAATAGCTGCGATAAGCGGCGGCGAAGCCATCGAAGAGCGGTTGCGAGCCGGCGACCAGGCGGGCCTCCAACAGCGCGGTTTTCGTCTGGATATCCCGTTTTGCTTCCTCGAACACGTCTTCGACGGTGCGGCTGGAGTGACCGACCTTCAGGCCGCAGTCCCACAGCACGTAGAGCACCTCGTCGATGAGATGTTGCTGGAGGGGTTGGATCGCGGCTGTGCGGCTTTTAGAAGGGAAGAGGAACATGAGGTCCACGTCGCTCAGCGGGCTAAGCTCGCCGCGACCGTAGCCGCCGAGCGCAAGCAGAGCGCAGGCGGCGGGGAGCTTGCCCTGTAGGCGCTCGAAACTGGTGATAGCGTGCTTAAATAGGTGCGAAAGCATCACGTCTACCATCGCCGCTCGCGCCTGCGCGACCACGCCGCCCGATTCGCCGCCGTCGTGACGCATGTGAATCATCGCGCTTTCCAGCCGCAGGAAGGTCTTGCAGGCTGCGAGCCGCTCCGGACGCGCGGACTCGGGTGCAAAGTCGAGCCGTTCAAGGGCGTGTTTCTGGATGCGGCCGTGGAAGGGGGAGGTGCTGGGCATGCGCTTTGAAACGGCGCGGACGTGAGCCGTGACCCCTGAAGCTGGGATTTATGTCGGTCCGTGCAATGCGGGAAACGCGCCTGCGATAACGGCGCCTGGGCTTGCTTCGCGCTGCCGCCCTCGGTTGGCTTAGTCCTTACGCCCATGCCCGAGATTTCCAAGAGCTACGAACCGCGTGACGTTGAGACCAAATGGTATGCCGCCTGGCAGGAGGCCAAGTGCTTCGCCGGCCTGGCCGCGCTTGGGCAGGAGACCTATAGCATCGTCATCCCGCCGCCCAACGTCACCGGGATCCTGCACATGGGGCACGTCCTTAATAACACCCTCCAGGACGCACTCATCCGTCGCGCCCGCCTCGAGGGCAAGGCCGCCTGCTGGATTCCCGGCACCGACCACGCCGGCATCGCCACCCAGACCATGGTGGAAAAACACCTCAAGAAAACCGAGGGCAAGGGCCGCCGCGACCTCGGTCGTGAGGAGTTCCTTAAACGCGTCTGGGCGTGGCGTGACGAAAAGGGCGATCACATCCTCAAACAGCTTCGCGAGCTCGGTTGCTCCTGTGATTGGGATCGCACCCACTTCACCATGGACCCCGGCTATTCCAAGGCCGTGCTCACGTCGTTCATCAAGTTGTTCGATCAGGGACACATTTACCGTGGTAAACGCATGGTTAACTGGTGCCCCGTCTCCCTCACCGCGCTCTCCGACGAGGAAGTTGAGATGCGCCCGACCAAGGGGCACATTTTCCGCCTGCGCTACGAGTTGGTGGAGCCCTCCACCACGACCGACGCCGAAGGTAACGTTGTTCCGCTCACGCACCTCATTCTTGAGACCACTCGACCGGAGACGATCGCGGCCGACGTTGCCGTTGCCGTTCACCCGACCGACGCTCGCTACACCCACCTTGTGGGCAAGAAGGTTTGGCGTCCGCTAGGCGAGCGTGTGCAGATCCCCATCATCGCCGATGAGGCGGTCGATCCGGCCTTCGCCGCCGGCGCACTTAAAGTTACCCCTGCGCACGATAAAGTCGATTTCGAGATCGGCCAACGCCACCGCCTGCCGGTCATCGATGCACTCAATGCTGACGGCACGATGAACGAGTTCGCCGGCCCCGAGCTGTCCGGCATGGAGCGCTTCGCCGCCCGTAAAAAAGCCGCCGAGCTCCTCGGCGAGCGGGGCAATCTCATCGAGGCCAAGCCCTATGAGAACAACGTCGGCCACTCCCAGCGCGCCGGCGTGCCTATCGAGCCTCGCCTCACCCAGCAGTGGTGGCTGCGCTACCCGCGGGTCGAGGAGGCTAAGGCTGTCGTCCGCGAGGGTCTCATCCAGATGCACCCCGAGCGCTGGTCGAAGGTTTACCTCAACTGGCTGGAAAACATCCAAGACTGGTGCATCAGCCGCCAGCTCTGGTGGGGCCATCGCATCCCCGTCTGGTATGCCAAAGGCGTGGACCGCGAGAAGCTCACCGAGGCCGATCTGCGCGACCCGACCAAGATCCATGTTTCGCTCGACGGCCCCGCCGATCCGGAGAATTGGGTGCAGGAGGATGACGTTCTCGACACTTGGGCCTCCTCTTGGCTCTGGCCCTTCGCTACCCTCGGTTGGCCCGACGCCGAAGCCCAGGCCAAGGCAGGTTTCAGCCAGTTTTACCCGACCACCACGCTCGCGACCGGCGCAGACATTATTTTCTTCTGGGTCGCCCGCATGATCATGGCCGGATTGGAGTTTGCGAAGCCCGGCGCGCCCGTCGAGGAGCGCATTCCCTTTAAGCATGTGTATTTCAACGGCATCGTTCGCGACAAGCAGGGTCGCAAGATGTCCAAGACCCTCGGCAACTCGCCTGACCCGCTCGACCTTATCGTCAAATACGGCGCGGACGGCCTCCGCTTTGGCCTGCTCCAGATCGCACCACTCGGGCAGGATGTGAAATTCGACGAGGATCGCATCGAGAGTGGCAAAGGTTTTTGCAACAAACTCTGGAACGCCTGCCGCTTCCGCCAGATGAGCGGCGCGATGAGTGACAACTCTTCGCTCGTTGCCATCCTCGCCCGCCTCGATCCCGCCCACTTCGACGACGACGATCACGCCCTGCTCGCCGCCCTCCTCGATACCACTCGCACCCTCGAAAAGAGCTTCGCGGACTTCGAGTTCGCCGGCGCCACCCAAAGACTGTATTCGTTTTTCTGGAACGATTTCTGCGACTGGTATGTCGAGGTCGCCAAGACCCGCGTGCAGGATCCGCTGGCCAAGGACCACGCGCTGGCGGTGCAGGATCTCGTCATCCGCCAGTTTCTTTTGCTGTTCGAGCCCTTTGCGCCGTTCATAACCGAGGAACTTTGGACCCTGCTTGGCTACGCTTCGGCCGATAAAAAATTTATCCAGAACACGCGCTTGGAAACCGCCGAGGTTCTAGCCGCCGTGATTGCGAAGCGTGGCACGCCTGTTGACCCCGCCGCCGCCGGCCGAGTTGAGCAACTCAAACAAGTCTCCAGCCTTGCCCGCCAGCTTAAGATGGAGCAGTCCGTGCCGCAAAAGCGCGACGTAAAATTCTTTGTCCTCGCGCATCAGGCTGAGTGGCTGGCGCTCGAGAAAAACGCCGCCAAGCTCGCCCGCCTGGTCGGCGCGGCCGACATCGGTCGCACCACCGAAAAGCTGGCCCTCCCCGCCGTGGTGACGCCCTTGGGCACATTGTTCTTGGACACCGGCGTTAAGATCGACCCTGCCGCCGAACGCGCCCGTCTTACGAAGGAGCTGGACACCGTCACCAAGCACATCGCCGGCACCGAGGCCCGACTCGGCAACGAAGCCTTCACCAGCAAGGCCCCTCCGGCCGTGCTGGAGGGCGCGCGCAAACAGCTGGCCGACCAGCGGTCGAAGGCCTCCGAGCTCCAGCGCCTGCTCGCTGCCTTGGGTTGATTCCTTATGTCTGAATTATGGTTCGGAACCGGTTAAATCCCGTCATCCGAGCTCATTTTTGTTCAGCCTTCCAACCGATTGAGGGGGAACGTCTCCTCATGGCTATTCACTTCGCAAGGATAGTCTTTTGGGGTGTTCCAAATTGCGGCATTATCATCAGGTTTTTTCGCCTCTTGTTGCTAATAAGTGCAGTTGGATTGGGCTGATTCGTCTGGTTAGTTCAGAGTGCTCACTTCCTGAAATTTTAATTGATCCGGCGAACTTGGCATAAATGCCGCTATCACTGGGCTAGTCCTCGTGAAGCCCTTTCTCTTGGGCACATCTTGGACGTCGCAAACCTACAAACCACACAACCCAGTATGAAATCCCGAATTCAGTTCGCCGGCATCTCTGCCGCTATCATCGCTACTGCCGCTCAGGCCGAAGTGAAGATTAATGAAAACCTTGCGATCGATGGCTATGCCATCGGTTCTGCTGTTATCACCCACGGCACGCCTGACACCAATCACACGATCGTCGGTAAGAGCGGCAACGCGTTTGACTCCGTGTTCGTTGGAGTGAGCGGTAAATACAGTGTCTTGTCCGGCCGCGTGAGCTTCCAAGCTGCGAATCCATTCGACAATACCTCGAGTGATACCTCTGGCGTTCTGGACGCCTATGTTACCTACACTGCCGGTAATGTTGCTGTGACCGCTGGTAAATATCTCGGTTATCTTGGTTTCGAGTCCTACCATACTCCAAACAATGCTTTCATCTCCTATAGCAATGCCTTTTATTACAGTCCATTTGCTACTGGTGTGAAGGTTGACTACACTGGTGACGGATTTGCCGCTGGTATTTCTGCACGCGACAGTCAGGTCGTGGGCGGCTCCAATTTTGCTACTGGTGACGGCGAGTTTTCCGATGATGTCGGCTACGAGGCCTTCTTTTCCTACACCGGCATCAAGGATCTAACACTTTTCTTTGGTGTTGGTTACGAGAATGCTGACGGTTACGATAGCGTGCTAGAAGGTGACTTCTGGTTTAGCTATAATGTCACCGAAAAGCTCGGTTTGGCCGGCGAGGTTACCTCTGTAGAGGACACCACCGCCCTCTCTTGGCTCGGTCAGGTTAGCTATAAGCTCACTAATGAACTCACCACTTCCGGCCGCGTGACCTATTTTGACGGCAAGGGCGGAGACGTAATCGGTTACGGAGTGGCTTCTACTTACACCTTTACCCCCAACTTCTCGTTGAAGGGTGAAGTCAGCCTCAATGATAGGAATGTTGGGGCTCCTGACACTGTTCAATACGCTCTTCAGGGGCTCTTCCGATTCTAATCGGATCTGATCAGCTGTTTTGGTAATATCTACGCAGGGCTGTTTGGAAGTGTATAGGCGGCCCTGCTTTATCAGTTCATCCTTAAGTCCTCACCGAGGCGCAAGCTCCGGCTACTGCCTTGCCCAATTTCCTCATAATTAACGTATTTCCTATTCCATATTTCCATCATGATCAATAAATTAAACAAAACTCTTGGAGTCAGCGCCATCGCGCTGGGCCTGCTCGCTACCACTGCTCTGCGCGCTGCTGAAAGTGTCAAAGTTGGTGTCCTCCACTCCCTTTCCGGCACCATGGCCATCAGCGAAACGTCGCTGCGCGACGTGCTGCTTTTCACCTTCGACGAGATCAACGCCAAGGGCGGCGTGCTTGGTATAAAGATCGAGCCCGTCGTGGTCGACGGCGCCTCCAATTGGCCCCTCTTCGCCGAAAAGGCCAAACAACTCCTTGAGCAAGATAAGGTGTCGGTGACCTTCGGCTGCTGGACCTCTGTGTCTCGCAAGTCCGTATTACCAGTCTTTGAGAAAGACAACGGCCTCCTCTTCTATCCCGTGCAATACGAGGGCGAAGAACTTTCCAAGAATATCTTCTACACCGCCGAGGCTGTCGGTCAGCAGGCCACCCCGGGCGTTGATTATCTCCTCAACGAGCTCGGCAAGAAGAAATTCTACCTGCTTGGTTCCGATTACGTTTATCCCCGCACGACCAACCTCGTGTTGAAGGAATACCTTACCTCCAAGGGTATCCCCGAGAGCTCGATCATCGAGAAATACACCCCCTTCGGTCACACCGACTACCAGCAGATCGTGGCTGAGATCAAACAGTTCGGCGCCTCCGGCGATGCCGCCGTGGTCTCCACGCTGAACGGCGACACCAACGTCCCCTTCTTCCGCGAGCTGGCCAACGCCGGCATCAAGTCTGAGGACATCCCCGTGATCTCCTTCTCGGTCTCCGAGGATGAATTCCGCGGCCTGCCCACTAAGGACCTCGTTGGTCACCTCGGTGCCTGGAGTTACTTCATGTCTGTCGACACCCCAGCTAACGACAAATTTAAGAAGAACTTTTTCGCTTGGCTCGAAAAGAGCACCGTCCCTGGCATCGAGAAGAAGGGCCGCGTGACCAACAGTCCTATGGTCCTTTCCTACGTCGGTGTTTACCTCTGGAAGGCCGCCGTCGAGAAGGCCGGCACCTTCGAAGTCGATGCAGTGCGCGCCGCTCTCGAGTCCGGCGTTACCTTCGACGGTCCCGGTGGCAAGGTCACCATGCAGAAGAACCATCACATCACCAAGAACGTGTATGTGGGCGAGACCTTGGCCGATGGCCAATTCAAGATCCTCAAGTCTTACGAGGGCGTCTATGGCGAGCCCTTCCTCAAGGGCACCTTCGGCAGCAAGTAAGTTCTCCACCCGTTTTCTTTTTCCACGGCACCGCTGGTTACGGTGAGCGTGTTTCGAAAGTTGGTTAGTTTGGTTGTCGGGGCGGGTCTTCGCAGACCCGCCCCGTCTTTTTGGCTGCCTGTCTGGATTTGGGCGCGATTTCGGGAGACTTGGCCCTTGCATGAAATTTTTTTATCAGGCGTCCCGTCTCGGCCTCCTTCTTGCTTAAATACACGCTCTTCGCGTTATGATTCGTTCTCTTCTCATTGTTTTATATGGATTTGTCTTAGGATCAGGCTTGGCCAGATCGTCTGAATCTGTGCCCGTGGTCGCCTCGGGCCGAGCGCAACTGCTGGACGCCTTGCTCACCCCGCCAGCCCGACAGATCGCAGCCGTTCGTGCCCTGATCGGGGTCGAGGATGCTGCGATTACCCCCGCTTTGACTGCTTGGCGGGCAGGGGAGCTTTATCTTGTGCCTTTACCCAATGGCGCGCTCGTTCCCGCCACTCTAGCCACCGCACCGGATGGTGGTGATTTCCTCGTGGCCATTTCGGTATTGGATGGTTTGCCCGTCCCAGATTCGGCCAGCGGGGTCGGTTCCGCTCATCCCTTGCGCATCGTCCCTAAAAGCCTTAAATCTCTAGAAACTACCGCCACTTTACGTCGAGCCATACGCGACGTTCTAGAAGTGGCCGGTGTCGCCGACGCTTCTCCTTCTGTGCGCTACGAGTCGATCGAGCGTCTGGGCCAGTCCCGCAAGGCCGAGCATTTGCCCCTGCTACAGGCCCGACTCGCTATCGAAAAAACCCCGGCAGTCAGCCGTGCGCTCGCCGATGCCATTGCGTTTATCCAACTATCCGACTCCTCCCCTACAGTCCGCCTCGTTGCCATTGCTGCCCTAGGCGAGGCCCATTCGCTCGCCGCCGCCTCGCGCTTCAAGGAGTTGCTCGCCGCCACGCCCCCGCCCTCGTCTGAAGAAGTCGCCGCGCTCTCCGCCGCGCTGAAGAAAATCGAGTCGCATTGGAAGACTGTAAATTTTTTTGGTGATCTCTTTCGCGGCTTAAGCGCGGGGTCCGTGCTTCTGCTCATCGCGCTCGGTCTCGCCATCACCTTCGGGCTGATGGGAGTCATCAATATGGCGCACGGCGAACTCATGGTCGTCGGCGCTTATTCGACCTTCGTTACTCAGAACCTTTTTGTATCAGCCTTAGGAACTGCTTCCCCCTTTTTGAATCTCTACTTTATCGCGGCCCTGCCTGCTGCCTTTTTTTCAGCAGCCTTGGTGGGTCTAGCTCTTGAAAGGGGCGTGATTCAGTTCCTATACAAGCGGCCGCTTGAGAGCCTGCTTGCCACTTGGGGCGTTTCACTCGCTCTTCAGCAAACTTTTCGTCTAATTTTCGGCCCTGCCAATGTTCAAATCAACGCCCCTTCATGGCTGCAGGGTAGCGCCGCCTTCCATGATGTTCTCTTCGCGTATAACCGCCTTTTTGTAATCGGCTTCGCCGCATTGGTGGTCTTCGGAGTTTGGCTGGTGCTCAACCGCACATCCCTTGGCCTTCTGGTCCGCGCGGTAATGCAAAATCGCCAGATGGCATCCTGCATCGGCGTTCGGGCTACGCGGGTAAACATGCTGACCTTCGCATTTGGCTCGGGTCTGGCCGGTCTGGCCGGCGCCTGTCTTTCCCAGTTGGGTAATGTAGGCCCTAGCATGGGCCAGCTTCACATCATCGACTCCTTTATGGTCGTTGTCTCCGGCGGGGTGGGAAATATCCTTGGTTCCGTTGCCGCTTCCTTAGGAATAGGCTCCGTCGACCAGTTGCTCCAACCCCTCCTCGGCGCAGTTATGGGCAAGATCCTCGTTCTCTTCGCCATCATTCTTTTCCTGCAATGGCGTCCGGGCGGTTTGTTTCCGACCCGCAGCCGCAGCCTCGACTAATTTGCCGCCATGTCCGTTCCCGCCAAACTCTCCGACGTCGAGCCGCGTTTTTTTACACGGGCTCAGTGGGCATCCTTTCTCTTGCCTACTCTTTTGCTAGCCCTTGTCTTGCCGTTACTAAACGCTCTTCTGCCCTCTGAGCATTTACTGCGGCCAAGTGATTTCACTCTCAATCTTTACGGCAAATACGCCACGTATGCCGTTCTCGCTCTCGGGGTGGATCTCCTTTGGGGCTTTCTCGGCATTTTGTCTTTAGGTCAGGCCCTATTTTTCGCCCTCGGTGGATATGCATTTGGTATGCACCTACTGCTCATGATTGGTAAGGATGGGCAGTATAAATCCAAGCTCCCTGATTACATGGTCTTTCTCGGCTATAAGGCCCTGCCCGTGCACTGGCAGCCTTTTTACTCTTTCTCCTTCGCTACTTGCGCCGTTTTGGTGATACCGGCGCTGATCGCTTTTGTCTTCGGCTGGCTGGCGTTCCGTTCCCGCATCAAGGGCGTTTACTTATCTATCCTTACCCAGGCTCTGACTTACGCCGCCGCGCTATTGTTTTTCCGCAACGATTTTGGTTTTGGTGGCAACAACGGCTTCACCGACTTCAAACGTGTGCTTGGTGCCGATCTTAATTCACCCACTACCCGTCGAGTTCTTTATGTATCGTCCGTTCTGCTGCTGGCGGGTGTGTTCCTGCTCTACCGCTGGCTGACTCGCGCCAAGTTCGGGCACTTGCTTCAGGCCATCCGCGACGGAGAGAACCGCGTGCTTTTCTCCGGTTACGCCACTGCCAGCTACAAACTTTTCGTGTTCGTGCTCGTAGCCGCTATCACCGGCATCGCCGGTGCCCTCTATGTCCCTCAGGTAGGTATAATCAATCCTTCGGAGATGACACCCGAGAAATCCCTTGAAGCGGTCGTCTGGGTCGCCGTTGGCGGTCGTGGCACCTTGCTTGGTCCCGTCCTTGGTGCGTTTTTCGTAAATGCCCTTAAGAGTTGGGCCACCCGTTCCGTCCCCGAGCTGTGGCTATACATTATAGGAGGGCTCTTTATCGTGGTTGTGCTCTTTTTGCCGGGCGGATTGATCAGCCTCCCGGCTAGGTTCCGACTGCTTTGGGCTAGATACCGTTCTAGGGCATCACGACCGGATTCCTCTACCTTCTTTCAGCAACCCTAGATCGTTTGCCAAAAGTTATGTCACACCCGATCATACAAGCTGAAGATGTTACCAAAACCTTTGACGGTTTTCGCGCCATAAATGCTCTGAATTTCTACCTCTTCCCTGGTGAACTCCGAACCGTGATCGGGCCCAATGGGGCCGGTAAATCCACCTTCTTCGATCTGCTGACTGGTCGCGCAAAGCCCGACACCGGTGGTATCGAATACACCCCAATCCAGAACACGCCATCGACCGACCTCGCCAAGTTAAACGAATACGAAATTCAGCGCCTCGGAATCGGGCGCAAGTTTCAGACCCCCTCAGTCTTTGCCGAGCAAACCGTGTTCACCAATCTGGTCCTTTCGCTCAACGGACCACGCGGCGTGTTTGCATCTTTGTTTCATCGCCTCGATTCCGCTGACCGTGATCGCCTTGATGACCTGTTGAAACTAGTGCGCCTCGGCGATAAGCGTCATTGGAAGGCCGGTTTGCTTTCTCACGGTGAGAAACAATGGCTTGAGATCGGCATGTTGCTCGCCTCCGAACCCCGCGTGCTCCTCGTTGATGAGCCCGCCGCGGGGATGACCGATGAAGAAACTCACCGGACCGGCGAACTGCTGCTTAGCTTGGCCGGCAAACACAGCATTGTCGTCGTCGAGCATGATATGACTTTCGTGAAGCAGATTTCCATCAACGGTCAGGTCACTGTTCTCCATCAGGGTTCTGTGCTTTGCGAAGGAAAGTTCGATGACGTTCAGTCGAATGACAAAGTTCGCGAGGTTTATCTCGGCCGCGGAAAAAATTAAAACCATCCCGATGTCTGAAGTCCTTCTAAACCTATCCCAAGCCGAGGTCGATATCGACGGATCCCGCATTCTTCGCGGCGTCACCTTCGAGGTTCGTCGCAATGAGGTCGTCGCCCTTATGGGCCGTAATGGCGTGGGCAAGACCACTACGCTGCGCGCATTGATGGGATTGCGTCCCCTCCGCTCTGGCGTGATGACCTTGGATGGCGCTAGTTTGTCGAGTCTGCCCACCGATGCCCGCGCCCGCGCTGGGCTTGGCTACGTGCCTCAGGGGCGAGATATTTTCCCCCACCTGACTGTCGAAGAAAACCTTCGTATCAGCCTCGTTGTTCATGGGGTAAAGGGTGCCTCTGCCCGTTCCGCTCTTGAGGAGGTCTACGAGTTGTTTCCCATTCTAAAGCAGTTCATCGCTCGTAAAGGCGGCGTGCTTTCCGGCGGTCAACAACAACAACTCGCCATCGGTCGCGCTCTCCTCACTAAGCCCAAGCTACTGCTGCTCGATGAACCCACCGAGGGTATCCAGCCGAGCATCATTGAGGAGATTGGCGATACCCTGCGAAAGCTCCGCGCCAGCGGTCGCCTGTCTATTCTGCTGGTCGAGCAATACGTAGACTTCTGCCGCGCCGTCGCCGACCGCTTTTACGCCATGGATCGAGGCGCCGTCACCATATCCGGCTCCATCGCCGACTTGACCGATGTGGTCGTGAAAAAGCATCTCCAAGTTTGAAGTAGCCATTGGCGTTTTTGAGTAAGGAGCTTAGTCCCAAAAAGTCCTAAGCCTGATTTCCCCATCGCTGACCATAACATTGAATTTCCATGCACCTCACCCCCCGAGAACGCGAAAAGCTCCTTGTCGTCACTGCTGCCGACCTCGCTAGGCGTCGTCAGGCCCGCGGTTTGAAGCTGAACTACCCAGAGGCCATCGCTATCATCACCTACGAGATCATGGAGGGCGCCCGCGACGGCCGCACCGTCGCCGACCTAATGAGCTTTGGCACCACCCTGCTCAAGCGCGCCGATGTCATGGAGGGCGTGCCCGAAATGATTCACGACGTGCAGGTCGAGGCCACTTTCCCCGACGGCACCAAGCTCGTCACTGTTCACAATCCCATCCGCTGACCATGATCCCCGGCGAAATCATCGTCTCCTCCGACTCCGCTCCCTTCGAGGCCAACGTCGGTCTAGCCACCGTCACGGTCATCGTCGCCAATACTGGCGACCGCCCCATCCAGGTCGGCTCTCACTTCCATTTCTTCGAGACCAACTCCGCCCTGTGCTTCGACCGTGCCGCCGCCCGCGGTTTCCGCCTCAACATCCCCGCCGGCACCGCCGTCCGCTTCGAGGCCGGCGATACTAAACAAGTTGAGCTCGTCGCCCTTGCCGGCACTCGCGAGGTCTGGGGCCTCAACGCCCGCGTTAACGGAAAACTCTAATCTCCGCGCCATGCCTCTCAAACTAACCCGCCGCCAATACGCCGAAATGTTCGGCCCCACCGTGGGCGACCAGGTCCGTCTCGCCGACACCGAGCTCTTTATCCAAGTCGAGCGCGACCTCATCGCTGAAGGCGGAGGCTACGGCAACGAAATCAAATTCGGCGGCGGCAAGGTCATTCGCGATGGCATGGGCCAGTCGTCCACCGCGTCCGACGCCGAGTCGCTCGACCTCGTTATAACCAACGCCGTTATCCTCGATGCTCGGCTCGGCGTCATCAAGGCCGACATCGGTATCAAACACGGCCTCATTGTTGGCATCGGCCACGCCGGCAACCCCGGCATCCAGTCCGGCCTCGGCTCCGTTTTCCCCGATCCCAAGACCGGTAAGAAAAACCCCATGATCGTCGGCGCCTGCACCGAGGTCCTCGCCGGCGAGGGCTGCATCATTACCGCCGGCGGTATCGATACTCATATTCATTTCATATGCCCGCAGCAGATCGAGGAGGCCATCAGTTCCGGCGTCACCACCCTGCTCGGCGGCGGCACCGGCCCCGCCCACGGCACCCTCGCCACCACCTGCACTCCCGGCCGCTGGAATCTTCACCGTATGTTGGAGGCAGCCGAGGCCTACCCGGTTAATCTAGGCTTTCTTGGCAAGGGCAACTGCTCCACTCTCGGTCCCCTCCGTGAACAAATCCTTGCTGGCGCTCTGGGCCTTAAACTCCACGAGGACTGGGGCACCACGCCGGCCGCGATTGATACCTGCCTAGGCGTTGCTGATGAGTTTGATGTTCAGGTTGCCATCCACACCGACACGCTTAACGAGGCCGGCTTCGTGGACGATACCCTCGCCGCCTTCAAGGGCCGAACGATCCACACCTATCATTCCGAAGGTGCCGGCGGCGGCCACGCGCCCGACATCATCCGCGTCTGCGGCGAGGCCAACGTTCTCCCATCCTCCACCAACCCCACCCGTCCCTTCACGGTCAATACCATCGACGAGCATCTCGACATGCTCATGGTCTGCCACCACCTCGACCCCAAGATCCCTGAGGACGTATCTTTTGCGGAATCTCGCATCCGCCCCGAGACTATCGCCGCGGAGGACCGCCTGCACGACTTGGGAGCTATTTCAATGATGTCTTCCGATTCACAGGCCATGGGACGAATCGGTGAAGTTATCTGCCGCACCTGGCAGACCGCGCACAAGATGAAGGTTCAGTTTGGCCGCCTCACCCACCCCTCGCATCCCGCTGCAGATAATTTTCGCGCCCTGCGCTACGTCGCCAAATACACCATCAACCCCGCCCTCACCCACGGCATGGGCCACATCATCGGCTCGGTCGAGGTGGGCAAACTCGCCGACCTCGTGCTGTTCAAACCCGCGCTCTTCGGCGTGAAACCCGAACTCGTGCTTAAAGGCGGCTTCATTAACTGGGCCAACATGGGCGACCCCAACGCGTCCATCCCCACGCCCCAGCCTATGATGTATCGACCCATGTTCGGTGCAACTTCTCGCGGCATCGCCTCGACCGCGCTCACCTTTGTTTCCGCCGCATCTTTACGCGATGGCGGTCTGGGCAACTTGGGTTTAAGACGCCGGCTGGAGGCCGTCACCAGTTGCCGTTCTGTCTCTAAACGTGACATGGTTCTTAACGATGCCCTGCCTGTAATCAAAGTTGACCCCGAAACCTACCACGTGACCGCTGACGGAGAATACCTCACCTGCGAGCCTGCCAAAGTTTTGCCTCTGGCTCAGCGTTACTTCCTTTTTTAGGGGCTGCGCATGATTTTAATTCAGGCTCCGGTTCCGATCCAGGACTTTGAACTACCGGTAATTCCGCTTCGTGCCCAGCGTCGCATGATGGCCAAACGTCTTTGGCGTGGCGTTGCTGAAGACGGCACCGAATTTGGCTTCCAACTTTCTACGCCCCTTTCTTCAGGCGATACAATCTATCAGACAGCCACTGCCCGTTACGTCGTTAATCAAGAGCCCGAAGCCGTGCTCGAAATTTCGCTTTCCGGCCTTCCGGCCTCCGCTACCGCCGGTATCGGCTGGGCGGTGGGTAATCTCCATCTTGAATTCAGCTCCGAGGCGCTGCGCATGTTGACTCCCGATGAGCCGGCCGCACGCCAGCTTCTGGCACGTATCCAAGTCGCCTTCACGCCGACTACGGCTGTTTTTCGCCCCGGTCGCTTTAAACGCAGCGTCACCACCCCCCTAGTTGATGAGTTCGGCCCCAGTCACCAGCACTGACGCCCGTTGGCTCGTCGGTCTACTGCAGGCCGGCGATTCCTTTTATCCGACCGGCGGCTACGCCCATTCCTTCGGCCTCGAAGGCCTGATCGAACTCGGCGTCGTCCATGACCGGGCCACGCTCCGCGCTTTCTTCCTCCTCTCCGCGCTCCCGACCCTGCGACAAGCTGAACTCCCGCTGGCCGCCCACGCCTACGCCGCGCTCGATCCTAACGCGCCTGCCTGGGACCGCGTGGCCGAGCTTTGCATTCTCGCCCACGCCCTCAAAAGCCCTCGCGAACTCCGCGCCGCCACCGAGAACATCGGCCGTCAACGCGCTGAACTCGCCACCCGCCTCCACTCCCATCCGCTTGCCAACCAATACCTCGCCCGCGCCGCCGCCGCTGGCTGGCCCTTCTCCGCCGCCGTTTCCGCCGCGCTCGAGGGTCGAGTCCTCGGCGCCCCTCGTGATGCCGTGCTTGCCGGCATAATCTACTCGACTCTCTCCGCCACCCTCGCCGCTGCTATTAAGCTCCTCCGCCTCGGACAAAACGCCGGGCAGACCCTCCTCACCGAGATGCTCGGCCACGCTCCCGATCTGATCTCAACCGCTACCACGATCCCGCCGGCTGAAATCGGCTGGTTCAACCCCTGGCTCGACATCGCCAGCGCCCGCCACGAAACCGCCAATTCCAGGATGTTTATCTCCTGATTTTGGAATTACTTATGACTTTTTTCACTCTCATGAATCGTCCTCCCCGTATCGGTATCGGCGGCCCAGTTGGCTCCGGTAAGACCATGCTTTGCCTGAAGCTCTGCCAAAAGCTCCGCGAACGCTATTCGATGGGTGTTGTTACCAACGACATCTATTGCTCCGAGGACGCTGAGTTTCTCATTCGCCAGAGCGCGCTGCCCGCCGAGCGTATCCGCGGCGTCGAAACGGGTGGTTGCCCGCACACCGCCATTCGCGACGATACCACAATGAATGAGCAGGCCTGCCAAGCCCTCGAGAAGCAGTTCCCTGATCTACAACTCGTGCTCGTGGAGAGCGGCGGCGACAACCTCACCGCTACCTTCTCACCCGAGCTGGTCGACGCATTCATCTACGTTATTGATGTCGCCGAAGGTGAGAAAATTCCCCGGAAAGGCGGTCCCGCTATTCGGCATAGCGATCTGCTAATTATCAATAAAATCGACCTCGCTCCGCTCGTTGGCGCAGATCTCGCCGTGATGGATCGTGATGCAAAAATCCAGCGGGCTACGCGCCCCTTTCTTTTTTGCGACCTTAAGCGCGAGCACAACCTTGACCAAGTTATCTCTTGGATTGAGCAGCAGGTCCTTTTCGCCGCAAACCCCCGCTCTTGATTGGCCAAAGCAGACATGAAAGGGCCGGGGCAAGCTACTCTTCTACAATGGCGTTCGCCTACTCTCGTAGTTAAATAGTCGTTCGTTCCCAATGGCCATTTTCCATGGACAACTCGCGCTCCACGCCACCGCTCGGCCCGATGACGGTGTTACCACGCTGTCTGCGCAATCTGTCCGGGCGCCTTTTCATTTGAGTAAGCCTTATTGGGATGCCGATACCCGAACTTTGCTTGTTCAAGTGGTTAACCCTACTGCCGGAATTCTTTCGGGCGACCTTCTTGAATCCGCCGTGTCCGTTTATGCTGGCGCATCCGTTCTTCTTACCACCCCAAGTGCCACCCGAGTTTTTCGAATGCGCTCCGAAGCCCCTCCGGCCTCGTCCTTTCAGTGCTTTAAGGTCGCGCCTGGCGGCTGGCTGGAGGTTCTTCCGGAACCTCTCGTTCCCCATCGGGGGTCTCGTTTTCAGCAACGCACCGTGCTTGATGTAGCTTCCGGCGGCGGTGTTTTTTATGCGGACTTGCTCTTTCCTGGTCGCATTGCCCATGGCGAAGCTTGGGCCTGGGAACGTCTTGTGCTCGAGCTTGAGGTGCGTTCCGGTCCTGAACTCTTTCTCCGCGAGCGACTCGACCAATCGGCCGACCACCTGCGCAGTCTTGCCGCTTTAGCCGGAGCAGGGGAGGGGGCCTCATTCGGCAATGCCGTTTTCATTGCCCCCGAATCAGTTGTTGATACCGCTCCAACTTGGAGGGCGCAACTGCACGCGCTTCAAGCCGGCGGCGTATGGATCGGCGCCAGTCAATTACGTGGCGGTGCGGGTTGGAGCATCAAATTCGTCGCTCCTGATGGTATCCGCCTTCGCCAGACGCTCGCTGCAATCCGGCGCATTCTTGCATCGTCGGCACCTCATTTGGCCTGCGATGCTCGTAAATTGTAGTTTTAGCGGGCCTTTGCCCGAACCGAACTCAGATACGGTCTTTTTTTTCCTGCCGGCGTGAGCGTAGCACCAAAACGGTCAAGACTAGCACACCCAGTAATGGGATTAAGTGGTCGGGATTGGTCACTATATGGTGAAACCAGGCACTGAAATCCCAGGTGAGATCGTGGCCGCCGTCGTGGCCCGGGTGCGCCCGCGCCGTCGAGGCGAAGAAAAGGGTTAAAACTAGCGACGCCA
>Ga0214921_10000707_pt1 | contig 60227 bp, 52 predicted proteins | sample LL1505_MetaG_FD_177992 | JGI IMG/M metagenome (GOLD analysis project Ga0214921, IMG submission 177992) | Freshwater microbial communities from Lake Lanier, Atlanta, Georgia, United States - LL-1505 | ecosystem: Environmental > Aquatic > Freshwater > Lake | place: USA: Georgia | collected...
ATTAGATAGGTTGTAATGTCTAATTATCTAATAATAAAAATTCGGGTCTGATCTTAACAGAAAATATATATGATTTTGGATTTTATTAGATATACATGAGTTTAACATGATTCATGTATCTTATACAACCGTCAGTCTTAAAGACTTCGTCTTTAAGACTCAAGAGATTAAAAACTCTTCGAGTTTTTAATCTGTTCAACTGCTTTGATTATTTGCTTGTAATTCTAAAACTGAATTATTAGTTATAAATAATCAGAGGGAGGGTTGATGCTTAATTGTTTTTACAGATATATTTAAAAAAAGCTATATTTTTATTTGAAAAAACTATACTTTTTTTGAAAATAACTGTAATAGGTCTTTTTATGTAAATATTATAATATTTTATAATAATATTATTATCTGTTAGTTTATTTATGGATTTACTACCGCCTTCGAATAACTACGTATTTAACTCCTTCATATTCATAAAAAAATATGAAATAAAGTGCTTCCAATTCTATATAATCATACTCAGGGATTTTAGGAATTGGTCGGTAAAAAGGACGTCCTCCCACGTAATAATTTTCAAAATCATGCGTTTCAAGAAAAAGCTTGTTCTGATACTGTTGATTCAAGTTTCCAATGGCCCAACATCTCTGTGCGGTGTATCCAATACAAGACATGATTTATATTATAATAATATATAATAATTCGTAAAATACATAATAATATATTATTATAATTTATGAATACGGAAAAAGAGTCCGACCTATTTAATGAAGCCTTCACAGACCCATTTCTCTATATTTATAAATCCAAATTTAGTTATTGTATCGTCTATTATATATCAAAATCTCCATTTCAAATTAGAACGCTGGAATCCTCTGAAAATTTAGATGAACTAATAAAATCTGGAATCAACCATTCTAAAAGGATGTGTATTTTATTTGTAAAAAACACAATTTATGAATGAAGAACTCCAATATAGTATTTATTCACATATTCAAGCGCGTCATCCTTGTGTCCGACCCTTTTGAAAATCTCGGTCGCGTCTTTTCCAATGCCGTATTTGATGACTTCCCCGCCGGGGTGTATTTTGACCCAGTCCGTTATATCATAAACATTCCCGTATAAAACAATCCATGCGTCCGCAAGTGTGTTATGTCGCCTGACCTCACTCATTTTATAAACCGGCTCCTTCCTAAAATCTCCCCGCAAATATCGCCTATAGAATTCCCGTGCATTTTGTAAAGCGCCCTCTATCCATCCCTGAACCAATGAAAACCGCTCCCCAATGATATGAATATTATTGGCGGTCGGCTTGAATGAAATGGCTTGGGTCCGCTTCGGAATAAAATTGGGCCGGTAGTAGTGAGTCCCCGCGTTCCAGTAATTCTGCTTTATCCAGAGGGGGCGTTCGAGCTTCGCCTTCGGAAAAATCGCACGCAACTGCTTCTCTAAATCAGGCCAGAGGGTCCCGTTCATTTCCGAATCAATCCAGTATTTAGCGTCATTTCCGGTGGTATATGATATCATAATCACGTCCGCACTTACTGGAATAATCTGGCGGATAGTTGTTGAGGCGTGAATGACTTGTTTCGGGAACCAGCTCCCGTCCCTAAATTTAGCGTATATGCGGTTCAATTTCTGTTGGCCGACGGATTTAAGAACGGGAGCAAACGCGTCAAGCCCCGCGATGGCCTCGATGTTGGGACACGCCAAAATGATGTGGTCCGCAGTATAGTGGTGGCCCCCGCTTGTGTAAATATTATTGTCATCCGCAATTTTTACGACTTTTTCATTCATAAAAAACTCATAATTTGAACACGTTGAGATGTCCGCATATAGGGCTTCAACAAGTGTAGTCAGTCCGGCGGGGACGTGATAATACTGATCTTCATCTTCCTCTGAGATTTGTCGGGCTAAATTGGCGCAATTGGACCCTTCCCAGTCCTCATTATATCCATACCACTTCTTCAAGAGGGTATATTCCTCTTCCGTGAAATAGTTGGTCGCAACGGATGCGAATGTTTGATAATTATAGCGCTTTCGCTTACATTCCTTCAAAAACCGGCTCAATTTGCGGTTAAGCTCCTTACTGAGTTTGATGTTCGTCTTTGTTATGAAGGGGGCGTAGGAGATGTTATAATGGCGCAGGAGTTGTAATAAGAGGACGTGATTCTTGTTGAAACGGAGGGCGCCAGTTTCGATTGGGGGCGCACCTTCCTCAATAGAGACCGAGTGAATACGGCCCCCAACTCTGGATGACTTCTCTAAAATACAGATTCGCAAATTACGGACGCGACACAGTGAGAGAAAGTATAAACAGGAGATTCCACAACCAACTATTATTATATCATATTTTTTCATTATTGTTATTATATAACTTAGATAATAATAGTGAAAAATTGATGAAAAATATGTAGTTGTTTTTAGGGATTAAAAAGATGGCATCAACAAAATTTAAATATGATGGATTAACTATTATTTTTCCTATCAGAATTCCTTATTCAGATTCAGTGGAATGTACTGAATCGGATGAAGAATCGGATGAATGGATTCATGTTCCAAATTTGGATTATTTGTTTGAGGAACAAATTGAAGATTCAGATATGAGCAGATACCATTTCCTTATCGGTGGAACTAAAACTATATTATTTTATGGATTATTTGAATATAGACATAAATCAAGACAAAGTGAATATCATTATTGTTCTGAACATTCCGTTCATATTATACACATTGATGAAGGTTGTCTTATTCGAGATTCTAAATTTATTTTTGAAATTGGGGATTGCTCTTGGGCAGTTGTTTTCAATGACAAAATAATTTTTATTCGAATTGATCAATTCCTTCTTCGTTTAATTAAATGCGATGATGTAGAAAAAATTCATTTAGAAAATGAGAATTGTTTTCATATGAACTCAGTTAGTTTTGATCCTGATTATGAAATTTATTCTCGTCGCGATAGAAATGTTAGTTTGTATTTAAATTTGTCAAGAGATGGAATATTAATGATCGTTTTTAATGTTAACTATGATTGTACTATGTACAAACATAATAAACAAAGAAAAATTCAAAATTTAACTATAACTTTTGAGAAAAATCCGGATCAAAGATCAGTCAATCAAGATTCTCTTAAATACGATTATCATTCACATATTATAGTTCATCATCAAGGAAAGCACAATGGAGATACAGATGATGAAGACTCTTGTGATGAAGAACGATATGAGATGAATAATTCTGATTCGCTATATGGTTTTGATGAAGATGAAGAATTTGATCAGGAAGAAGAATCAGTAGAAGTATAAAATGAACAATTGTTCATTTTTTATAAAAAATGTAGAAATTGATAGTAAAATTACGCTAATTTTTAAGGAAATATTCAATTAAAATGGCAAAGGTTTTAATAAATAATTTTCAATCCGGAGGAAGTCGATCGATACCGGTTCATGTATTCATTTGGAATTTACCAGAAAATTCTAAAGCGATTGTTCATTCAACCATCGAATTTGATTGTTGTTCGTGGTTTATCGTTTATTCAGTCCAGTCTGGTGATGGTCGAACCGAATACTTTTACGAAAAGTTTTCAGATTCGAATGAAAGTTCTGACTATGTTTTGAACATACATTATGATTCAAGCAAAGCGGTTTGTTCATTTGATTCAACTGAACGAATCGAATTTGTCAACTCAAATAATGAGAAATTGTGTGACCAAGAAGGTAACTTAGGATTCTATGAATATGTCTTTTTTGATGAAGATGGAGATGAAAAGTTCAAAGTTTTTTTGGTAATTTTCCAAAATAACATTGTGTTTTTTTCGAATAATTACAAAGCAAAAGTTATAGTTAAAACTTTTGATTTTGAATCGTTCTTCGAACTTTATGATTTTACTCGGGTAGTCATAAATCCAAGTGTTAATTTACTATATGGAGATAGTTGTAAAATCACATTTTGTACGGATACATCAGACTCGAATACTTATTTTTCTGCTTATCTTGACATTAAGTCATTTTTAGAAAGCAATAAGGTGTCAATTGTCTTGAAACATCACAGATTTAACCAAATGTGTTGTTCTCAATTTAGCGGTTCTCAATTTAAACCAGATACAGATGAAGAGATTGGTGATTTTACTCTGAGACTGTCTCATTTTGTGGTTGTCTCAGAAGAAGACCCAGAAGCTGGCTCAGAAGCTGGCTCAGAAGAAGACCCAGAAGCTGGCTCAGAAGCTGGCTCAGAAGAAGACTCAGAAGCTGGCTCAGAAGTTGGCTCAGATGACGAAAGGATGTATATTTGATGGCTTTGTAGAAACTGATCAAAATCAAAGATTTTGATTTTATAAATTATTATAAAATACAAATGTATTTAAGTTGGTAAATAATAGTCATTATAAGTTCGATAAACGGTAAGAGCACCAGTAGAAACTGGTTCTTCTCTATGATACAGCGGTCTATTCTTATAATTGCGGAAAGCTTCTCAATCGTATGGATTGGAATATGTCCAGCGGTTTCTTTTAACTTATAATTTATATTTTTTTTAGTTGAAATTTCAACTATTTTACACATAAAAAAGGTTTCCAGACTGGATCACTTTTTCACCCAATCGACCACACAGGTAAATGTGATAGGCTCGATGAACATTTTCGTTGCTGTTCCATATTCAACCTGTTGAGGGAGACCGTTTGACAGCCACGCACACCCAGATTCACACGAGATAGTCATGTGTGGCCAGCTGTTGACAACAGGAACCTCAGTTCCGTCTAAAAAGGTCATTGAGTTGACCTGAAAGGCGATTTGGTTTGATGTTGATGACATAACAATCGCATCGACAGATACGGACACTTCCTTACCTATGTGCTCCAACATGGTCTGAAAGAACTCTTGTGCGCCCTTGTTTTTCGAATGCAAAAGGGTCACGTGAGGCTTCTCACTGTTTTTTCGTTCGATCTTCAAATAGGAAAGCACCTTGGCATAAGCCGTTTCATCTTTGACAAACGCACCGACATACTCAAAATCAGGAGCATCCGGTTTCACGACTGACGAACTTTCAAGTTCTTCCAACAATCTCTTGACCTGTTGAACGAAGGCTTCTTCGTAATCAGCAAGCGGAACTTTGATGCTGGCCAAGTATTCGGTGTGCTCCTCAAAAGCTTTAAGTACAAGCTCCGTAGGAACCGAATTGGTAGATTTGCCACTCCCGTCCAACGAGTCTCCACGAATGCACGAGTGGAGTAGTGCCTGCAATTCTTCTGGCATTTGTGGAGCCTCTTTCGACACGACTGGCAAGTCTATGACGCTCTCGGTAAGAACAGCGATGCGTTTTAACATGTCTCTACGACTGAGCCCCGCGTAAATGTTGTAAAACATGGTCGAAATTTGCCAAGCATCCCGACCGAAAAGACCGTTGTGGTCCTGTTTGGTTCGACGAACAACCCGACTCATGCACAGTGCAAGATACTCCAGACTGAATGGGAAACCATCCGGTGTAATGCCTCCTTCTTCGGCCAAAGCAACCGCGAACTTAACACCAGCAGGACACTTTTCCCGAATGTCCTTGTACAGATCTCCTTTTCCCCCGACTGGCGCGTTTTTGCTGGCGATGAAGAGGTACTTCCCACCGTAAAGGGGGAGAAGGTTGATGTGGTCCCATAGAGTTGGCCAGTATTTGGCCTTCTTGAATACTGGATCATCTCCATCCAGAAAAAAGACTTCATAGCCAGTCAATTCTGCAATTCTTCGCCTGATTTTTTCAGATGCGAGAGTTGACTTTCCACTTCCCGGAATCGCTGGAAATGTGATAACACAGACCTTTGATTCACAGTCAGGTGAGTAGACCGGTCTCTTTTGCATCTCTTCCAACAAGCATCTAAGGTCAATTGGAGCATCGGGGAAAAAGGATGCTAAATCAAAATCCTTAGGAATGGAGACGTTGGGTCCCGCGAGGTGTGGTGGAACGATCATGTTCTCTGGACGAATGGAATTGCTCAAGAAGCTGACCCACTTCTTACTCTTGTTCTCTGCACCCTTGGCAACTCCCTTGTCCATGTTTTCAAATGGTTTTTGAACATCGGGTATACCACTGTATACCCACCACGCCACCTGACTCATCGAGTTCACCATTGCTTCTATCTCTTTACAAAGACCGTTCGCTGTAAGGCTGACAACGAGAACAATTGTTGTCCCGTTCTTGACGAGTTGTCTGAAACGTCCGAGATCCTCAAATGTTTTACCCTTTTCGCTGGCAAAGAGAATGTGTGCGGATGCGCCATATTTTTCAACCATCTGCTGATGAAACGCGGTGTTGCATTGCGCAGGCACATCGCATGGGTATGTCACAACCACTAGGCTCCCGTTAGGGGGTGGAACGAATGAGTCACTCCCAGAAACACTGGGACCCCTCATGCTCTTATACACTTGAATGAGCTCAAGATATCTCTTGAACTCTACAAGTCCTCCGGTACGAACTTGCTCCAAAATAAACTTCCCCCAGCCAATCAAGTATATTTCGTACTTAGCAAACGCTTCGCTCTTCATCTGCGTAGATGTAACCCATGATTTGAGATATCTCACAATCGACTCGTTGTACTTGGAAATCGCAGATGGGTCTCCCTTCATGAGTTCTTCAAACAAGCGCCCACCACAGTTGCGCATGATGAATGTGCGAATCATGTATGGCATGTACTTCGCTTTGAACATGCAAGAAAGCGGGGGGGGGGAAGAAGAATCCAAAGACACGGGTGTCGCCGGAGCGTCGTGCATATGCGAAATGCGAATAGACTGGACCGTGGCCGAATTTTCAACAATGAAGCTGTATCCACGGTACAGCGGGATCGTTCCTTTTGGAGCACTTTCTTTGAAAGTAGCGAATACCTTGTCCAAAAGGACGTGAACGATGAAGCAGACGCTTCCATCTCGGAGTCGGAGGCCCTTAAAGCACACATTTTTCTTATATGCTTTGTCGCTCCTCATCAAGGCAACGAGTCCCTGAATCCCAGTTGTTTCCGAAGATCCAACTACATGGCTTTCGTCAAGTGGCTTCATGCTCACAATTGAGGCAAGAATCGTCTCAGCCTCTTCTTTTGAAAGGAGGGTTATTTCGTCACTTCCCCAAAAGGCATCCAGTTTTTGTTGAATGCACTTGACAAAAGATTTATCGTCTCTGCCACATTTGGACCAAATCGCGTCCAATTCATTGGAAAAAGCGCGAAGCGATTCAAGAGAAAAACCTTTTAAGGTTTCAGTTGCCAAATCGGCGCACGTCTTGTCTTCACGTGGCTCTAAGCGAACGACCACACCTTCCAAGATTTCACCCTGAAGTTCAGAGTGCGAAATGGCGGGAATGTGCGTATTCGCAAGTTGACGCAACAATGGAATCACGGTAGAATCGGTTCCATTGACGAGGTTCTCGTCATGCATCTTGCAAAACTTATCAAAAGCATCCACGCTGGTGATGATGAATGCCTCGTTCCACAGCAACCCATATTTGCAGCAGAATTCAATGACTTCGCTGGCGCCGAAAAAACGGTCGGGACCGTTCGTATAAGTTCGGCAAATGGAGGTCACCACCGCGTAATTCACGTGTGGCGTGTCGCCGTGTTCGCCGGTTATACCGCCCCGCGTCACCACCTCCATGCCGATGCACAAACCACGGCACTCTTTTTCGATGAGCTCGATTTTTTGCTTTGCTGCGGCGAGTTTCTCTTCAAGAGTGTCTCCCTTACAGAAGGACGCAATAATGTTAGCAAGAACGATTTGGCTCGTCTTAGTGAACTTATTTGACGCACTGTTCTTCGCTTGGAAGAAGCGCTTCTCGATGTTCCACAGGCCGAGACTACCGCTGTGCTTGGGCGAAATACGAACTTGGTATTTGCCGCTTTTAAGAGCTTCGCGCATGGTATCCTGTGCAGATGACTTTGCGGAGTCATTTGCATTATCGTCGTCGTCATACGAGAACTTCGGAAAAAAACATGCGAGAGTCCGGAGGAACATCCTATACTCTCGCGTGGCTCCTTGTGCAAATGCGTGTTCTGATTTTTCAGATGAAGAAGCTGGAAGTTGCTCGGCTCCTTGTTCTGGAATTCCAGATGAAGAATCGACATCCGAAGCGGGCATTTGCTCGGCTCCTTGTACGACTCCTTGAACTGGAATTCCAGATGAAGAATCGACATCCGAAGCGGGCAGTTGCACTGGTTCTGCAACACGTGCAATTTCACACACTTTTGTCCACAATGATTTTGCGTTCGCCTTTAGGCGTTCCGCAAATTTTTCAAACCCCGAAGAAGCGGACACTTGCTCGGCTTCCTGTGCGACATCCGAAGCAGGCAGTTGATCGGCTTCCTGTGCGACTCCTTGAACTGGAATTCCAGATGAAGAAGCGACTTTCAAAGCGGGTGGTTGCACTGGTTCTGCAACACGTGTAATTCCACGCGCTTTTTTCGCCAAAGATCTGGCTTTCAGGTTTTTTTGTTGAGCAATTTCGCTCTCACGTACTGCGACCGCTTTTGCACTCTTAGCAGCTCGAACCGCTTTTTTCAGAGTGTCCGTCGCTTTATCCTTTTTAGGACCTTGCGAAGTAATGGAAGCAACTGCAAGAGCTATTTTATTTGCTCTTTTAATCACCTTCTTCGCAATCTTATTTGCGACTTTGGCTCTGGTCGCAGCTCTGGTCGCAGCTCTGGAAGCAGCTCTGGCCAGAGCTCTGGCCCTAGCTCTGGCATAAGCTCTGGCTTTAAGGTTTTGTTGTTTTGTCTTCGAAAAGGTAAACATTGCGTGTTTTTTGAGTTGTATCAAATACTGTAATTATTTTGTTATAATTTACCATCAATTTTTAAGTTATCACATACTATAAACAAAGCTTCCTAACGGAATTTAGATAAATTTATTTATGATAAAATATATAATATATTATATCATTCAAGTAATACTAATTTTTTGGAGAAATGAACTTAAACTCCCCTACCAATTTTGCAATGGTCCTTTCATAAACCCAATCCGCCAATTCCTGACTGACCTCGTTCGTCTGGAATGAATGAATTCCTCCGTATATTCTTGAAAGACCAGCATCACTCGCAAGTTCATCCAGAGTTTTATAACGCAAGACAGTCCGCGCCTTCGGTGTGATGTCCGGCTCAATTGAGCTACAACCTTTATCAAAAACATACTCACCAATACTGACAGTTTTATCATTGATATTCAGGGAAGGACACAACAGATTTATATTAGGAATCGTCGCCGTTGAAAACCCGTCATACAGAGCCGGATTACCGAACCACCAATTCAATATTTTCGAAGCTACACGCGAAAATGTGCTATGGCCGCTGGCCACGTCGGGGAAAGGCGGTGTAACAAAGTTGAACTCCTGATAAGGCAACCACTGCTTCCCCAAAATGGGCGTTGAAAGAGGGGTCCAAGAGGCGACCGTCTTATTCGCATAATAATTGCGAATCAGGTTGATGGGGCGCCCTTGGTTGTATGTGGCCTTATAATACCACGCGCTCACTCCCGCATCAAATATTCCGGCCGCCAAACTAAAATACATTTTGAGGTCGTTCTGGGTCGATTGCTTGTATTTCTGGGACAACTGCTCCGCGATACAAATGAAAAAACCAGTTGGGGGGAGCGTTTGCGAGGATGACCCCGCAAAAAACTCCGCAATTACTTTTTTGCGGTCATCTAAATTCTTATATACATCCAGTAAGCGATCCATCTCATTCTTCAAACCGCCTTCCCACGTCGTAGATATTTTCGCGCTTAAATCAATAATGTTCGCAGTTGGATTTACGGCGAACCCGCGGTTCTTGTAGAAATTCGCCCCCAAAAAGTTCTGGACCTTGAACGAGAGTGGATTCGAGGGGACGATGAGCGGTAAATTGTTGGTTCCTTTAACGGCGCCAGTTGGGACAATGAGTTGCTCCCATTTGGGGCTCGGGGTCGCGCTGGTCGAACCGGTATAGTCCGCCGGTAATCCAGTCGTGTTCTTCGTGGAGAAGCCGGCCCTTTGTAATTCAAGAGCTTTTTCAGTTAAGTGGGACTCCGCGTAGGCTATGATGTCGGGCGTCATATTTGTTAAAATTGGGACCATATTTATTCTGAAATCGGGTGCGCTTAATTGGGTTGAGGTCGGATACAGCTTTTTCATGAAGGCGCGATGACCAATATATAATACGGTCGGAAGTAAATCTGCAGTTGATTTGGAGATGTAGTTTTTTATGAGGGGCGCGTTTTTAAGGGGGGAAACTCGGTCGCTACTTGGGATTCCGGCGGGTTCAAATAAGGTCCCTAAATTATAGAGCATCTGAAAATACGCATACATGAGGACAGAAGTTTTCGTGGGACTGTTATCCTTGTTTGCGATGACTTCTTGGAAGAAGTTCCATATGAACTTTGACACAATCATATAATATATAATATAATGATATTATATAAATAAGTTGCGATGGATTTAAGTTATTATATTATTTGGATAAGTTGAATGAAATTCTGTGGTTATTTCACCTCTTTTTTGTATAATTCCGTTTAATTTTTCAATATTTTCCCGTGTTTTATCCAATATCAGAATATTATCTGCTCCCTTATACACAGTAAAACCAAGCTTCATATAATAATCCATAGGACTCCTTGTAGTACTTAAACAAATGCCACTATAAGTTTCTGGTAATTTTGTAAGTATGTGATGTATTGCGCTTGTTCCTCCACGATTTCCGGTTTCTCTTGATAATAAACACCTTAGAAATAAATAATTTTTTTCTTGTAATCTTAATCCAGAATAATTAGATATTACAGCATTACCCGATATTATACCAGCAGATATAATTTTGGTTGGTTTTGGAGATGTCCGAAATATATAAAATATATATTGTGGTACATAACTTAATTTTTTTGATAAACTACGAATACGTTGTAATATATCTATTTTTATTCCTTCATTATTTCTAGGAAAATATGTATTAATAAACCTTCCGAAAGACTTAATGTTTCCATTTAATGGAATTGTGGGTTCATTCTCTTCCCCCCCCCTCATTTTTTTAACAGTATTTATTGTAGAACTTTTTCCCTTTTTCAAATGAAGTTTTATCTCGTGGCGAATTACGCGCCCTTTCAATTCAATCGGCTTTTTCAGTTTTTTCATTTCTCCTACATATGGTCCGTAAGTCTTCTTCTTAGAGCCTTGTGTAATCTCTCTTAAAGAAAACTCAACCTTTTTACTCTTGTTAGAATCGCAAAGTTTGCTAACCGCTTTTTTAGCAGCGGAAGATGGTTTTGAAGAAATATATAATCCGTGTTCCTTAGAACCAATAACAACCGTGAAATGTCTTTTATCCATAATATATTTCAATAAAATATATTTATGTAAAACGACTATGAAGGAACCGATTTATAAACCGCCATCATCTTCTTCTTCCTTTCATCATGAACCACAATCGGCCTCGGGTAGTCCTTCACGTCCCACTCCTGATTCATAATCTGTTTCGCGCTATATTTCTCCAACTCTGGAACCCACTCCTTTATATAAACACACTCGGGGTCGAACTTCTCCGTTTGGAGCGCGGGGTTCATTACACGAAACCAATCGAGCGCACTCGGGCCCACCCCCGCCACAACCTGCCAACCACAATTGTTCTGCGTTGGGTCATAATCGTAAAGATGATTCGCAAAAAAGCGCTCCCCGATCCGCCAATCATACAGCAAATCCTTTGTGAAAAAACTGGCGACCAGCATCCTCACGCGGTTGTGCATGAAGCCAGTCGTCGTCATTTGGCGAATCCCCGCGTCGATGATTGGGTAGCCAGTCCGCCCTTGGTAAAAGGCGTCCAGAAGCTTAGGGTCCGGCTTGTCCCATTTGATTTTGTCCCATTTCTTGTCGAAAGCCCCTCCAATGATATGGGGATAAAAATAGACAATATTATAGTAAAAATCGCGAAAATAGAGTTCCCGCGAGATTTCCTCGTCCAATTTGCTCATAACCTCCCGAATCGATAAACATCCGAACTTGTTGTAGGCGCTCAATTCCGTAGTTGGAATACTGGGCGTATTACGGGTTTTCTGGTAATTTTTGGGGATATGCTTCAACTGGGCGAGCGCATTCTCGCGCCCGCCATTGTGTAAGAGGTGTGGGTTCTTCTTATAATACCTCGTGAGGGAGTGTTTTTCAAAATGGACGTCGGCGAAGTTGTATTTCGTCAGAATAAGAGGCTTCCTTACTGGGAGTTCTTTGGCCTTGTTGTAGAAGGGCGTGTATTTTTTATAGATTGTTCCGGCGCCCGTCTTTACGGAACCGACCGGTTGGATACAGATGTCCTCCTTTGAGACGAACTCGACCCCTTTCTTTTTACAGAGGGCCTCTATCTTTTCATCACGGGCGCGCGCGTATGGGGTATAGTCCTGATTCACACCCAGACGAACTATTTTGTGCTTTTTCATTATTTTTTCGATTACTTTGATTGGATCTCCGTGGAAGTAGCTCATTTTTCCTCCTTGCTTTTCGATGTTCTTCTCTAAATCTTCGAGCGACTCACACATGAACTGGACGCAATTATTGGAGAAATATGGGTTGAGAGCTGGGTCTATTTGCTCGGGGACGAAAATGAAAATGGGGATGATGGGCTCGGGGTAGTCGTGTAGGAAATTTAGGCAGGTGTTATCCTGAATTCGTAAATCGCGACGGAAAATAAATAGTTGGGACATAATATAAGATACATTATTTGTTTTATGTTATTTGGGATGTTTCATTCTAATTATTTTTTTTACTTTGATTTTATTTTTGTGGAGCAATATTATTCATTTCAAGTCCGTAATTTTCTTGGTTTGGTTTTTTACCGTAAAATTGTTCTTTAACTTTTTCTTTAACTTTTGCTGATTTTTCTGAAACAAATTTACCAACTTTTGATTCTGAAATTGATTTACCGACATTTGAAGCGCCTTCACCTACTTTATTTTTAAATTCTTTCGCTTTTTTAAGTTTCTTAGTAAATGGGTCATCATTTGGTTCTAATGTCCCGTCGGTATTTACTTTTATATAAGCTTTTGAATAATCATCAATTGCTTTTTGAAGGTCTCCTTGAACTCTTTCAATCGTTCTTGATAAATCATTATAATTATATTCATTTGATAAACGATTATATTGTGTTTTTCCTTCATCATTATTTTCGATTATCTTCTTATTATCATCACTTCCACTATAATATTTTTTGTATTTATCAAGTAGTGATGACATATTCGGAAAAGGGTCTGTTTGATATTTTTCATTATATATGCGTTTTGCGAATATCGTATACATAATTATTCCGAAAATGATACCAAACGCAATTCCGGAAGACCCACCCTGAAAAGCACTCGGCAGTGTTCCAATAAAAAGCATAATGAGCATTATAAAAAAGAAATACTGGAAACGGTCAATAAAAGAACTTTTTTCTGTTATATAAAATTGGGTTCCGTATGTTAATTTATCGACTGGGATAAAATAGGCGAAACCGAAGGCTGCCGCAAATTTGGACCATCCGGATTTTATCAATATTTTATCATCTCCTGATTTTAATATTGATGCTTTATTTAATTGTTTAAACATTTTACTACTTTCATTTTTTTTATTGTTCTGTTCTTTTTCAAATGGCATGTTAAAAAACATTCCGTGCTTCCCACTAAAAAGATACGCAACGCTACTAAATAGAGTCATTAGAGAACCAATAAACATCTGTAAGCTTCCGAAAATAATAAGGATGTATTTTTGAAATGTATTTAAGTTGTCATCATAATCTTGTAAAACGATTTCAACTTTATTTATTTCTGGGTTAGCTGGGAGTGTTTTACCTAAAAATCCTCCGATAGCTTGATAAAAACTGGGTCCCATTTCAAGAAGCCTGTATTTTTTCAATTTAGTTTCTCTATCTTCTATTATAAAATTTGTTTGGTTTTCTATTATTTCATCGGATGGCTTGTGAAAAAGAGATGCTAAATACGGTTTTGTATAAAAGTATTTCCAAAATTGACATTTTTTAAGAAAATCTTTGAAAGACTTATCATTCTTTAAATTAAAATTTGGTTTTGGATCAGGGAGAAACATTGGAAGAAACATTAGACCAATTCCGGGAATATATTGATTGCCTACATATGAGAGAATGAGGAAAAGAATGATAACTATTGAAAAATAAGTAAAAAATGATGTAATTGTGCTTACTAATTTTTGGGATTTTGGGTCGATATCAGTTTGAGTGTTATTATCATTTTTATTCATTTATATATAATTTAATATAACTTTTTTTTTGAAAAAAATTATTTGATTTAATTTTTATTCGCTTCAAAAATAATATGACAAATCTTTAAAAAATAACATAACAAATCTTTCAAAAAATAACATAATAAATCTTTCAGAAACAAGAATAAACCTTCAAATAACTATACAAATAAAAAGAGGAGGGGGCTACGGGGGAACTCTAAGTTCCCCCGAGTCAAAGAACAACTGTATTGTTTCAACCATTTTCGTTGTTATATTTTCTGGATGAATCCAATAGGTTATTTGTTCCTTTAACGTGTTTAACCTTTTCTCCCATTCCTTCGTTTTTGATTTTTTAACTACGGAAATTCCTTTTTTATCAGTTCCCCAACATGAACTTATAGCGATTTCATCGTTATAATACTCATCTGGATTGAATCGAATAAATACGATTGGTTTATGTCCTACATCCTGCGATAATTCCATGATACGTTTGTTTTCACAACTACAATCATAATCAAGATGTTGATTCTCATCAATTTCAATTATTAGAATTTGGTAGCCTAAATCTAAAAATAAATCAGGGCGTCTTTTGGAGCACCCATCTGTTATTTTTTTATCAGCAATCCATGATAAATCTGGGAATGATGCTTTTACGAACTCTACAACTGCGTATTCTTTGGTCTTGTAATTTCTCGAAACAGGTTTTTCTGGGAATAAATGTATGTAGCAATATAAACAATATCCATCATATTTTTCAGAGACGTGCGTTGAACATAGTGGTGTTTTACATTTCTTATTCTTTATATCAACCATTCCATATTTTTTATGAGTCGCGCAATACAACGCAGATAATTCTCCATCAAAATTAAATAATGCTCTTTTATTACAATCAATACATTTTTTACTTAAAATATTGATCATTCCTTCTTTTTTATGATTATCGCAATATAAACCAATTTTTTTATCTTGAAAATTAAATACAGGTATTTTATTGCAATCAAGACATTTTTTACTCAAAATATTGATCATTCCTTCTTTTTTATGTTCAAAACAATATAGAGGAGATTGCTGACCTTCTACATTAAATACTGGTATTTTCTTACAATCAAGACACGTCTTATGGATTATATTAATCATTCCTTCTTTTTTGTGTTGAGAACAGTATATAGGAACTTTTTGTCCTTCTATATTAAATAATGGTATTTTATTACAATCAATGCATTTTTTACTCCAAATATTAACCATCCCTTCTTTTTTATGCTCAGAACAATATAACGCACCTTTCTGTCCTTCTATATTAAATACTGGATGTTTATTACAATCAAGACAGGTCTTACTCTTAACATCGATCATTCCTTCTTTTTTATGTTGAGCACAATATATGGGAACTTTCTGTCCTTCTATATTATATGATGGTATTTTCTTACAATCAAGACAAGTCTTATTTACGACATCGACCATCCCTTCTTTTTTATGCTGGGAACAGTATATAGGAACTTTCTGTCCTTCTATATTAAATGATGGTTGTTTCTTACAATCAAGACAAGTCTTATTTACGACATCGACCATCCCTTCTTTTTTGTGCTGAGAACAGTATATAGGCGATTTTTGTCCTTCTATATTAAATGATGGTTTTTTCTTACAATCAAGACATGTCTTACTCCGAACATCTATCATTCCTTCTTTTTTATGTATCGTGCAATATAATGGAGTTTTTAAACCATCTATATTAAATGCTGGAACTTTATTACAATCAAGACAGGTCTTGATTTTTACATTTACCATCCCTTCTTTTTTGTGTATAGAGCAATATAAACCATTTTTTTTACCTTGAAAATTAAATAGTGGAATTTTCTTACAATTGAGACATGTCTTATTTATGATATTTATCATCCCTTCTTTTTTGTGTTGAAGACAATATATAGGAACTTTTTGTCCTTCTATATTATATGATGGTATTTTCTTACAATCAAGACACGTCTTATTGATTATATTAATCATTCCTTCTTTTTTGTGCTTAGCACAATATATAGGGACTTTATGTCCTTCTATATTAAATGATGCTTGTTTCTTACAATCGAGACATATCTTACTCTTAACATGGATCATCCCTTCTTTTTTATGCTGAGCACAGTATATAGGAACTTTCTGTCCTTCTATATTAAATGATGGAATTTTCTTACAATCAAGACATGTCTTACTCCGAACATCTATCATTCCTTCTTTTTTATGCTTTGAACAGTATATCGGAGTTTTTAGACCATCTATATTAAATGCTGGTATTTTATCACAATCAAGACACTTCTTTCTCTTTAAATCAACCATATCTTTAAGTTTGTGCTTACTGCAGTATAATGCTTCTTTTTCATTTTCATAATTATATAATGGAATTACATTACATCCTTGTTCGAGACATTTTTTATGTTTTAATTTTATTAAATTAACCATTCCTTCTTTTCGATGTTCCGAACAATATTGTGGTTTTTCTTCGGTTTCATAATTAAATAATGGAATTATATTACATCCGTCTTCAAGACATTTCTTCATTTTTAAAGTTTTAAAGTTTATCATTCCGGTTTTTCGATGTTCCGAACAATATCTTGCTTTCTCTTCGGTTTCGTAGTTATAACACGACCGTTTCGTGCAGTTGTTGATAATACACATTTTTCTAAATTTATAAATATATAATTTAGAAATATTTTAAATCAATTTTTTATTTTCTAAAAGGTTTTAGTGAATACCAACGGCTCCCGCAGGAAACCCTACCAAATTAAATCCCAATCCGAGGCCCGCCCCGCTCCTTACAGAAGCACCAGTTGAAGGACTCCACAAATCCAAAATAGCAAATACGGCTGCGGCGGTAAGAGCGAGAATTAGAACAGTATCCCAAGGAAGAATGATACCACGAACACGAGGGATGATCATGGCTGCGATACCAATCGCCACACCTTCAAGTAAATATTTAACAATACGCTTTAATACTTCGGTAATTTGAAACCCACTTTTCGACTGCTGGTTCATTTAATTATAGCAAAGATTATTTTTTTGCGTTTTAGTTTAAAGAAAACTTTATTATAATAAATATAAAATGGCTCATCAGAGAGAAGAACCAGTTGAAGACTTTTTAGAAGTAGACCAGCAAATTCCCGGACAGAATTTTGTTTGTCTTTCCTTCATTTCCCCCGAAAAAGTTCTTAAAAGGAGAGAATCTCTTTTAGTAAAAGAATTTGCCAAGTGGTTTTTGAAGGATTTGAAGAAAATGAATGACCCCTCTAAATTAGACCCAGCTAAATTAACTCCCGAGTTTATTGATACCCTTAATGTAGATGATAAATTTGAGGATTTCCTTTATGCGAATGATGAGGAAATCACTCGCAAGTTCAATGATTCCAATGATTTCCAGACATCTATCCGTGGATTGAAGGTTCGCGGTGTGTATGAGTCAAAGCGCGAGGCCGAAATTCGCGCGAAGGTCCTCCAACGTCGCGACCCCAATTTCCACGTTTTCGTTGGACAAGTGGGCTATTGGCTCCCTTGGGACCCGAACCCCGATGGCGTAGCAGAGCAGGAGTATTCCAATGACCAACTAAATACCCTCATGAAGAAATACCAAGAGAATCGTAAATACAAGGATGATGTTTATGCGAATGAGACTGAGGAGCGCAAGAAGGCCGCCCGCGAGGAGAACCAGAAGCGCAAGTTTTATCAGCCGAAGACAGATGAGGAGATGAAAGAGGCGGAGGACAAGATTCGCGAGTTGCGCGACATTGTGAATGAGAAGGACCGCCTTTATTCTAAAATGGAGGAGGCCGCCGCTGGAAAGGCTCCCGAGGCCACGCCAGAGGGAAATGGAGCTGAGGTCATGGATTTACCTGTTAGTGGCGGGAATGAAAGTGTGGAGGCCGTTGGTCTGTTATCGGGGCTTGATGATGGACAACACGCGGACCCTTGGATGCAGAGGCGTCAGATGGCTTCACAGGGACGCAATTTTGTGGCGGGAAATGCGGAACGTGAGCCTACCGTTGAGGAAAGGGATAAGATGCTTAGCAGTATCGTCAAGGATATCTTTTAGATAGTGTAATTGGATTTTAGTTCGGAATTTTATTTAACCATCAATTAAAAATTGATGGTTAAAATTAACTGACTTTTTAGTGTATTTGATACACATTTCAGCTCTAGCGATGCCCGTAACAACGGAAGAAATAACAAAATTTACAAAACAAATAAAGGAATCCTTGAAAACTGGTGCCAGTGACATGGTGGATGCTTTCGCAATTGGTTTTAACGACATGGGTCAAGTGCTTTTCCAGTTTGTATTGTGCAATATCGTTCTTGATTTAGAGCCGGTTATAGTAGTTGGCATGAATGTTGTCTCAAGAAAATCTTGTTTGCATCCGTATAACGATACGACTGATATCAACAGATTCGTCGATGACGATACCATTATGAACTGTGGTGGTAAGAAGCTATGGACAATCAGTCTAAATAGACTAGGCCCTGGAAACCATTGTTGTGATGGGCAAATCTGGGATGACAAAAAACGAGTCTGGATGAGTGTTCCACCCCCAACTCTTACGATATTTGCCACAAATGTTGGTGATGATGAGTGTATCTTTCGATACTTTAAATCAGTATGGTGTCCAATGAGAAACGATTGGAAGGTGATCATAATAACGTCAGCCGACCCGTTAATCCCAATACTCTGTCGGGAAAAACGATGCACAGAACCAAGAAGACGTTATTCGTCTGAAAGACGAAGACCCTTCTTCAACGGCTGGGAATGTCGGCATAAGACACATAAATGTTGTTGTTCTTATTGCAGTTTACATCGTGACGGCGCTGGGCTTGATTGGTTCTTGTCGCCTACAATAATGATCCAAAATCCCAACTGCGACTGTATGGATGGAGAAAACCACGATTGTTCCAGTTGCGAGTGCGACTGCCACCGCAAATGTGACTGCAACCGCAAATGCAACAGTCAATTTCCATGTGAGTGCTATTGCCACAGAAACAGCGGTGGAGAGGCCAGCGATGGCAATGACGATGTTGGTAATGGCGACAGCAACAGCGACTGGGATCCGAGTTCCCAATATGAATGGCAACCAACTCCAGAATGCTGGGATCCGAGTTCCCAATATGAATGGCAACCAACTCCAGAATGCTGGACGTCATCCAAATTTCCATATACTAATGGCAATAGCGCCATAACTGAGGATGCAAGTCCGTCTGTCTATCGTATAACCTTCTTCGGCAATAGCGAGGCCGGAGAATTCAATCCAGGACCGGCGTTGTTTCCACCATCCTCGACAGACAGTCTGACTGCCAGTCTCAGAATCATGACCGGCAATCCAGGACCGGCGTTGTTTCCACCATCCTCGACAGACAGTCTGACTGCCAATCTTAGAATCATCACCGGCAATCCAGGACCGGGGTGGTTTCCACCACCACCGCCGACAGATCCTCCATTTATCAATCATGTTAGACTCTTTGCCGTTACTGACAACGAAGACAGTGATAGCGACATCTGCGATAATCTAAGTCAGTTAGAAACAAAGAGTGTTCATTCGACTGATGATGATGGTTATGACATTTTTGATAATGGTTATGACAGTTTTGATAATGATGATAATACTGATGGTTATTGGTTATGACGTCGGTGGACCAAGTAAATGCCTAATAGGCAGATATGAGGTATTTTCCTCATTTTTATAAAAAATCTTATAATTTTTGTATATAAAATTATGCGTTTGATAGTAATCTTATAATTTTAGTTAATGTAGTGTGATTTAGTTTGGAATTTTATAAAATACTTATTTTTAGTATGCGTCATCTTATTTTGATAATTTTAACCATCAATTAAAAATTGATGGTTAAAATTAACAGATTTTTTATTATATTTGATACATATCTATACCAGCAATGGAAACATTACTTGATGAATCAACAATTATTGCAACTTCATTTGGCTATGAAATACCGCGAGATGCAGACTTTTTTAGTGTCTTGTTCAAAGCTTTGGATGGAACGAATATCGGTCATGTTGTAGGCATGATGATCCCCAGTGGCAAAGATGCTTTAAAAGCATACAATCGCATGTTTAAGGGAAGGCAATTTTGCATTACCATGAATGTGAAAGGTAACTTATGCGAAGGAATGCGATGGGATCACGATAAATGGACAGCAGTTCCCAAGCCCACCGAGCAAGTTTTTCTGCAAACAACGAACGGTTTTGAGGTTACGGATTCGTATGAATCTCAATGCTGGGATACAAGATCCCAAGGATGGGTTATGAAAACATCGATTGTCAAAACCCCATTGTACCGTCTCGCTGGAACTGATGGACCCTTCAATTGCTTCGGATGTAAAAGCATTTCTGAAGAATGCACGTGTTCTGGGATAAATGGTCTTCGTCAATCTATAATCGGAAATCGAAAGATCATTGTTTTTGAGGATACAAGCAAGTTCGAAACCGAAAGCAGTTCTGAAGAAATATCTTCTGACGACGATTTTGATGACTATGACTGTTCTCGTCAAAAGGCGAAAGAGCTCAAGAGTCATGGGATACGGTGCAGGCCATGGTAATCGTGTACATATTGAAAAACATATTTTATAAAATTATCAATATATATTAGATAAAGCAAAATTGATTTCCATAAAATACTTATTTTTTAAATGCGTAGTCGGTTTTCAATCAATGTAAAAAATGATGGTAAAATTAAATAAATATTTTAGCGTATAAAACAATTAAAATGAATAATTTTTTTTATTATTTACGTAAAAAAGAAGGATATTCTTGTGAGTCCGCCGTCATTGTTGTTTGGGCTAACCAGTATGAGTCAATTTTTGTTCCATTTGGATATTTACCTATTCCGATTGATCCAATGACTCACACAGATAGATCTGGAGTGCATTATGATGTTCCAACTGATGGTGGAGAATATATTTATGCACTAATGTTAATCGATGATTGGACGATGTCTTTAATAGATTCCGATGATCTTTCCAAAATAGAGTCAGCCATAAATATTCTTGATTATTCTGATAAAGAAGGATGGTTCTGGAATATGGATACATGGCTTTTTGAAAAACTTCCAAAACCATCTGAAAATTCTTGTTGGGTATCTCACACGAAATCATGGGAACCTGAATGTGGTCAGTGTTGTAAACCAGAATGTCCTTCTGTCGAAAGATTATCAGAAGAAATAACTCTGGAAAGTTTGCAGGATATATACTGTGATTGTGAAAAATGCAATTACTGTGATCACATATATGATGACAAATGTAAATGTCGGCCCGATAGTCAAAAACCGTCTCATGATTCCAGCGATTCCAGCAATTCTCGTTTTGTGAGATGTGAGGATTGTTGTAGAACGTATGATTCATGGGATGAAACCTGTAAATATATTCACAATGGGCGGTGTTGTTAGTCAGAATGACTATCAATATTTTATAAATCCCACATATACGTAAATGTTCATTTTTAGAATACGTAGTTGGATTTAGTTGAATTTACCCATCAATGTAAAAATTGATGGGTAAATTCAACTAAATATTTATGGTAATTGCTTCAAGTAAAAAGCATATAATGCAAAATATTTTTATTTATTTAACAACACCTACCGATGCTGGAAATCCTTCATTCCCACGTGTCTTAAAAATTCATGAATCAGGCAATTTTGATTCTGTGGTCCCATATGGTCATGTCCCATTCATGGGATACTTCGATGATGATGGAATATTATGTATGACGAATCAGGAAAAAACACAATTTCGTATGGACGAATTATTATACGAGTTGGAAGGAGAAGAGTTCGAAAAACCACAGTTTGAACCAAAAGAGTATGTGGATTGTATCGCGATGGTTCCGATTCGTTTATTGAACGAAAAACTTGGGATAGTAATCCAAACCGGCGAAGGCTGGGGATGGAATGAACAAACCCTGCAAAATGAATTTTGCGAAAGGCCAGACGGCGACCATATATGGAACCCATACTCCAAGAAATATGACAAAAGGTGTCAGTGTGGTTCTGGTTGTCTCGATTTTTTGATTGGAAAATCTTTATATGAAAGATTTCATATTTCTGATTTAGATGTTTTCTGCAATTGTCAAATATGTCCCTTCTGTAATAAGTATCACGATTGGATTTGTAGAGAAGAGGATTATGAAATCCGATCACTTCGAACCTACCAGTGAAGAAGGTCTTCGTTGGAACCCATACTCACAGACATATGACAAAATGTGTCAGTGTGGTTCTGGTTGTCTCGATTTTTTGATTGGAAAATCTTTCTATGAAAAATTTCGTATTTCTGATAAGGTTTTCTGCGATTGTCAAATGTGTCCCTTCTGTAATAAGTATCACGATTGGTCTTGTGCAGAAGAGGAGGATGAGGAGAAGAGAATAATGTTTTAACGACAAGCAAACGTTTGTAGTAAATCAGATTGCTTATTTTATAAAAGAATCCATTATTATCCAGAAAATTTATAAAATTCCCATAATTTTTTTGTATATAAAATTATGCGTTCTATCGTAATCTTGTTTCTTTTAGTTGGTATCTGTTTAGTCGTGGTCGGATACGTTCAATCAAATCAGGCCTGCCCCCCTCCCGTAGTCGAGTTTCGCTATTTACCTCAAACGTTCGAGCAAGAGCAGAATTTACAACAGCCCGTATTATCCACATTCGGAACGATGTTTAATCAGGACGACTCTTGGATGCAGACGCAGGGCTTCGCAGACAAGTTTTATTCCAGACAATTAAGCAATGCTGGCGAAACTAATAAAGGTTAGAAAAATAATATGTTATATATTATTGATGAAATTTATATTTATATCATGGAATGTCGCCGGATTGCCCCACCTATTCAACTTCTCTGGGACCCCCACAAACAAGGCCAATAGAATTTATGAAAAGTTAAAGCCTTATTTAGATTTAGAGGCTGTCGTCGTCATCCATTTACAGGAAATGTTCGACAAAAAACTTATTGCCAATTTTATTGAATGTGTCCGCGACGACAAATATTATTATGTATATAATCCAAAAAGAAATAAACGTTTTTTTGGAATAAATAGTGGTATGATAACGATTTCGAATAAGAAAATTGATGACCACGTCTTCTATAAATATAAGAATAGCCACGGAGAAGACAGTTTTTCTAACAAGGGTATTTTAGCATCCAAAATAAAAAACATGTGGTTCATAAATACACACATGCAGAACCAGAATGTTATGATTGGGATGTATAATTACGCAATTTTAGCACACAAAAAGCAAATCCTTGAATTTGGGAGCTTCTGTCGCCCACTACATTCCAGCAAATGTTTCGTATCTGGTGATTTTAACACGTCTCTCCACGATTTCTCGCGGACAGTCAAATTCAAAGAGGGATACGAGCCGAAGGAGCCGACGATTAATAATACAACACCGGACTTCTTTTTTACTAACTTCACCCCGAGCAAAATTCAAAAAATAGAGGCTGTTGATTACCCTGAACTTAGCGACCACAAGATGATTGTTATGTATGGAATTACATAAAATTACAGATATTTCATAGTCTGTAGTTTTATGTAATCCCATAGAGTATGGAACGAAATCCCATCGTGTATGGAATTACATAAATGAGTTCTCCTTATAATCGAAGCCACACATTCCGATAAAGAAGAATGCGACCACACCAAAGAGGAGCCCCCAATGATACCGGTTCTTCATAAACTTATAGAGGTCGAGCCATTCTTTAACCTGCTTCTTGTCCCTGATGAAATCAAGCATCCAAGCGGGTTTTGGGTAGAGCGTGTAATACATGTAATTCACGAAAAGAAGAACCACTGTGAATAAAAGGGCGCCCCCAAATGTATTGAAATGCGAGTGGGCGAAATAGCAAACAAGAAGGGCGATTACTAAACCAAGGGCGAGACCTTGAAGCCAGAGTTGGAGACGGAAATCAACAATTGATTTATAAATCTCGAGTTGCTTGATGTCGAGCGTGTTCTTGAATTCTTGTTGCTCAATATTTCTGGAACTAAATATACAAAATATCATTCCAAACAATAAAGCAAAACCGATGAAACCATATCCTGAATAATTCATTATAATTATAATAATATTATAATTATTTTTGGGAAATGATTATTTAGAGATTTATGGCACACTTTCCAAAGTTAACCTTTGTATTTCTGATCTTATTATTGAAATTTGTTCACTTAAATTTGACGTATCATTATTATTAGTTGCTGATTTTAATTTTTTTTTTAATTCTCTTTTTTTATCTTCTAGTTGTTGTATTTCTCTATTTCTATTATTTTGTAGTTTTTGTTGTTGTTGTTGTCGTAGTCTGAATTGTAGTAGTCTTGTTAATTGGTTTACTCCGTTTTGCTCTAATGTTACTGGGCTTATATTTGTTGTTAGTTGTTGTTGAATTGGAATATTTATTTGTGGTAAACTACGTTGTATTCTTATTAGTTGATTTAGTTGGTATTGTTGTCGCTGTCGCTGTTGCAGTAGCTGTTGCTGTCGCTGTCGATTCTTTATTGTTTCAATTAAATTACGTATTCTTCTAAAATTACCAAACTCTGGTGGAATATCTATCAAATTCTGAATTATTGTTGTATTAATATTTATTAATTGAATAATATTATCTAAACTAAAATTTTGAGTTGTATTATCATAAAACATTATTTTTAATTGATTATATCCAGATGAGAAAATACAACAATCAAAATGAAATTGTTGTTCAATTTGGGTTTGAAGTTGTAGTTGATGATTTTTTTGAAGTGTTTGAATTTTTTTAAATTGTTGAAGTTGTTGAATTTGTTCTGCACGTTGTTCTTCTTGAAGTTTTGAACGGTTTTTGATTTGTTGAAATTGTTGGTTTTGATTGCGCGGTTTAATTTGGGTTTGATTTTTTTGAAATTGAAGTTCTTTAAGTTGTTGTTGAAGATGTAGTTGTTCAAGTTGTTGTCTAAAGTGTTTTTGTTCAAGTTGTTGTTGAAAACTAAATTGGTTTTTAATTTGTTGTTGAAAACTAAATTGATTTTGTAATTGGTGTGGTTGAAGTATTTGAAGTTTTTGTTGTTGAAGAAAAATTTTTAATTCATTTAATCTTATTAATTGTGTTTCTTTTCCATTCGGAATGTTAGATTCTTTCTTTAAACTACGTTCTAATTGTAATATATGGTTATTCATTTTTTTTATTCCTGTTTCTGTTACTAATTTCATATTATTCATACTAGTTGTTAAACCTATATTATTTCTAATATTAATTTTATTAATTAATATATCTATTTGATGTAAATAATTATCAATTTCCGTAATCTTCGTCTGCATTCCTCCATTTTCAATTTTCGGAATTATAGGAACTCTTACATAAATAATTGGTTCATTTACGCTCATTCCACTCATTCCAGTATTTGTTAATATTAAAAATCTTTGATAAGGACTTTCTGGTGTTGGAAAACTATTTATATTCTGTGGTATTCTCGCCGGAGTTTCTTCATTTAATATACCAAATGCTAAATCAGGATATACGTATTTTCTTATAAGTGGATGTGAATAATCGGGAAGATAACATATTTTATTTATTCCTTTTACTACAACTGAATGAATTTTTTCTACTATGCCTTTTAGTATATTCCCTTCTCTTTGTCTTATTATTAGTGAAGACGTAATATCATTTAAGTTATTTAAAATATACTTTATATCTATATCAAGAAAGTTTAAATAATCTGGATTGAGAAAAAAATCACAAAAGTTTATAAATGATACGGTACCATTCAATCCTTTTTGTAATATCCAAATATATATTCCATTTTGTTCAACAAATATTGCATGTGTATATTCTGGTTGTTCTTTATTATTTTTTTTAAAAAATATCAATAATGAATTAACAATAAAAGGTGGGTATTTACTATAATATTTTATATTAACATTAACTGGTTTTATAAACCCACTCCGATCTATTTGATTATTATTATTAAATGCACTTGTTAATATTTCTCTATCGCTAATGCTTAAAAGTCCACCTTTCATCACTTTTCTCCCTTTAACAACAGAAACCTTACCGCTCTTCTTATCTTTCCTCGCTTGATATGGCCCATATCTCTTATTTTTACCACCAGCCTCATCTAAATAAAACTCTATTTCTTTTCCTGCTTTCAGTTTTTTTGAGGCCACTTTTTTCGCAACTTGAATTGGACTCGCCCCAGAAAATTTCCCGCATTTTTTATTTTTAATTATAACATAAAAACTCTTTTCTGATTTATCCATATTATTGTTTAGAATATTTTTTCGTTATCTTTGGAGAACTCCGATTATTTTCTCCGTTTCTTTTCCGTTTATCAAATAAATCCCATATATCGTGAGATTTATCCCGTGGCCAGTAGAAATTCCCGACCCATTTCGACCCGAACCCCGCGAGCCTATGACCCCCCTCATGCCCCAGTTTTTTCGCCAGTTCGGGTAAGTTAAATTTGGGAGGAGGCCCCTGTTTTTCCGAAAGGAACACTTTGTAAGCGTTGCTCGTGTATTCCCAGCCCCAAAGGACCGCAAAATCGATTCTATCACCCCGCTTCTCTGCGTTCGTTATCATCTGGCGTGCGACCATCTTGTAAAGGACGGGGTCATTATAGTTTAAGACATAAACGGGATGTCCCTGAAAGTAGGCCAGACGCGCATTTTTGGCGACCTGCTCCTTTATATTATTAGCAACCTCATCATAATAGTGTCCAACCATCAGCATAAAATTTTTATCGACGTCTTTGACCATAGCATCAATGTCCCTGAAAGCCTCGCAAGATGTAAATTTTTTCATATATGGACTATGAACTATCCGGTAATTGATGTATGAAATGAATGCCCGATGGTGATAAATATAAGGTAGGCTCAATTTCCGGTCATTATCATCCATATATTGTATGACGATGGGGACATCCACTTTTGGGAAGAAAAAGTGCCATGTGTAAGCGCACGCACTATGTTTATCGTCCCCGATGAACCAGTTCCCCTTCAATCCCGCGATTTTGTCAAGGGAATTACTGCTATTATTTTTGCGTTTGTGGTCATCTATCATATAGACTCTCTTCGCGAGACTCGCAATATATTCCAAATTGGAATCACTATACGCAATATCAATAATAATGACACATTTCCCACGGAGTTTCTCTTCCAGCTTTTGGACACGGTAATCCACACGGTTTCCACTGGCGGGGCTCATTGGGACAAACTCAATATTGCTACTACATAAACCGTGTTCCTCAATGAATTTGTAGAAGCACCATGCAGAAAAGAGACCATCCGAATTATTAGAATTATATATACATACTGATATTTCTTTTTTGTCTTTCTCGGGGATGGATTTTTCAAAATCGGCGATTGGACTCTTCTTGAATGAATTCTGATAGTTCTTCTCATTCTTGTAGGCGATTTGGTCGATATCTTTCACTTTGGTGCCCTTGTTTTCGAAGAGGCGACAGTCTTTCAAGCATACGGAAATTGTTTTATTGACCGTATTTTTCGCAATTGGGGTCGGAGAGTTATTGTTAGAATTTGCATTCGCATTAGTCATTAATCTATATAATATTATTTATTCTGATATTCTTCTCCCATGTGTCCCCATTTATTACTTTTTGTTTCCATAAAAGTTCGAGTTCATCTTTCTCTAAATCTTTGGGATATACAAATCGCGGTATTTTCCGCATTTGTATTTGTTCCATTTTAATGAAATCGATTTCTCTATCAATTTTCCCTGTTTTTACAAAATTATCGAACTCGATTATACAAATAGTATTCATCGCCTTAGAATAATTATTCCGGAAATGGATTTGGAAGGGATAGCAGTTCGGTAGATAAACAAAATCACCCTCCCTGATTTCGTTCGTTATGAATCCTTCTACCATTTCAATTTCTTTTCTAAAATAGGGGTAGCATATCATAGCATCCAAGTCGGCCGTCAGTGATGGAGAAATGTGCCTGATTTCAGCATCTCCATGAATCATTAAAATGAAGCAATCATTTTTGAAATAAGTTGTAGGTAGTAGTAAAGAGTTTCCACAAAAAAATATGGAAATATTAAGAATCTGGTTAAGGCCCGATATTTTGGTTAGTTCTGGTATGATAAAGTTATCCCAGAATTTTTTGTCGATATCTGTTTTTACGAAAAGGTTGTTCGCCATTTTATTTTTACATAAGTTGAAGAAATAGTTGGATTCCATTGACGATGTTTCTTCTTTATCTATGTATTTTTTGACGGTTATTGAGTTCTCATTCTTGTATTTTATTACGTCGAGGTATTTTTTATAAAAGATACGACAGAAATATTTCGTAGTCATAATAGATGAGAGTTGCCGGATGAATTTGGATGGTATAATCTGGATTTTTTTGGTGGGCTCTTCATCAAGGAGCTTACGAACCATTTCGCGCTTATTTGAGTTTATAAAATGTCCGGCGACCTTCTTGATAATTATAATAAGAGGAACGAGGATTACCATTATCAGAATTATTGTATTTATATTCATTATATTTCTAAAATATAAAAAAAATATATGTATAACACAAAATCGACGTTTTTTTTACAACGGTTTACGACTTTTGTAAAACGCAATTATAAAAAATAAAAACTAACATACTTTTTGCAATCATTATTCAACCAGCCCAACAAAAAACATGAGACTATCATAAATCAAATAAAATCAGTTTAAAAATGCTTGCGTAATCTTTTTGCGTAATGACTCATTTTTTCTTTCAAAAAAATTGAATAAATATTACAATTTTTCTTAAAATGACCATGCTGTCCTACGAGAGGTCATTTTCGATTTTTATAAAAAGTCCAAAAATCATTACGCAAGCCTACCAAAAAAGTTTTTTGAAAATCTCATTTTTTCAATTGCACTCCATGCGAGACTACCAGAGAAAAATCGGATTTTTAATCTTCATTTTGGGCCTCTACGCAAATTCTTTACGCAAATCGAAAAAATTAATAAAAATCGAGAAAAAAAATGGAAATTTAAAAAATAAAAAATGGATACATCAATTTTACAATAGTTTTTTTCGTTAAAAAAATAGATAGTTCCATTTTGCGACTTTTTCAACTTTTTATTATCAAAAAAATCTCGGTTTTTTTCAAAAAAACGTATTTTTTAGAAAAAAAAGTAGTTTGTCATGCAAACTGATTCTCAACTTTTTGGACCATTACCATAAATTACATGGATGAACAACCAAACCCATTTTTAATGATTTCCAAAAAATAGGGAAAACTCACTTTTTGCGTAGTGCGTTTTTTATTTTCGATTTTTAATATTTTTGAGAAATGACTACGCAAAATGATTTTTTTACTACCATGCGACTTTTTGTTTTTATAAAAATCCGATTTTTTTACATGCCTTGGTAATTCAAAAAACACGTTTTTGCACCGCGTTTGCGTGATGTTTATTACCATGATGTTTTAAAAATCGAAACGACCAACCACGAGAACTTTTTTTTTATACTGAAAAAAATTTCATTTTTTCATTTTTTTGAAAAAAATGGTCATTTTTTTCATTTTTTTTGACTTTTTTGGCTCTTTTTTCAATTTTATAACGGTTTTCATTTTTTTCCATTTTTTACAATCTTTTTATAACGCTCAAAAGTTATATCATACGAAACCGTTAATATTTTTTAATGCCAAAACAAATGCTTTAAAAAACCGTATTGCATGATGTTTTGCATAGAAGTGATTTTTTTCGTTTTTTTTTCGATACCATGCAAAAGCGTAATAAAGACCGTTATAAAAGCTCAAAAACATGAAAAAATTTTTTTACAGTCTTTTTTTTTATTTTTCTATTTTTACAATCTTTTTACAATCTACTTTTTAACACATGAGTAAAAAACATGAAAAAGGAACCACCGTCACGGAGAAAAAAACGATTTGCAGTATATCTCGTAACTTTAGAAACGCGGAATAATTTGGAATATATTAGTGAGTAAGGTTTCTGAATAGGATGTTGATCAAAAAGTATTTTTTTCCGACCTTTTGATGATTTTTGCATGGCAAAAATTGCATGGAAAATGTGATTTTTTTGACTTACTCGCCCATGTAAAAAAGCGTGGGATTTTTTTGATTTTAAAAACGTTATTTTTTGAAATTTTATAACGTTTTTTCTACAATGAAAATTTTTTTTACAATATATTCTATAACGCAAAAACATTAATACATAAAATACTGATAAAATAAAATAAAAAATTGCATAAAATAAAAAGTAAAATCATAAAAAATAAAAAATCGTTTTTTTAATAACAAAAAATCATTACGAAAGTTGCATGACGAAAAAAAAGTCATTTTTTTGATTTATTACGCAACACTACCATAAAAAATAAAAATCAAAAAAAATTTGATTTTTTTTGAAAATTTTTTTCTTGAAAAAACTTTTCAAAATCTGGTGGTTCACTTTTTGAGATTGTAAAAAAGAACAGTCTGAATAAAAAAAATAAAAAATAAAAAAAAGTGATTGTGAGCGTAATTGTGCAAAAAGTGCAGTTTTTCGTTATAAAAATATCTCTTTGCATGATGGTTTCCCATGATACGAAATTTCAAAAAAAAAATAAAAAAAACTCATTTTTTTATAACGCCCATGCAAAACCATTTTTTTGCGATTTTTTGTGATTTTTTTCAGAATTTTATAACGCATTTTTATCCCAAAAAACACATTTTTTACATGGATTATCTCAAACACACATAAAAAATGTCATGTAAAAAGCGTAAGACACGAAAAAAATGACTTTTTTACTATGCATTTACATGTATGCGTCTGGACCAAAAAAGCTCATCATGCTTTTGCATGATAAAATATTTTTCATTGACCCCATGACTACCATAATTTTTCTAAAAAAACGCGATTTTTTCTAAAAAAACTGATTTTTTTCAAAAAATTCAAAAATTTTCAATTTTTCGAATTTTTTATTTTTTTCTTAAAAAAACCAAAATTTCTAAAAAAATAAAAACATAAAAATTTTATGAAATTCAATTTTAATTTTTTCAAAAAAAAATATTTTTTCTAAAAATATTTTATATTTTATTACAACAATTTCATTTTTTTACAATAAAACATTGCAACCAATAATTACAAAAATATTGAGATAGTAAAAAATAATCATTTTTTTCCAAAAAACTGATTTTTTTCAAAAAATGAAAAATTGTAATTTTTATGGTAATGCCCGCGTTACACAAATCGAAAATCATTACGCTTATGGTAATGAAAAATCACGAATATTTTCAAGCTACTACGATACTTTACATGATAACATCACCAAGCATTTTTTTCAAAAAAAACGCCCTACTACCATACTTTTTTTTTGCATGGGAAAAAATGGGGCCTACGCAAAAAATCTGGACTACGCAACATTTTCAAAAAATGGGTCGCCTACGCAAAAATGAAAAAGCGTAATAAAACCATTTTTTTTATTTTTTTAAAATTATTTTTTTGCATGGATGAACAAAAATTTCAGTTTTAAAAACATCAAAAAGCATGATGATTTTTGAAAATCGTGGTAGCATCTAAAAAAATAATGGATTTTTTAGATAAAAATATGGTGGTCTTTTTGAAAAATCATAATTTTATCTAAAACGTGCGAGAAATTCGGTTTGTATTTAAAATATAATCCGCGTTTTTTGAAGTTGTATGGTAAAAATATAAATTGTTATATTTTTATAAAAATAAAATCTCTATCCAATTACCTTTGGAACAAGACCTCGATATCGCTCTTTAATATTATCCGCGTGAAAAAAATTATTTTTTTTTTGAATCTTAAATTCATCATAATTAAAATATTGTATATTTGATTGTATTTGTATTTCAATTTTTATATTGTCTATTCCAACAAAACTCTTCATAAGTTCCACATTAATATCATACTTATCTCCCTTGATGTGAATCAGTTTCTTTTCATCAAGAAAATACATAACATCTTTCCAATTATTCTCCCATGAGTTCCCCATATATTCAATTACAAATTTATGTATATCATCAACTTTTGTAGATGTAGTCATTTTTTGTAGGAGACGGAGGAAATTTCCATAACACGCCTCATCTTTCAGAAGTTTAAGCATAAATGCGAAGTCCCAGCTGAACTTATTAATCTTCGGGATTTGCGGGGGATTCTGTGGGCCATACATTAAAAACACAAAATCGCTCGATTTATTAACTTCAAATAGCTTATCAACAAATCCACGCAATACATCAAACGCCTGATAAGATTTCATTTGGAGTCCTTCTAATTTGAGTATCTTCTCCAACTTCTTGATATAAGTTGGGCTGACTTCTGTCTTCCATCCCTCTAACATAATCTTCCTTATAGTCGCAATCCAGTCATCATCTTCATAAACGAACTGGTCAACCGTAGTGCGTGTACTATTTGAAGCAACCAAAATAATTATTTGTAGCAAACTATCAAGATACATTGTCGGAAAATGGTCGAAAATACGTATCTCCATTCCGTTCGGGATTGTCATAGGCGCGCCAGATATCCTTTCCTTAGATTTCGCATTCTTACTCGGCGCAAACGTCCGGATATTACTACTAAAAGATGACATTGCGGTCTCTTTATTCGATTTGAACGGAACATTACAGTAATTAATGATGTTGCTCTCATAAAAGTCGAACCCCTCGCGCCATTTCTGCTTAACATCCGCATATCGCCCAACTCCCTTCGTCTTTTTTCTCATATCGGCCCCAGCAAAATTCCCCCAACCGACCCGCGCCACTCTGAAACTCCCTCGAATCCTTTTTTCTGTTGTTCCAACCGCATTTTGGTCGCAGGAGAAGTAGGCCGCCAAAAGAAGTGGCTCAATCCACTGGAACATCGCCCCAAAATTGTAGTGGGTATCTACGAACTTCTGCTCATCGGCCTCTGTGTATGTCTCTTTGTTCTCATGAGGGAGAGTAATTGTGTAATGGAAACTCCCGCAATAATCCGTGTATGTTTTTTTTGTTAGTTTACTGCTCCCATTGAAATAATTATCGAGAATACGGATATTGGAAGACATACCAAATGGATATTGAATCATTTTGAGGTCATACTGCTTCAAATAGCGCTTTAACATCGGATGTTGAACTATATATTCCTCAAATGTTCGTTCGGTTTCATTTAATTGGCCAACATAATATCCAATATCTTTTCTATCATTAAAAGTAGAGAATGGCTTGTTCGTGATGAACTCGGGCATACGTAAAGGTTCATATTTATTATTGAGTTTATAGTATAATTTATTCAATACGACCTTTCCACCACATTTGCGACCAGTCTCTTCATATACGCTATCTAAGAGTCTATTATATTGCTCATCAGTAGATTTAATTTTTATGTATAAATCCTCGATTTCTTTTATATCTCCGGTGCTTAATTCTTTATAATATGGCTTATCACTTACATCGTCTCCAAGTATATCCCTGAAATATTCCCACGTTAGACAAACGACCGCGTCTGCTTTGACTGCATGTGGGTTCTTGTTAATGAAATAATACTGGGTCTCGTGTTCTAAACCCATGGCCCACCTCATGTTTTTCAATTTTTCCTCTTGTGTGCTCAATTTTTTCTTTTCAAGAAGAAGCTGACGAATTGAAATACTGGCGCGATTCTTTTTACCATTCTTTCCATCATTTTTAGTCATGATATATATTATAATAAATGAAGATAATATATTATTTTTTTCAAAAAAAATGGTATTTTTTGGAGATCGTATATCCTATTTTTATTCTATCGCGTCGAATTAAAATATGCTAATAGATAAAAAACATATACTAAATTATATTTTGTTGAAAAGTTTGGAATTAAAATAAAAAATTGATTTAAAATTTTTCTAATTGATGTATTTATAAATTATAAAAATGACACGAAAACTATGTAATGAAATTGGGTGTGGAAAGATTGCGGTTAGTAAAATTGGGAAGTGTAAAGCTCATGGTGGACTTCGATGTACTGAACCAGATTGTACAAAAAGTAGAATCGGAAAAAGTGGAAAATGTTTTCAACACGGTGGAGGTGTAAAATGCAGTGAAACTTGTTGTACAAATCAAGCAACAAGAAAAAGTGAAAAATGTTTTCAACATGGAGGTGGTGTAAAATGTAGTGAAATTGGATGTACAAAAAGTGCGCAAGGAAACACTCAAAAATGTAAGGCTCACGGAGGTGGTCGAAGATGCAGTGAAATAGGGTGTAAAAATAGTGCGAGAGAAAAGTCTGAAAAATGCATTCAACACGGAGGTGGTCGAAGATGCAGTGAAATCGGATGTACAAAAAGTGCTAGAGAAAAGTCTGATAAATGCAAGGCTCACGGAGGTGGTCTAAGATGCAGTGAAATCGGATGCACAAAAAGTGCAGAAGGAAAGACTCAAAAATGCAAGGCTCATGGAGGTGGTCGAAGATGCAGTGAAACAGGATGTACAAAAACTGCGCGAGAAAAATCTGAAAAATGTGTTGAACACGGAGGAGGTCGAAGATGCAGTGAAATTGGATGTACAAAAAGTGCGCAAGGAAAGTCTGATAAATGCATCTATCACGGAGGGGGAATACGCTGTAGTTATCCAAATTGTAAATTCAGTGCGAGAAGTCCATCTGATAAATGCATCTCTCACGGAGGGGGGGTCCGCTGTAGTTATCCTAATTGTAAATTTGGAGCAAGAGGTCCAACTGGAAAATGTTCCAGACACGGAGGGGGAGACCGCTGTCCAAATTGTATTCATTGGATTGATTCCAGAGTTGGATGTTCAAAATATGATGGATACTGTGCAACTTGTTTCAAACGTATTTTTCCAGATGACGAAAGAAGCAAGATAATATATACTCATACAAAAGAAATAATGGTTAGAAATGCGATTAATTTAAATTTTGAAGGATTTATTCATGATACAACTCTTTATACAGGTAATTGTGATTGCACACATCGTCGTCGTATTGAACATTTTTTAATTTCGCAAAGCGAAATTAAAAAACGTATTCATTATAAATTCGCAAAGCGAATTTATATGAACCATCGAAAATTAATCGGTAATACAATTTTAGCTGTTGAAACCGACGAATTTGGACATAGAAAATATGACCAAAAAGATGAAGAAATCCGTTATGATGACTTATATATGATTCATAGTGGTAAATGGATATTTATCCGTTTTAATCCAGATGATAATATAAGTAAAACTGATATTGATGATAAAATAGATAAATTGATTGAAACTATTGAAAATTGTATTGTTCGGATTGAAAATAATGAAAATACAGAATTATTAGAAATATACAAACTATATTATTAACTACGATTGTTTTCTAACCTCAATTCTGGGTTTCCTATTATTTTTTCCGTTGTTATAACTTGATAAGAAATCTCCATTTTCATCATCGCTATCATCATTTAATGACATTGCAGATGCTTGTTTCCACAATATATCTGCTCCTAATCGAAAATCAGGATGCTCTGATGCTCGGTACCAATATACTTGTTCCTCCAGCTTACTACTCTTCGAATTATTATTTATTACCAGACATTCGAAGTTTTCCGTACATTGGTCCATGACCGTACAGAAAAACTCATAAGTCGGAAACATGCCACAATATTGTTCAAAAAGCCTCCTACGATTGCTATGAATGGTCTCTCTCAAAACAAAAACGTAATCGACATTTGTGCGTAAATTTGGTGGAATTCCTAATGAGTATTGACTAGTTATGATGAAAAACGCCTTGTAATGGCGTCCATTCATAAATAAAGACCGGACATTTTTATCCTTGACCCATGAGTTATCGTATAAGCAATCGTCCAGAATCATAAATGCGCGGGGGTCAATATTTTGATATTCCGGAACTCCTCCAACCTGTTTTTTTACCAAACGACCCTGCCTTTTAACAAAATTATTGATAATTTCGGGACGATATTCTTCGTGGATAAAAATGGGAGGGACCATTTTTGAATAAAACTGATTGGCGCCTTCGGTTCCACTAATAACTGTCCCAACTGGTAAATCGCGGTTGTGCCATAACAAATCGCGGACCAAGAATGATTTGCCGGTCTCACGTTTCCCTATAAAAAGAACGACTTTGTCGCTTTTAATTGAACTCATATCGAATTTCTTTAATTTAAGACTCATTATTATATATCATAAATATATTTTATATTTATGTTTTATCCTAAATACCTAAATAATTTTATTATTTATACAATAATAATCGCGCGTTCTAATAAGAAAAATTGAATGAAATACGTTTATGTAGTCGGATTTGTTTTTAATTAAATTTATGCGGAATAAATCATATGGAGAATTGCGATTTTATGTGAGATTTCGGGGGAGTTATTGCTACTCGGTGAAGACTTTTTGCTACTCGGAGTAAATTCTTTGCTCAGACGAATACCAAAAATTTACTATTGTTTATAAAAAGCAATAGTAATAATTTTATTTTATTTAGAACAAAATAAAATTTATAAAAAAATTGAAATTTTTATTTGCGTAAAATAATAAATATAAAAGTCTTATAAATAACTATGAACTCAACAATCGATATTGTTAATCTTATTGAGAATAATCCAATCTCAACTTTCAATACAACAAAATATCAATCAAAATTGATTGAAAAACTACAAAGTAAATTTACAAATTACGAACAACAACTATTTTTATCAAGTTTTTATTGTTATTTGAAATACGATAAAATAAATGATTTTATAATTGACTTGGATGATGTGTGGAAATGGTTGGGGTTTTCAAATAAAGCTCATTCAAAATATTTATTAGAAAAACAATTTATCATTGATAAAGATTATAAATGTTTGCTCACGAAGCATCGTGAGCAAATGTTTATGACAAATGATGATGAAATTGTTCCACATCCGAAGAAAGAATCAAAGTCATCGCGTGGAGGTCATAATAGAGAAATAATTATGATGAATATAAAAACATTCAAAAAATTCTGTTTAAAAGCTGGAACAAAAAAAGCAGATGAAATACACGATTATTTTATCAAATTAGAAGAAACTCTTCAAGAAATTATAAATGATGAATCAAATGAACTCCGACTACAATTGGAAGAAAAAGATACAATTATCACTGAAAAAGAATCAGAAATCACGAAAAAAGAATCAGAAATTGATAAAATCAAGTATGAGAAAATGAAAGAAATAGAAGCCGTTATTATTTCAAATTTCCCACTGAATACAGAATGCGTTTATCTTGGACGTATTGATAATCTCAGTTCAAAGAATGAATCACTCATCAAGTTTGGTCATACAAATAATCTTGGACAAAGAGCACTCGATCATCGAAAAAGTTATGAAAACTTCATTGTAATTCATGCCTTCAAGGTCATCAACAAAGTCGAGATTGAAACCGCCATCAAAACGCATCCCAGAATTTCAAAACAGCTTCGTCAAATAAATATTAATGGTAATAATAAAATTGAAATGATAGCATATGATAAAGAGTCGTTTCCGACAGATGTTATTATCAATCTTATAAAAAAAATAATCCATGACAAAACTTACAATGAAAAGAACTTCAACTTACTCGTTGAAGAAAATATAACACTCAAAGACGAAAACATAACACTCAAAGAAGAAACTTTGAAGATAGACAAAATCATTGAAAAACACAAGAAGGAAACTCACAAACACTTATTGGAAATCAATGAACTCCGAGAAAAATTAGACAACAAAATAAAAATAATTGACTCAATTAATAAAGATAATGAGTCCATTTACGAAACTGCGGTTGTCCCAGAAGAAGGAAATCATCCCAAATTTGATGAAACCCAACTAAATGATGAGCAAGAAACCGAAGAAGAAACAATGGAACAAAGGTTCGATGAATTCATTGATAAAATGTGTATTGTTGACCCCAAACTACACGAAAAATCAGTCAATCTGGAATGTCGCTTCCGTATATGGAATCGAAGGAAGCCCGAAAAAGAAGTATTTCACGCTTTGAAAAGCTACTTGGAAACACGTTTCAAGCCTAAGCGCATAGATGGTTCTCATTCTTTTTGTGGTCTCAAACTAATCGAGCTCGAATACAAAAAGATTCGAGTTAATTCTTCAATTGAGACATTTATTTTTGAAAATTGTCGATTCTTAGATACAGGAAAAGTATTAGAATCAAATCTTCTCAAAGAGTACCAAAAATGGAGAAAATCAATAAATCTAAATACATCAGATAATGATATTGTTGATATGAAAGGCTACCTTAAAGAGAATAAAAATGTTATTCGAGCAGTTATTTGGACATCAAATGGTTCGAATAATGGATATTACGGCATATCACTTCGAAAAGAAGAATCAGATACTGTTAGTAAAAAACTGACATCATCAACTGCTAAAAAAGTGGAAAAAGTGGATTCTATCACTGGTGAAGTCGTTGGAAGATGGGATACTGTTGCTCAAACTGCTGCTTTTCATGGTGTTTGCACAGCTAAAATAAGCCGTTATATAAAGAACGGAATTATTGTTTCTAATCACTACTTTCGCGAATCTATTTTTTCTTCTACATAAAAACACCTCGCAAATTTTTATGTATAAGAAAAAATGTAATTCGTTATAAGTAAATTAATAAAAATTGATGGTTAATTTAATTAAAATCGTTGTATATTTAATTCTTTTTATTTGTATAAATGAAATTAGAAGAAAAAATAAAAGAACTTAAAATTCAAATCAATCATGCAATACGTCATTCAAGTTCTGGTACAAATTGCGGTATAACAAAGACAGTGATGGATTTGCTAAGACTTCGGCATGATTTAAACGTTTTAATCAAAGAATATTTTGGAAAGAGGTTACATGAACTGATGCTTCAAAAACTTGAATTGGAACGCTCATTGTTGTTGGAGGAAGCACAATTGGAACTGCGTTTGGCAACTGAGATTGTTCAGAAAGAACTAGAATCGAACCATGCTGCAAATCGCATTAATGCAATTAAAGAACGCATTAAACAACGCAAAAATGATTTTCCAAAAACTGTCAAAAAAAAACGGAAAGAGTGTATTGATGCTGCTACAAAAATAGCTCAAAACATTTTTTCTGAACTGAAAGCAAATCCGTCTCATGACGTAAATACTCTTTCTATGAGGCTGAAAATGAAGTATCGCTTTTTGGAGGATTACGCGAGGAATTATATCGAAAACTTCACTCTTGTTATATTGAAGGATACTGCTTTATCTGAACATCGTATACTTGTTTTTTTACACAAATTGAAAAAAAAATTTATCAAAGTTGATGAGGTTAGTGAATTTGTTCGTATTGAAATGAAGAAAGAAGATGATCTTGACATTGCGAAAATTCATCAAGAAGAACAAGAGAATGGAAAAGCAATTGAACCTTGGAGACAAGTAGATTGTACCAGACAAAATGCGATTGAAAAAGTCAAACAAATTAAAGAAATAATCAGGTTAACCATCCAATCTGATATGACTAAATTTTCTTTAAAATTTAATCATGCCTCAATCAAAGTTGAACATTATTTTGTTATGATTGCGAAGTACGAGAAAGCGTTCTTGGAAAATCCTGAGTTCTTGGAAATGCCGATTAAAGATGTGATCGAAAAATTGAAGAATCCAAATGAACCAGAAGTTCAAAAAAATCTATTATGCACTTATTCGTGTTCAGTCGAAGATCTACTTTCAGTAATGAAGTGGTTGTCAACTGGTCTTGATGGGATGTTTAAGGGATTTAACCCAATCGGTTTATTCGCGATTTTGTCTTCTACTTTTACCTCTTCCATTTGTAATACTGGTGCATCGATGAAACTATTCCAGTTAATTGAGAACAAAGTTTTGAATGGTGGGAAAATCGCACCAGATGCAGATAGTGCGGCGCGTGTTCATCATGCGAGGGATAAAGACTGTCTATCGTGTTATTGTTGCTCAAATTGTTGTACTGTTTTGAAATATGGTCCAAATGGAAGCAGCAAAAGACATCATGAATCAACTGATTTTTCCAAAACTGGTTTACACTGTCGATTGACTGATGGAGCTATGCAATCAATGATTATCGGTTTGGCAAGTTTGAATGAATACAGCCTGTTTACCGTGCTGTTATATATTTGTCAGTTGATGGATTACCTTTATTCTCCTCACAATGTAAAAATATTTGGTGTCAAGATTGACCACAAGAAGGTGCGAGATGTTAAATACCTGCTGTCAATCTTGTTTCGAAAACATTTGCCCACACATCCAATACTTAGTTTATTGGTCAACAAGTATAAAATACCGGTTGATGTATCGAATCCGATCGATCCAGCAGTTATCGCAGATGCTCTTCGTAATTGTCTGAGTATCACGGAAGAAGAAGGTCATGCCCGACTTTCAGAAATTTGGACAGCGTACCAATCTAAGGCAGACGAACGGTTAAAAGAGACGAAAGAACGGCTTACAAGATCTTGTGAATCGGATGCTAGTTTCATGAATTGGTACCACGATCCAAGAGCACCTTGCCCTCCGGGATGTTGGTGCCGTGGGTAAAATAAAAAGTAAATTTTTATTTTCTTATAATACTTAATATAATGATTGAAATTCTTAAAAATTCTATTTCGAGCGATGTCATATACGATGAGTGGGTCCGAGTATCAAAGGAGACCTTCAATAAAATGAGCGACAGTGATTTGTATTCGGACAAGGTCCAACACATTTATTTCTATTCCGATATTCATAATGAATCCGTAGGTAATTTACAAAAGCTTCTGATGGAGGCATCAAAAACGGTCGTTTCCGAATCTGGAATTAAAACAACCCCCAAACCGATTGTTATTCATTTAAGTTCACCGGGGGGATATTGTATTTCAATGAATTTATTCAATGTATTTAGTCAAACACAACGCTTACCTTTATGCGTAATTATTGAATCTATGTGTGCTTCCGCAGCGACTGAATTTCAATTACTTGCTCCATATCGCATTATGGTTGATTATTCAAAGTATCTTATTCATGACGCCGCCGGAGGAACTTTTGGTAAAGTCGCAAATACAGTAAAAACTCAAACATATTTTTATACAAAAATGATTAATTACATTGAACTACTTCGCAAACGGACAAAATTAACGAATGAAGAGATTGATAAATTCATTTCGCGCGATTTGCTTATAGATTCCAATTATTGCTTAAAGCACGGAATCATCGATCGAATATTGCGCTTTCCAAAAATAAATTCTCCATCACATTATTCAAACAGTTCAAATCTAAGTTTATCAATTCATACTTTCTTAAAGAAAACGAACCTTAATCATATTTATATTGATTCAGATGAGATGACCGCGAATGAATTGATTACTTCAACGTTAGTTCCAACTAATTTATCAGAAATAAAAGACTTGAATCTATTGTGTTTGGAATTAGACAATAATTTTTTAAGAAAAGATGATAATGTGAAGCCACTAATAATTCATTTTAGACCACAATCGATTTGGGTTTTTTCTGAATCAAATATGGTCAGATGGTTTAATAAACTGAACTATCGTTTATCTTTAATCCAGAAGAAGGTTCCTGTAATAGCATTTATAGAAGGTTCGCAAAGCCTCAATATTCTTGGTTCAATATTATGTTGTCCGATTCGTATAATGATGACGCCAAGTATTGTATCAAGTGTATTTACTTATTCATGGGATATGAAAGGTTGGGGCTGGAAAGTAATCGATATGATAGAGAACACTAAATTTTATGCGGACCAAGTGGTAAAATACTTGAAGGAAAAGTCAAAATTACCGACCCAATTTTACAAAGATATGCGGACTAAAATTATAAATTTGAGCCCAGAAACACTTTTGAAGTATGAGATTGTTCATAAGGTAATGAAATTACATACAAAAGATATGACGTCAAAGAATATAATAAAATATTTACATATTGATGAAATGACTAATGATTACGCGCCTTCTGAAAAGAAGACCAGAGCAAAATCCAAACCTAAGCCAAAATCAACTTAGTTTTGTATTTTTAGAATTTTAAGTGTAAATAATACTCAATTATTTACACTTATAAAATAACCCAGATCTTATTCCAAAAAAGTCTGGATATATATCTAATCGCATTTATGATTTATATTCTAAAAAAGTCTTGTAGTGGGTCATTTTTGGGGGTTCGCACCTTTTACTTCTACGTAGTAGAAGTGAAAAGGGGTGGCTTACATATTAGGAACATCCGTGTTCATTGTCTTAAACCGGCGCCCATTTCCGCCACCGCCTCCACCTCGTTGCCCCGACTGTTTCCCTCCTCCAACTTTCTTTGCGACTTCTTCAATAACCTCCGAAACGGAATCCGATGACGATGAAGACGATGTCATTTCAACATCGCTCATGGCGCCCCCTGAAACTGACCTCCCGCTTCCGGCCTCAACCTCTTTGAAGCTCAAATCGCGGTTATATAATAAAAAGACGAGAGGCGCAGATACAATGAACCCAGCAAAAAAGAGCTTGAAGTAGGTTCCTAAACTACTCTTGTCTTCTTTGCTTTTGGCTAAAAACTTATCGTGAAGGAAGAGCAATATACATAAGAAAACTCCAACGATTGCTCCAAACACGAGTGGATTTTTAATTAAATGACTGAATCCCATTATTTTTTCACAGTAAAAAAAATAATGAATTGAACGAAATCACTTAGTTATCTGAATTATCGGAAATATATTCTTCTTGGACATAATCTTGGAGGTCATATGAGATTATTTCATTATTATCTCGTGTTCTCTCGACTTTTTCAACGGTTGGTTCCCGTTTTCTTCTAATTTGTTCCAGTTGTTCTTGCTCCATTTTGCGCCGGTCCTTATTGCGTATTATACTGCTTGTTCTTATCTTCTTAATAGTCGGATTCGTTCTTTCGCTCACTTTGGAGACATTGCTCATTTCGGATCGGTGAGAGACAATGCTCGTTTCTTGATGAGATACTACACTTTGACTATCCACTAAACTCTCATCTTTTTGTTCAGGAAATACTGAGCTTTCCTCTTTCAATCGGCGTTCATTCTCTGGCTCCACTTGTTCAATTTGCCTCTCTTCTTTCTTTAATCTCTGAGAGACTACACTCTCCTCTGCTTTCTTCAAGGAACGGGACGACTTCTGAGAGACTACACTCTCCTCTGTTTTCTTTAAAGAACGGGACGACTTCTGAGAGACAACACTCTCCTCTGGTTCTCCTTGCGCCATAGACACCGCTGTCTCGCTATCATCCTCTTCAAAAAGTCCTTCGGTTTCACTATGTATTTCCTCAATCCCCTTTTTCAGTTTATTACTACTCGTGAATTTTCTAAATAACTCTTCCGAGTCCCCGCCATCACCCCCTGTTGTCTCATTTTGGAGGGTAGAGTTCATTGTATTTTCACCACCGATGTTTCCGATACAGTCTTTAAGGATATCTTGGATGGGTAGCAATTTGCGGACGGCCTCCACAACTCCATCCCGAACAATTGAGTTAATATCTCGAACATTCTTTTGTTTTTCTATGCTGGTTATGTCCTCATCGTCAAACAAATACGCCACTTTATATAATTCGCGCCCACATTCGACGTAGCACTTATGGACAAAATTCCGGAGCTTCGGAATTTTCAGTCTCATCTTATCATCCTTCTTGGGTTGAATCCGGACGATGGATAAGACTTTCGCGTTGCTCACAAAGACGCCGTAAAGTAGGCGTTCGAGCCAGTCGCATTTTGACCTCTGAATAATTCGGTCGCTCTCTTTATCAATTATATCTTGATTCCATTTGGGAATCTTCTTGATAAAGTCTTGGAATATTTGTATCTCACTGTAATCATCATAGCGAGAATCATTCCTCTTTTCTTCTTTTTCATTTTTGGCGTCTTCATAAAGGCTGATGAAGCCTTCCGTAATACAAGGGGTAAGATAACTGGTTAGAAGTTTAGTGTATTCATTTTTAGCATCAACGAGCGCATTCGCACTTAATTCTTCCTCAGCCATTTTTATTTATTGAAAAGATAAATAAAATCCATTTTTTACTCACAAATTTTTTCTAAATATGATATAGTAAATGTCAAATATATTGTTTAACGAACCAATAAAACAGAATGAGTCCCCAGCAAATTCAACTCCGAATCTAAGTTTTGCAAATATGGGGGCGACTAATCAATATGCTACAAATAATGGGACCACTTTCCCAAAAGAGATGAAGATTACATCGTGGATTCTGTTTTTTATTTCAATTATATTTTCGGTATTATTTGCTTAGGATGGAACAACGCCTTTGTATAAAAAAAGAACTTCTACTTTACCATTTACGACGATAAGTTTGCGGACGGGGTATTGATTACATACACAAAGTTCTGGGATTGTTTCACAAGTGGGATATGGAGGTAATATAGCGTTCGGCATGATATATAAAAATAAAATCTTTTTATATATATGGAAAATAAAATATTAATACACGCTGATATTAATTTAAATGTGGTTGATGGCGCAACTATATGGTGGAGTAATACAATTAATGTTTTTATACAAGGTGGTATCGATATAATATATATATCGAACTATAAAATTACAAATGATAGTAATTTAAGAAATATTGAAAATAAATCAAAATTAAATATTATAAATCCAGATAAAAATTTAAATCCGACTGAAACATTGAAAAAAATAGAAGAATATGATGATCAAGTAAATAAAATAATATTAAGGAGTAAATTAATATTAGATATAATTAATGAAAATTGGAGTTTGTTGCGTAAAACGATCATTTATGGATTAGATATTCATTTAAATAGTATAAAAAAGTTGAATAACAAATTTAAAAAAGTATGGACACAATCAGAAAAATTAAAAAAATTATTTGAAACAAATGAAATAAACAATGTAAAAATAGTTCCAGTAGTTGCATATAAGTATGATTTTAATTTACCAAAAAGAAATGATAATGAAATTAGATTAGTGTATACAGGAACATTATGTCAAGAAGAGAATACAATTGAAATAATTGAAGAATTTCAGAAAATTAATAAAGAGCGCCCAGAAGTTGTTTTAAAAATATGTTATGGAAAAATACATGGAGATTCTAATTTTATAAATAAAGTGAATACTTATATTAAAAATGGAGTTAGAGGTATTACATTTAAATATAATTTAAGTCATAAAGATACTTGTTATGAAATCATAACAAGCGATATTGGTATATGTTGGAGAAAAAATGAATGGGGAGATAATGGAGAAGTTAGCACTAAGGTGAAGGAGTATAAATTGTATGGGTTATTTTTAATAAATGATATAAAATTATTACGGAATAAAAAATATAATATTAATAAAAATAATATAATAATTAATAATGTATATACTATAAATAATAATGATATAATATTAGATAATATTATTAATGAAAATATAAATATAGTATTAAATAATAAACCAACAATTAATGTTAAATTTAATGAAGAATTTCAATTATTATTCAATAATCCATTGTTTTCTGATATATTTAATTATGATTATACATATAAATATATTAAAAATAATCAATTTATAAAGATAAATTTATATAAAAATGTATTTTATAAACTAAATTGCAGTTATTTTGATGTTAAAGTTTATTTATATCATATTACCGACATTAATAAAAAAGAAAATATATTTCGAAATTTATTACATAATTACAATAATAATAAGGATATTTATTTTAATGTTAAACATAGCGGAGAATATTATTTAAATTTAAGAACAAATATAAAATCAAGTTTTAATATAAAAATTGAAAATTATATATCATTAAATTACTTATGCGGTGATAATGTATATATGATAAATTTAAAAAATAAACAAGAAAATTTTAAGATAAATAGTTTAATATTAAATAAAATTGGTATTGATATAAAACGTATTGAAGCATGTAATGGGAATGATAGTAAATATGATGATATTTGGAATAAATATTATAAATTACCATTTAATGAAGATGATAAAATGGCAGGTAGAAAAGTATTATCGAGAGGGTCATTTGGATATCTTTTTACAATGGAAAAAATATTTTCAAACTTAAATAGCAAATATGTCGCTATATTTGATGATGATATCATTATTAATAATAAATTAAATATAGAATTAATTTCAACAAATTTAATTAAATTATCTAATTTTAATATAATAAAGTTTGGTTCTTCACAAAGAGATTTTACTAATATTAATTTAAATAAATATTTTTATTGTCCAAATGATTCATCAAATGGTTCCTTCGCATGTATTTATAATTCAACAACATATAATAAAATATTAGAAAAAATAAAATTATTTAATAAACCATTTGATTCTGATTGTTTAACACAATTTAATAAAGATAAATTATATATAATTAACCCAAATTTAATAATCGCAAACTTAGATAATGTATCAACCATATTAAATAGAAAAAGAATAAATGATTATAAATTATTCAGATGGAATTTAAATAATTATATAAAATTACCATATATAGAAAATACTATAACACTCATTGAAAATAAAAATAATAATAAAACTCATTTTTATATTGGAATAACCTCATTTAAAAGAGATAATTATTTAAAAGAAACATTAAACTCTTTAATTTTAACATTAAATAATGATTATTTTTTTACAATATTAATCGCAAAAGGTCTTGATTTATTAGATAAAGAAGATAAAAATTTTGAAAATTATTTAAAAGAAATTTTTAATAAATTTACAAATGTTAATTTAATAATTAATTATAGTTATTTACATTATATTTATTACAGTAGTAATTATATATTAAAATATTCAAATAATATTAATTATGATTTTGGATTTATATTAAATGATGATATTTTATTTAAAAATGATTGGTATATTGAATATTACAAATCATCTATTAAAAATAATATTCAACATTTATGTTGGTTAGAAAATAATAATAATACTGTTTATATAAATGAAAAAAAATTAAAACATAAAGGAGATGTATTAAAATCAAATGGTGTATTATTAACATTTAATAAAAATGTTGTAGATAAAGTTGGATATTTTAATGAAACTGAATATAAGGTTCGCGGTCAAAGTCATCTGGAATGGTCTTTCAGATGTTGTAATGCAGGATTTAATAATAAATATACATTTTATGATATTATAAATTCAAAAGATTTAATTTCTTTAAATACTAAAAACTATACAACTGGAATATCAAATACTCCATATTTAGATAAAGTTATTCATTTTGTTGATAAATATGAATTAGAAAGAAGAAATAAAATATTAACATTATAATTTATAGATATTTTCAAATAAAAATATAATTATTTTATTTTATATAAAGTTTAACTCATTTTCTTTTCTGTTTTTGTATTATACTTTATATATATTTATATATCTAATAATATCATCTACATTATTCCATTTTAATCCATAATCACTCTGATTATGAATAACTGGTATATTCATCGCTTTCATTTCTTGAACCATATTTGCATTCCCATCGTATTCAGTTAAACGTAATCCAATAAAACATTTTCCATATATTTTTGGCATTTCTTCATGTGGTGCATTTAATTCATTACTGTATATAAAATTAAATTCTGGAAGTAATTGAACAACTTCTTCATATATTTTATTTCCATATATATGCTGATTACCTTTTGAATATCCATTATATATAAATATTGAATTCCCTTTTTTTGAAACTGGCTTAAATAATTCTTTATCAACCATATTTAAATCTAAAAATATACTTTCTACATTTTTTAAAGAAAGCCTTTCCTGAATATCTCTTGAAATTGCAATATGATATAAATCTGGTATATTTTTTATATTCTCAAAATTTTTATTGCGAATATGATATTTCCAATTACAATCTGTCCCACCCCATATTAAAAATTTATATCCATTATGATTTTTCAATATTTTAATATCTTCTTCAAAATATAATCCAAAAAATAAACAAATACCAACTTCACGATAATAATTTTTATTATAGAATTTTTGAAATCTTTTTTTAAAATGGTTTAACGCTTCTGATATATACAAATTAACAGTAATCCTTTTTATAAAATTATCAATATTTTCAACATATAACAATCGTTTATTACAAACTGCTTCATCAATCTCCAAAATATTAATTTTATCAACAATAATTGTAGGTAATTTCTTTGTCAATCGTTCTATAATTAATTCAATATTCTCATTTAATTTAAGAACCAATGGGACATTTTCATCTGATGAAATATTAAATCTTTTAAAAGGTCTTAAATTAATATTTTTATCAACTTTAATATACTTTTTTGTAATAAATTTTGCGTTCTTCCCATTTTCAAATAAATATTTCCTTATCTTAATATTATCAGAAAAAATTGGAATACCACTCTGAATAATTTTACTAACAATATTCAAATGTTTAAAAAAATATAAATCATTATTATAAATAACGTATTTCTTCACAATTTTATTGAATACTTCTAAGTCTTCATTCGTAAAAACATTAATGAATGCAGTTTCTAAATTATAATCAATATTATTTTTAATATTGAATAAAGAACTTGTATAATATTGCTTATACGGTTTCATATAATTACTATAATATTATTTTATTGAAAGACATAACTGTGTAATGACTGTGTATATGGATTCTTCCGGAAAGCATCCAAAATCTCCGGATTAATCCTATCCGCCAATGGTTCATTTGGTAAAGTGTCCTTATAATGTGTCTCCCCAAACTGATTCTTCTGTGGCATACTATTATATACTTTCGTGCTACTGACACCTCTATCCTCAATCCTCGCATTATCAATATCGCCTGTCCTCGTGGTCTTCATATTAATATCATCCTTAGAATAAATTATCTTAGGTCCAGAGTGGGCCGGTTTTCTTCCAACCGCCACCTGCTCCCTTATCGTCTTAACCGACATATTATAACTATCATCATATGACGTTTGCGCCTTAACAGTCGCAGGTCCTGCATTCCCCTTAACCTCCCCCGTATGAAACTGACGCGCTGTATTTTTCGCCTTAACATTCGCATTCTTATATCCACCGCGACTCTCTCCTTTCGCATCACCCACGTAATGGACGCTCGTCGTAATACGATTTGTATCTTTCGCCTTCATCTTAATATTCTTATAACCACCACCTGCCGTCTGATTCTGAATATTACCAACATTATCCCTAACCATCGTGTCGTGCTTAATCGTATATCGCGGTTTATCATTCGGGTCATATACAGTCGGCTTATTTGGGCCAATATTCTGGAAATAGCCAATGTGAGAATTATCAATATTCTGCTCTTTGATTGTTGTCCGCAACACATCATTCGGGTCGTATGTAGTCGCCTTATTAGGGCCCGTATTCTGGAAATAGCCCTGATGATTATTATCAATGTTCTGCTCCTTAATTGTTGTTCGGAAAACATCATTCGGGTCATAAACAGTCGCCTTCGTCGGGCCCGTATTCTGAAAATAACCCTGATGTGAATTATCAATGTTCTGCTCTTTTATGGTTGTCCGCAACACATCGTTCGGGTCATAAACAGTCGCCTTCGTCGGGCCCGTGTTCTGGAAATAGCCCTGATGTGAATTATCAATGTTCTGCTCTTTGATTGTCTCTCGCGGGACATCATTTGGGTCATAAACCATCGCCTTCGTAGGACCAGTGTTCTGGAAATTACCGGCCCACCTATTGTTCCCAACCACATTATTCTTTCGAGTGTGCTTAATATTCGGGTTCTGGGGTGCCCGATTGCTCTTGTTCGGGGCCGACAAGTTCGTTACCTGCATCTTCGGCCCCGAAATAACACGCATATTCGGACGCGCCTTGAAGCTCCCGCGCCCGTAGTCATTCGGAATCGCATTATTCGGCCCCGAAATACCCCACTGGCCCTGAGCATTCTGATTACGTGGTCCAGCTCCCCCATGATTAACGCGCGACGAGTTCCGGAATTTTGGCTTCAACTGCGGTTGGCTACCAGTGGCCGCCGGACAAGCCGATCCAATCCTAGTTTTGAGCTCAGTTGTCTTCCTATTCGTGAATTTTACGTCAATCGCGGGTCGCTGTGCGGGACCAGTAGTCGCACCCACCGTCGTAAATAGACGGTCCGGTGAATTGACATAAAATGTATCCGGCTGATTTTTGGCAACAATTCCCACTTTTCCAGGCTTGGAAACTCCACTTCCCGGAATAACCACACCCTCATAAGACACTTTCGGCTTCGTCTTAACGCGCATCTCATCAACAGTTTTCGGTTGAATGAAGTCGAGCGTGTTCGCCTGTTGGAAACCACCACTACCTTCCGCAGTGAAACCCTGATTCAAGCCCGGACCGACCCGAATTGGTTCAACTGGCGACTGGTTATTCCTTATATTTCCCACCACATACCTGTCTAAATTATAACCATCTAAATTCTGCACGCCATACACATTCGCCAAATTCGCAACCGGCTGGAACAAATCGTCCCTCTTTAACTCCATCTTCGATTGATAAGTCGAGTCATTCCCCGTAAAAGTCTCCAACAAAGTCTGGTTCGCAGTGTCTTCCACATTCTGCTTTGCGGTCCCCCCAAAAAAAGGGGTCATATTATTGTGAAAAAAACTCTGGCGATCCACTGGATTTCCAGTAAGAGATATACCATCCCAACCACCGGCACCCGCGTAATCTTTGAACAATGTCGGAATCTGCATGTCATTCATCGGGCGATCAATCTCATTATCGTAAACTTTCTTTCCGAGCTCCCTATCAATCGCCTCCGCCTTCTGTTTCAATCCATTTCCCCCAATAAATTCAACTGGTAAAGTGTTATCAGTCCCATCAATCTTGTTGAATATTGGGACCGGAGGACCCGCAATCATATAATTCGTCTTCAATCCGTTCCGACTTTTCGCAAATACTTCGTTCGCTCTACTCTGTTGCTCATCCCAGACCTCCTGCGATCGCCGGTTTTCATAAATATTCACTCCCGACGGCTTATAATTTTTCGATACTTTCGATAAATAACCGACTTTTGTCTGTCTCGGGTTATTATTTTTACTTAGCACAAATCCAAGACCAGCAACGGCACCCACTAAAATAAATTCCATTATAATCTATTTTATTCAGAGAAAAATAATAAATGATATCAATCGTAAAAATTACAATTACTTAATAACATCAATAAAGTTCATTGGAAGGGGCTCAATCAACGTCTCATAATAGCGCTCAATCTTCTTCAAATTTGAGGCGTCATCATACGTCACTAAATTAATAGCGCACCCTTTTCTACCGAAGCGTCCACTTCGCCCAATGCGATGTAAATAAGGCTCCACCTTAAATGGTATATCGTAATTAATAACAAGCGAAATCTGTTGAATGTCAATTCCCCGCGATAAAATATCGGTCGTAATCAAAATGCGCGTCTTTCCAAGTTTAAAATTCATCAGGATATCATTCCTCTCATATTGATTGTATCCTCCGTGAATCATACCAATCATAAAATTCTTTTTTTCGAGAAGTTCCTTCAAGTATATCGCCTTCTGCTTCGAATTCACAAAGATAATTCCCTGACTGACACTAATCGTATCATAAATATCACTGAGAACATCAAACTTTTGTTCTTCATTGCTCACTGATACATAAAACTGACGGATTCCTTCCAATGTCAAATTCTCCGATTTAACCAAAATTTGGACTGGATTCTTCATAAATTCCTGTGTTAGGTCCAGAATTTCAGGAGGCATAGTGGCACTAAATAACGCAATCTGGGCAGTCTCGGGTAAATAAGAAAAAATATGTTGGACCTGCTCTTTAAAACCCTTTGAAAGCATCTCATCAGCCTCATCCAAAATAATGAGTTTCAAATGCGAGAGGTCCAATTTTTTGCGACGAAGACTGTCCCATACGCGACCGGTGGTTCCAACCACGATTTGCGCCTTATAGTCGGGTTCGGGGATATCATCACGCTCCATAAAGCGTGAATTATCTGCGCCACCACCACCTTCGCCACTTCCCTTCTCGAAGCCTTTCCCAATTAATAGGGTCGTCTTCAATCCAGTATATTGTCCCAACATTCGAATAATCTTCCAAGTCTGGATAGATAAATCTTTTACGGGGCTTAAAATCATTACTTGGGGAGAATGAAGTTTTTCATTACAGACATGTAATGAACTAATGGAAAAAGTTCCTGTTTTTCCGGTTCCTGATTGCGCCTGAGCAATCATATCATTACCCTGAATAATGGGTAAGATCGCTTTTGATTGAATAACACTCGGTTTATCCCATCCGTAGGCGTAAATACCTTTTAGAAGGGACTCCGATAGCTTCAAGTCCTCGAATTTTCGGATTTCTGTTAATCCGGTAGTTTCTTCTATATCTAAATGTTCAGACATAATATATAGATTATATATCCAGAATCTTTTAAGCTGTTTTACGAAAAATAAAATATTCGTCTATTACATAATGGCTCCACCACCGGCAAAATCGACGAAAATAACAGATTTCTGGAATATATATGGGAGCGCTCCTCCTGAACAGAAATCCGAACCAAAAAAAGAGATTAAAACAATCACAATATCTACTGTTAAAACGCAACACCCTCCACCCCAAATACAAAAAATGAGCGCACATATCGATGTATATACAGATGGAAGTTGTATTCACAATGGAAAGCCGAACGCGAAAGCAGGAATCGGAGTATACTTCGGAGAAAATGACTCCCGCAATGTTTCGAAGCGGGTCATCGGTAAGCAGTCTAATAACACCGGCGAACTTACAGCAATTATTACGGCACTAACTATATTAAAACCGGAAATTCAATCCAATACAAAAGTCGTCGTCCACACGGACTCTGAATATGCAATTAAATGTATGACCACCTATGGTCGCAAATTGGAGAAGAAGGGATTCCTCGAACCGGTCCCGAATATTGAGCTAATAAAGCAAGGCCTCTCGCTGTTGCGCCCGAATGTCTCATTTCATCACGTCTTCTCTCATACTGGTAAGCAGGACGCGCATTCAATCGGGAATGAACGCGCAGATGCGTTAGCTTCCCAAGCAATCGGGGTTGAACCTGCCACCAAGCAAGCGAAGTTCTGTTTGCGCGTTTCCTATCAGGCACGCGAGAAAGCGAAGGAGATGGGCGCAAAATGGGACAAAAAGCGGATGTGTTGGTATGTATCCGATGAGAATCATCCAGCCGTTAAAGTATTCGGAATTTTACAGTAGATTGGAAGATGGTCCGACATAAGAGGGACATTATTAATATTGTATTTTTCAGGATTAGATAGAGTCTTATATTCAACCGCTGGTCCAAAAGTTGTAAAAATATTATCGTATTTTTTTTCATATTTGTCGAACCGGTTCTCTCTACAACATGTATAATGTGTAGGCGAATTGTAAAATGTTCGGACAAGTTCGAGTTGGTTTAAATAATCGAGGTCCGGAACATGATTAAAGTCTCCACTTAATATTATATTATAGCTCGGGTCCCAATATTGAGTAATTTTGCGCAGTGTCATAAAAATTGCTTTCAAAACACTTTTGAAATTATAATGTGGAAAGTGTGCTGTAATATAGATGATTTTTTCACGAAATACTGCAATCAGAAATGCTCGATTATCCTTATTATTTGTTAAACTTCCTCCTATTTTTTTAATAAGATGATATTTTTTATTATAAAATATGGAGACTGAATCATTACCTACTGTCGTATATACAATTTTATAATTGTTTATGAATCCACTTGGAAAATTCATTCTCATTATTTTTTTTACAGCGACCTCTTGTAATGACATAAAATCGTAATCTGGATATATTTCATCTTGCTCTTTTCCTATATCCAATATAATATCCCGAATATTGCGAACACATACATTTTCTGATTTATATATACATCGTTTGAATTGTCCATGACAGTCAAAAACTCTCCAAAAAAGATTATATGATAATATTCTCATATAATTTATAATAAAAAAATGATGGTAAAAACTTAAATATTTTTAGGTATTTGCTTCTCAAAAAATGCCATTCACCCGAGAATTTCTAAGAGAATTACAACAAAAACTCGCCAATTCGGACTCATATCCGATGACGAAAAAACAAGTCCAGATTTTAACAACAATGCGACTGATGGAAACTGACAAAAATATCATCTTTTCTTCTTTAATTCATGATATTTCTAGATATGAAGACAAAAATTCATTGTCTATATTTTGGAACAAACAAATTAATGATGAACATCTCAAATTTAAATTCTGAGATTATTGATTGTAAAATCAACATTTATAAATTTATGGTTCTAGCGTTCATATATAAACTATATAATGTTCTTAGTTGAAACATCATATGTTTCCATGTCAGAATACATAGAAACAACATTACAAATTTCTGGTCCGTTCGATTCCAAATCTGGAATAAGTTTGAGTATTTTCGAAAGAAATTCTTTTTGAGCTTCAATGTTTTCAATGTTTTCCATTTTTACAATACAAAAATGGAACTATATTTTCAATCAATTTTTATAAATTATTTTGAAAATTAAACTTCCAAATATCACAAATCTCTTTCAAATAAGAAATGATTTCAGGAAAATTCTTCATGTTTATATAATCATCATCAACATTACATAAATTTGAAGATTATAATGGGTAAAAAATCGATAATAATTATCCGCAAACGTCGTATTGATACATAGCCTTCGTAAACGCCCCACATGTCTTTGTGGTCTCATTACAGGGCATCGGCGCCGGAGCAGGAAGAGGCGCCCGCGAAATGACGTCCAAGCTCGGGATACATGGCCGGTGATTATCACGGAAAACGAGACGCGTGCTCACCTGATAATCGCCCGGAAAGAAAATCTTCTCCTGTGGGTTGAAACAGAGCGTCTGAAACCGGTTAATTCCTGTCCCTTTGAGGGTGCTCGGTGGGTTGCTCAAACGCGTGTCCTCGGTGTTAAAACCACACGAATCAAAATCAGTAAGATTTCCGTCCCCGCATCGCTGACCCGCCTTTGGAAAATCCTTCAATGTCTGATTTGACCGCCCATCAAACCCCTCAACGACTCCTTTTCCGCCATACATCTGACGAGACCCCTTCGGACCCTCAGGATAAATTGACTCCTTCCTATAAACACCAGCATCCGGATAATTAGTAGCCTGTTGCGTTCGTAATGCGACCCCCGCCCCCGCAGGTTGTCCCTGATTCGTCGCTAAACAGTTCTTCGCATTGGGCCGGTATTTTTTAGTTGGGCAGTTGGAATAGGCCCGATTCAGGTTGAATAAATCGCTCTCTACATCGATAGGGCCCGCATAAAAGCGCCATGGGACCGTGTTGTCCATTGAAACTCCCATCTTATTTGGGATGATTCTGGGGTCGCTCGGGAGGCAGTTTTTACAAATGAGTGGGGTCTCAATACCATAAGTCCCCGCATCTACACTCTCCTGTAATCTCTTTTTACCCTCACAAAAATCATACATTGGTCTATTAAAACTCATTATATATTATAAAATAGAATAATTTTATAATATAAAAATATATAAAATCAATATCAATATCAATTATTTCTTCAAATTACAACCGTTCGGTTTAAAAGCTGGCTCCCTCGGAATGGGGCCGTATCGGACCATCTGGCAAGATGGCTGATTCACAAGGGGATACTGCTTCGACACGTCGCATGGGAGACCATCGCAATTTCCATTCGGCATTTTACAAGAAGGATTGAATTTCTTGGAAGGGCACAAGCTATTCGCCCGAGTCTGGCCCCGCAAATCGCTCTCCAAATCGACTAAATTTCCGCTAAAAATACTGACCCCATTTCCGCCAACCTGACCCAACTCAATACGGCACTTGGCGCAATTCTCATATTTTCCCTGAAACATGCTATAAGCGAATGGACCAACGCTCTCATTAAGCGTCTTCTCATAAGCGCAAGTATCATACATTAATCGGTTTGAACTCATTTATAATATATTAGAATAAAATAATTATTCTCTTAATTATCTCTGAATTCCACACATCTTGAAATAATCTACATTCTGGATGTAAGCACGGCTACTCTCTCCTCCCCGAATCCAATACTCCGGAATAATGTGGTCCGTATTCTGAATATTCTTCGCTAAACACGGGACCATCGGAATAAAGCGGTCAATAGAAACCCCTGATAAAGCATCCGTCGCCTTCTTAACCCTCGTCTCGGCCCCACTAACTAACCGGCTATAAACTTCCGGCTGAACAATATGGGTCTCTCCCGCCCCCATATAAGGAACATTGTATGGCCTTGTCGCCAACTGCTGTGGCATTTTATCATTTGTTAGGACCGACTTCAACAAACCGCTCTCAGTATCTACATTACTTCCGAAACCGTCCCTATTCTTTGTGGCAGACATCCCCACATTATCTAAACTCTTCATAAACTTCTGGCGTGAATTATCATTGTAAAAATTCATTGTAGTATAAGAAGCAAACTTCTTATCCATATCATCCTTGTATGAAATCATCCCATCGTCCTCATTACGGCGTGTTCCATTATTGAATGATTCCGCCCCAACCATAGAATCATTATCTGTTAAAGGAGAACCAACCAAGCTACTACTATTCATTTAAGTTTATTAAGATAATAAATTTAATTCTCAACTTAAATTATTATGAATAAAAAAATAACATTCGAAGACATATCGTCTAAATTAAGAGAGTATCAAATGGAAATCATATTTATAATTGTTCTAATCATTTTCGCATCTCTTGCGAGAACCATATTCAATTTCATATTAGACTACCGTGTGGTCCTCATTATTATCGCAATACTCTGGTATTTAGGATATATGAATCGCATCCAGCAAGTATTCAAAGAAAAAATCTCCAAAATAAACTACTTCAAGGCCGGAGGAGTCTAAATCGCATCCAGATATTCTTTCTTCAATTTCTGCACAGTTTTTATCATAGAGTCCATAATTTCAATCATAATGGCCTCATATTTAGAGCGGGGGACTCCTTCCCCTAAACTCACTCTAACAAACAGTTTCTTATCCAAAATGTGGGGGATATTGTATCCAATGTATTTAATCTCCTTATATTTGAGACCCGCCGTCTGTACCCAGTTCCCGAGAGTATCATCGCTGTTTTCAAAAATGAAGTCGTATCCCTCCATATTAGTGGGGCTCGTCTTCATAGATACAATCGAACTCTTCTCAATTTCTTTAATTTCGGCCTGCTTCGATTTTATCAAGGCGACCGCATAATCACACGCTAATGGAAACAGCTTCTCAATCGCGATCTGGCCATCATTCTCCAATTCATAGTTGTAAATAGATGGGTTTCCGTCATCCTTCTTCAAATAGGTCTTCTCCTTCTCCAACACGGCAACATCCGGACTGACTGAATCGGCCCTCTGAGCATATCCCTTAATATCCGGCTCGAAGTAATGGACGCACTTGGAAACCGGCGAAAACATTGACCCGTTATCTTTATGTGTCCCCCGCATTACGCGAATATTACACCCAATTTTGTCGCCCTGCTTCAATTTTAGGAGGAGAATCTTTGGAACTGTTATCATTTTAGAAACATCAAGTGGCTTCCTGTCATCTCCATAGTAGAACCGGAAATCATCGGAATATACCGACCTTATTTCTCCGACGTCCTTGCTATCATTGGAAACATCCAGTTCCGCAACGACGGAATCCAAATCGAAGTCTCCGGATTTCTCTAATTTTTCGAACTCCGAAACATTTAGAGGAAGAAGACTAAATCGCATCGAGAGAAAATCCTCATTATAGATGGTTTTATTTGTCTGAAAAACGATTGAATTTCTCAAAAATGCGAATGTAGAAAGATTCGCAATTGTAATCCTTCGTAGGGCATTAATGACGCAAACATCATAATCACCTTTTATTTGGAATTTAAGTGAGTTGTTCTTACTTTTAACAATTTTAGTAATCATTTTTATTAATATAATATAACGAATAATTTTAAATCATTTTTTGTAATTAGTTTAAGTTTAAAAAAAATTTACGTTTATTTAAGTATGAATAGTCCAGATACATATCTATTATTTTATAGCAACTATTGCGCCAACTGCAAGGAGTTTATTCAACAACTATACAAGTCTCCTTTTTTTGACAAATTTAAGAGGATTATGATTGACAATAATCCGAATATTCCGAAAGAGATTACAGCAGTTCCATGTATAATTGTCCCCAAAATACCGAAACCACTCTCCGGAACCGAAGCATTTAGGTGGCTTCGGGGAATGAACCAGATTTTTCTACAAGAGAAGGAGAAGGCCGTTTCTAATCAACCGGCTCCGGAGGCTCCTAAAATAGACGGACAGACGGGCGACCCCACTAACCTAAATTACGCTATGGGAAATGTGTCTGCATATTCTGGAACTATGGGCGGATTTTCTGATAATTTTTCTTTCATTGGAAACGAGAATCCGATGGAGCATAGTTTTGTATTCTTGGGTAAAGGGAATGACCAGATTAATACTCCACAGGAGAATGGGGAAGATGGACGTGAAAAGTCTGATAGTGGGAGTAAAAAGGCGGATATTGATAAAGAGTATGAGCGGATGATGGCGATGAGGAGCAACGACATGCCTAAACCAATCATGCGCCAGTAGAGTAATATTTTAAAAAAATGATGGTAAATTCAATCAATATATTTATGTATTTATAAGAAAAAATGTTTACCACCAAAGCACAACAAGCAAAAGCACAACAAGCAAAAGCACAACAAGCAAAAGAGGAAGCAAAAAAACGCGGTCTTCTTTTACAACTGGAAATGGTTAAAATTGATCTCTCAAGAGTTCAATCAGGTATCAATCAGAATATTCGAGATGCAAATAAATCTATTGTCGCTGGAATTGCAACCCAATTGAACGAAATGATTGATGCTTCATTAACAGAACGTGGTCCCCCAGTCCCGAACACAGTTACATTTGACATTTCTTCTTTGTCCAAAGAATTGACTGAATTGAAAGAAGAGAAAGGCAAAACTTTCAAACTACAATTGATGATTCATGAATTGATTCAAAAAATCTCATCATCAGAACCAATTGAATATTCAGAACTTGAAAAGCAAATCATTGCGATTCTGTCCGTCAAGTCTTTTCTCGAAAGTCAAGCTGTTGCGAGGCTTCAAAGAATGATTAATCTTTGTCCAAGTATCCACGAATGTCTCCAACTTTTGGAAACTTACTCAGAAACATTTTTCAATGGAATGAAATATGGACCAAATCAAGATGAACATAGATCAAATGAAGATGAAGATGAAGATGAAGATGAAGATGAAGATGAAGATGAATCAATCCCGAAAATTGATCCAAAAATGATGCGATCATTTCTTGAAAAATTGGATACACTCTTGCATCAACTGACTGAACTCCAACTAAAGATTGACGGAATCAAAGCAGTTTTTTCAGAAAGATATTCGCTTGAATCTCTTTTCTCTGGTTGTCATGTGTTATTATCTCTTCTTGAATCAAGTCAACAATTACAAGATGAACTTGAACAAAAAACACTGGATTTTCAAACCTTTCGAAACAAAGTAGTTACATTTTTTGAAGAGGAGTGTGCTATTCGAGAACGTATTTTCTTTTCTGAGACAGCAGATGATACTTTTTATTCTATATTTCATACTCAGTTCAAAGAAATCAAAGGACAACTAAAAGAAGCTTTGAAAAGAATCAAATGCTGATTCTAATACTCAATTTTTCAAATCAACGCGATTTGAAATTATAAAAAATTTATTGTAAATTTAATAAATTTATACAACATTCATTGTTAAACTCTCATGATGATTAAAAGTTTTTGAATGATTTAATTCAGAAACTTTAATCAGAATTGAGTTAATCTAAGGAACCAAGAATTACGAGAGCAACACACAAATCTATTCAATAACGTGGTGCTGAATTAGAGAAACCTCGAAAAAATTGAATGATATACAGCGCGATATAGAACTTACACAATCTTTGTTTTTTAATGAAATTCAGAATATTTCACTTGAAAACATTGAACGTATTGCAATGCTCATTACAGCTATTTTCAAAAAAAGTATAGTTTTTCAAATAAAAATATAGCTTTTTATTTTATGTTTATAATTCGATGACTACACGACGACTATTCGGAATTTAAACAGCTTAAAAGAATCAATATTATATATATTGATTAGATAGGTTGTAATGTC
>Ga0214921_10000708_pt1 | contig 60106 bp, 22 predicted proteins | sample LL1505_MetaG_FD_177992 | JGI IMG/M metagenome (GOLD analysis project Ga0214921, IMG submission 177992) | Freshwater microbial communities from Lake Lanier, Atlanta, Georgia, United States - LL-1505 | ecosystem: Environmental > Aquatic > Freshwater > Lake | place: USA: Georgia | collected...
TGTGTATGACAAAAGAACATCATTATAATTACTAGAATTTTAAATGAAAAGCAGTAAAATTATTCGAGTCAGCAACCATCGAAAGATGGTTTTTTGAAATTGTGCGGTAGCCAATTTCTGGGGGGGAAGCCTCTTCGCACACAGCACCCAATGCTAGTTGCACAAACGGTTCACTATGAGTTACCTCGTGGTTTGCCATAATATGTTTACGCCCTTGAAGATTATAAACCGCCGCCATTTTGTGGCGGTTCAGTCTTCAAGGGCAACGTTGCCGATAAATTATTTAAAACACACCCGTGGGGTGTGTTTTAAACCCTTGAAGAATTAAAATGGGACATTTTAATTCCGCAAGGGTCAGATTCCAGTAACGATTTGAAAGGACGCTCCGACGGAGCGTCCCATTTTACACCTTTTCGCATTCAAAATGCGCAAAGGCAACGTTACCTTTCACTCATTTACGCCCACAAAGTGGGCGTTTTAAATGAGAAAAGGTGTAAATCTTCGCTGGTATAAATCTTCATCGGTGTATACCATGAAATCTTTCATGGCATAAAGAAAATTGAATACAAGTTTCGTGAACAAAAAGAGTTCACAAACCCACACCAAGATGACGATCCAAAACAAGCATGAACATAACAATTGTCAAGAATGGCAATTTGTATCGCAAAAGAAAAACACATCTCTGAAAAACAATGCTCGTTTACAGCCACCTATTCTAATCCAAAAGGATAGTATGGGAGAGAAGAGTCAACAAATAAAACAGAATATACAATCGATCTGTATTCCACGCGTGGAACAGTCATTATCCAGAGAATATATTTATAGTATATTTGAAAAATTGGATGTTGGAAGCATTGATACCATGACAGAAATACCACTTCGAAATGATCCAACACATAAACGAATATTGATAAGAATACGATGGAATAACAAAAACGAAGCCTCCTCTAAATTACAAGAACAATTAAAAACAACCGGTTCGATTAAACTGGTTCATGACATGCCTTGGTATTGGAAAATCGTATCTACTCATCCGCAAATATAAATCGGAAATATTTATGAAGAACCGGATTCAAACGTCGCAGTTCTTCCTCTTCAATGGAAGGCGTGTGTTTCCAAAAACAAACGAAACAAAACCCCCACCCCCGTTTTCTTAAATCCGCCATTTTTATCTCTTTGGAGAAGAGTTCATCAATTTGAGAATAGGCGGACATATAGGAAAAAATATCCTCCTTCATTTTTTCTTTCATCTTATATAAAAATTCCAAGCGATTCTGTTGGCGTAATTCATCGATAGAAACATGCATATTCGATGGGTTTGACACAGCCTCTTTTTCCATAGTCATATCCTCATTCAAATCGAGTTGATTCGACCCTTTCACATTTACAAGATCGCTGTCATCTTGCTTCGCACCCTTGCGATTTCTGAGAGAGGAAGGAAAGGCGACAATGGAATTGTCAATAATGTCTGGCTTGGCAAGTAGTGATGACGCATCGAGTTTATAGTGAATAAACCGAATTTCATTTTTAATATCTTTGAATTTCAATACCAAGTTCTTTTTATGCATTTCCATTTTTTTAATAAAGGCAAATATGTTGATGTTACAAATAATGGGAAACAGAAGTTTGATCTCATCAGGAATGAATACAATTGCGGTATTTTTCATCTCGGATATTTTTTTCTCCACTTCCTTTATTTTTAATAGCACCAATTTGGTCTTGTCCTTTTCATGTTGTAAAAAGGATAATTTATTATTTGCGAATTCCAGAGAGGTCTCTAATTTATCAAAATGGTTTGCGCGCTGCATATAAATTTCAATATGGGATTCTAATTTTAAATAATTGATGGTGGCGATAAATAATGCAATAATCGCATTCACGGCGGATATAAATCCTGTGCTCCATGGGTTACATTCAATGAATGGACTAACAATGGTAATAAATGCGGTTAATGTTAAGGTTGGAAACATAAGACAATTTAATTTCCATTGCGTCAATTGCTTGGCTTGGATATATAAATGTTTTTGGCCCTTCAAATACGTAGTTAAAATATCGATTTCATTGGAGAACCGGTTTTCCAGGGTGTGTTCATAATATTTATCGATCATTTGTATCGTATCTTTATATCCAAGTTTTTTGAAGCCCCCCTTTTTTTCAGTAGCATTTTCTTGGCGGTGCATAAATAGATTATATTCGCGTAGCATGGGATCATCGTTATAATCACTATCGGATAATTCATTGTCACTTCCATGAAAACTATTTTCCGGACTCCCGCTATTGGATATGGAAATTGGACTATTGGATCGATAATTTTCGTATAAAAATCGAAACCCACGTTCTCCTTGGGGATCCGAGGTTGCGGGTTCGTTTTCAATATCAATATCGATATCAAGAGTTGGTGAGGGATCGACACTATGAATTAATATAGGGTGCATTTCGTCATCCAGTTGTGAGTATTCCGTTGTGCTTTCCGACACATCATCATCTACAGTTTTTTTGTTTTCCACGGTTTTCATGTTTTTATATACTATCTATAGAAAAATATATCCAGGGTCTATATAGTTACAATGGAAGCCCCTGTTCCTAAGCCTGCTGAAGTGGAAACAAAATCACAAACACCTTTAGAAGAAGTCGCAGTTGTGGCAGAAACCATGGAACGCGACACCAAAAAGGTGTGTTGCACAGTAGCCGATGATACACGCAAAGTATGCTTTTGCTGTTTACGCACTTGGTCATGCTGTTTGAATGGATGTGAATGCTGTTTGGATGGATGCTCATTTTGCTGCTTGGGAATGAGCAAACTGGCACTCGCCCTTAAAAATTGCCTGGAATTTATAGATTGTGACGGACACTAATGACTACCGGCTCTCCCTTCCAAAAAATTGACTGTTTTTATCCGGCAATTCGATTCAGATAAAAACAACACAATGTCGATGTCCATACCCACCGAAACTCGACTACAAAAACAGAGTATTGCGAATTATAAAAAGCAGTTTACAAAGTTTCTATTGACATCTCGGTTTACGAATAACACATGGGCTGAAAATCAAAGATTTGTGCGAGACCAGCCGAATATGGGTTGTGTGTATTGTTCCCCATCACCGATTTGTAAAGAAATTGCAGTAGAATCGATTCTCTTTATACTGGAAATGAATAATGATACGAATAAAATTATGGGGGTGGGTATGGTTCGCAATCATCCCTATATTCAAATGTTTTCCGTATATTCAAACCCGAATTATAATCGTTATTCCTATAAAGGAAAACACCATATCGCAAGAGAGGAAATGACAGAGGACGAGGACCAAATTTTCACAGTGTTTGACGTCCTATGTTTCACCGGAAATTATCATATGAAACGTGGTCAAGGACTTACCATGTTTCCGGTTGAAATACTAAGGCGTTGCGAAAAAGTATTGAATTTGGTGGAATATATATCACAAATGTTTAAACGAAGATTAGAGACGACACCCTCTATTGCCAAATCTTGTTGATCTGGATAAACCCCACCATTTTTTATGTTCATCAACATAAACATCAATATCACATAATCATGGTATATTGATTTCGATAGGAAATATATAAACGGTTGTATATAGAGACTATAACTATGGAAACATCATACATCAAAAACAAGAAATCGGAATCTGGATCGATCTATGACATCGATAACTATACGGATTCCGAACTATATGATATTTTAGATTTGAATCACCCTAGTGACCGAGAACTGGAAGCCAAAATTTTATTCATGATACATCGATATTCTAATATGCAAACGACATCGGGTAATGAATTAGCAACCTTTTTCGAAAATATCTATCGCAGATTTTTTGACATCGAAGAGAGTGAATTGCATGAAAAAACAGAAGACGAGAAGGAGGAAGAAGAGGAGGAGAATATACAAACGATAGAAGGAATGACGGGGAATGATGATCCAAAACCATCAAATGACAATACGGAAACGATTGTGGGTGTTTCAAAAAATCCGAATTTTTTCAAAGCGGGACAAGCATCGACACCGACGACCTCTGTAATTGGATATACGAAATCCTTGGATTATACAAAAGATCAATTGAACCCCCTTTTACAGCAAACGATAAAGCGAGTCATTAGTATAGATAGTCAATATCGGTATGATAAAAAAACAATGACCACGGATTTTACGTTTAATTTATCCGACCCATTGAAAGATGTGGTTTCGCTAAAATTATATTCTATTCAAGTCCCATATACATGGTATACGATTAGCACAAGTTATGGAAGTAATTTTTTTTATTTGAAGGGGAATTCACCTGGCATAGATAATGGTAATTATGATTACCAAATCTCTATTCCTGCGGGGAACTATTCGCCATCTGAACTGGTGACCGCGTTGAACGCGTCTATCCAAACCACGGCAAGTCAAGTTACAGATGTCAGCTTTGGGACAACGGGACTCAGTTATAATAGCAATACTTCACTTATTACAATGTCGGTAGATATAACAAAACAATACAATGAAACCTCATATATGTTAGAATTCCCGGATGTATCATTCGCAAATTATTTGGGATTTGTAAACAAAACATATCGTCCCTATATAATAAATTCTTATTCCTTCGGTAACACATATAATCCAAACACCACCTTTTCTTTGGACACGACAAACAACTATTTTACAGTCTATAAATACATTGGGCCGAGTGCGTTTAATATAAACACGTCGGTCGTCGATTTATCCTTTCAAATTAAATTATCATTATCAACCGGGTTTGTCCACACAAGAAATGAAATTTTTTATGATCTTAGCAATCAACTCCATGCTTGTCCGTATTTGGACACCACCAATTCGTATATCCAATTGGTAGATATTTCAAGTTCGACTATACCTTTGGTAGACGCATCTTATTTTCAAATGGCCATCAAACCAAATCGGTATACGACAAATAATATTACGTATTCCAAATTCGCGGTTGTATTTCCAAATGAGTTGGGATTGAACAAACCGATATGGACAAATGAAAACTCTTGTTTCCAATTTCAAAACACAATTACAGAAATAAATAAGATTGTATCCGAAACCACACCAACAATAACGAAGGGCCTAAGCAATTTTTTAATTACAACAACTCCATATATCTATATACATTGTATAAAACCAGGATTTGATGCGGTAGTTAATGACTATAGGATAGATATTGCCAATGCTGGTATAACCGGTTATAGCTTAAACCAATATATTACCGCAATCAATACCGGAATTTCAAACGCAATCAAAAAATATTTCAATAATGGAATTTATGAGGTCGATGCACGTTACACAACTGCATTTGTCGACGAATCCAACATTTTTAATATTTCATTTGCGATCAACAAATATATACACCAAACAGACTTTTCTGCAAATTTTACGAATAGTTTTGTTGAATTATTTCCGGGATTGTCGGGATTATCCAGTTCTTATGATTTAAACATAACGAACAATATAACATGGCAATTTTTTTTTAACCCGACAATTACTATCACACAACCATCGGCAACCTTCTTAACAGTAAGATATAAAAACATAGGAAGCACCCCACTGTTTTATAGAGTTACGATATCGAATAGTGCGTATCAAAGTTATCCACTCAATGACTTTATCACAACAATTAATAATGCGTTTGCAACATATGTAGACGCTGATGGGATAAATGTCTTGGCGGGGTCGAAGATTGCGTTTAGTTTTACAACCGATGGAAATGGTAACAATATTATTAATGCAACATTGACGATTATTATAAATAAAACGCTAACCCAGGCGGATTATACTGTGCAATTTTTTGATACAACCGAGACGACTGTTTCGGGCACCACAGGGACCACTGCAACAACGGGCACTACAGGGACTACAGGTACCACAGGCACCACAGGCACTACAGGCACTACCGGTACTACGGGCACCACCGGCACCACGGGCACTACCGGTACTGCGGGCACTACCGGTACTACGGGCACTACTGCAACAACGGGCACTACGGGCACCACTGCAACAACGGGGACTACGGGCACTACAGGGACCACAGGCACAACGGGAAAAACAGGCACCACGGGCACTACGGGGACCACAGGCATAACAGGCACCACCGGCACCACGGGGACCACAGGCACAACGGGCACCACTGTTACCATTGAAAGCACGTGGAACAAAAATTTATATATTGACACCACGATGATAAATTCACCAATTTCGCTGAGCACCACAAATAGTCCATACTTGACAAATACGACCAATTTTTCTACCATTCATGGAAAATCGGCGTTACCTACGCCGAAAACGTTCACGATAGATACTACGAATAACATATTGAATGTTATTCCATGGGAAAAAGGCGTAGATGGTAGTGATCGAATTCAAATCACCATTCCAACAAGCACATTATATACCCCATCCACATTAATCGCCGCAATAAACACGGCTATTCAGGGAACAGATATATCCGGGTCTCTGGTTGAAATATCCACCAACACTCTTGGACAAGAGTATACAAGTTTCCGACTTTTTGTAAACAAAGTCTATTCCGCAAGTGATTATCGGCTTGTGTTTTATGATCCAGTTAGTTTTGTGAAGTGTTATGTAGGAACAACAAGTGTTCGGAACACGACATGGGATACAACAGTGGGGTGGATTTTAGGATTTCGTAACTATACCGTTTATGATTTATCCAAGTATACGCAAGGAACAATTATTAAAATTGTGGGCGATACGGGTGTAAGCACCAATATATTTAATTATTTCCTTCTTTGCTTGGATGATTATAACCAGAACCACTTAAATGATGGATTGGTAACAATTACATCAACAGATACAAGTATCCCTTTACCGAGTTACGCAAAAAAATCCAATTTTATATGTAATCCACAGGGGCAACTCACCTATAATACGGATGAACTTGTAGATAATAATAAACTAACACAAGCACAAATCTATTCCATCACCCAGATTGCAAATGGTCAAGGTTCAACCACTTCAAATTTAACAAATTCCGTGAGCACAAAAAGTTATGGTTCGGGCCCGTTTGCAAAAGATGTATTTGGGATTATCCCAATGAAAGTGGCAGGGTTAGCAAATGGGTCTTCTTATGTTGAATTTGGTGGCACGTTACAAAACCAAGAACGAACTTATTTTGGTCCAGTAAATATACACCGAATGAGTGTGAAATTAGTAAGTGATCGAGGGGATATAGTAGATTTGAATGGAGCAAATTGGTCATTCTCATTAATTTGTGAGCAACTCTATAAACAGAAGCCAGGTGCGTCAAAAGAATCGAAATAAATGTTTTGTAGACTTCTGGTGTTTCTGATAAAATAAAATCCAAAGATATGTTATAATACTATAAATTCCCTTAAAAAATATGGCAATGAATTCATGGAGGCAATATGGCGGAATCTATGCAAATGAAAAATTTCAAAATATTGGTGTGGGAACTGTGGTAGCCGATAAACTATTATTGCGACAACAAAACATCAATCAGGCAAAAATAAATGGAACATTGATAGTAAGCGAGGGGATTGATGCAAGTGGACAAATCACAGCACAATTGGGTTTAGTATCATTATCGGATGCATATATAAAACGCAAACTATTTTTTGGAACAACGTCGGTGGCCGACACAAACCCTTATTTTATAACAGGAGATTCTTTGACTGGTTATATTGGCATAAACACACAATCGCCCGTATATGCGTTAGATGTAAATAGTGATAAGTCAACGATTTTGGCGTTACGGTCTTCCAATTCAACCATTCGAAATATTATTGCTGAAAATAATACAAAAAACGGAATTACATCGTCGGCCACAACAAGTTCTGCGTCTCTTGGTTTTTTTGTAGGAGGAAATGTGGAAACCGGAAGTCCAATGAATACACTATCTTCTACCGGAAAAAATCTAACGGTTTTGAGCGCCGGTCTCCAACTAAACGCAAATGTGTGTATATCGAAAACGGATATCACATCTTCTATATTTAATGAAAATCTTACGATTTATGATACTTCCATAAACACATATTTATATGATGTATATGGAAATGCGTCCGTAAACACAGGGTCGGCTATGTCATTAGTAGCATCCGATGGAAATGCAAACACGTTTATGCAGATAACCACTCCGAATAAAATTGGAGGAACGATGAATGGTGGTGCATTCCCTGGTGATTCGACAAGAGGAATGCTAACATTGGGGGTAACAAATCCTTCATTTATCCCAGCACAAAGTATTGTTAGTGGAAATAATAAATTATATTATCGCGCCACCACAGGTTTTAATACATTTTCTCCAAAAACGGAAAACTATATCATGGATATTAATGGCCCGACGCATATTGGAAATGGAGAACTGATCACGATGTTGAACACCAATTTTCAAATTATTTCCATGAAGTTCTCAAAAACAAACCCTCAAATTGGGTTTGCGGTGGGGACTCCAACATCTCAAGTAAATAATTTATTCACACAATATTTTGCGACTACCCAAAATGGTGGGTTATCATGGACCGTCCAGTCCGCAGGAATTCCATCCACAAATTCATTCGGAAATTTTTCTGACACAATGAATATATTTGTATATGACAATATCAATGTGTATGTCGCATCGCGGAATAACAACTATTTCTATTATTCTATAAATGGCGGAACCACGTTCAATTATGTGAATATTACGACTATAAACAAATACAACACGTTATATGCAAGTAATAACAATAATGGAAACAGGGTTGTTTATTTGGGAGGAACAGTAAATACACTCACAGATTACCGGCTGTTTTATGTCTCCGATCCCGCAAATACATCTTCAAGTTTGACATACAATATGATTTCCTCGATTCAAATCAATGAAATGGATGGATTTGGCAATTATCTATATGTAGTAGGACGCGGTATCCAAAAATATGACATATCAAATTGTCCGACAATTGCGCCTAGTGCCATCTATACGAATGTATATAATAGCTCCACAACCTATAATTGTATCTATGCCTATTCTACAACCTATGTGGTTGCTGGTGGAAATGGGGTAATTTCATACACAATTAATGGAATGTCATGGTCGGATGTGTCATTGCCATATAATATTAAAAGCGTGTATGTGTATGATAGCCAGAACGCAGTAGCAGTTGGTGACGCCGGTGTATTTTTATATACAACAAATGGTTCAATTACATGGAATCCTGTCCCAACCGCAATTTTAAACACATCTGGAATAGCGAATCAACTTCAAGGGTCGAGTTGTAATTTAAATGGTATTTTTATGCCAAATTTGAATTCATTTGTCATTTCGAATGTTCTTTCAACATATACGATAGCTACAAACCAGGGACCAATTCTAACCAATGGTAAAAGTAAAATTATCCATGGTTTTTTCCCAGCACTTTTTAATTCTAAAAACAATCAAGTATTGGATGTATCTGGTAATATGGGGATTACAGGAGATATCACTATAACCGGAAATGCTATGATCACAAATAAAATGACAGCGGCTGGTCTTACGATTACTGGCTCCTTGAATGCGCAAAATGATATTCTAGTTGCAGGGAACGCAACAATTACCAATGCATTGATAGCACAAAAGGGTCTTACTGTTACATCTGGCCCTATATCGTTGACAGGATCAACCCTACAATCCGGAGATCTCACTGTTACAGGGAATGTTATAATAAATGGGTCGGTAACAAATTTTAAAGTAACAAAATATGGTGTGGTTCAACAATTTGACACATAAAACACATACACCACCAGACGAGAGATGTATGAACATACACCGTTGTAAATCTGTATAGGCGCGGAAAAATTTGAATCTGTTGGGTAGTAGATTAAATTCTTCGTTAGTTTAAAAAATACGGCATTATATATATACAGATAAGAATGAGTTACGGATATGATATATCAGCAAATAGATTCAAACAGTCATATTTCAAAGGATTCGTTGATATAAGTGGAGATGGGATACGTATGCGTAATGATATGTCTATAAATTTTTTTGATACAACGAATTCATCAACGCCCAAATTTAGTATAAAATCGGAGACGATGCGTATAGTGGATTCGAATGGAAATGCCTATGATATCAGTAATAGTCAACTTTTATATATTCGTGATTTATCCCAAAGCGCCCAACAACAATTGAATGATTTACAACATCGCACTGCGCATATACAAAGCGATGTGTCGGATAATAAAACGATGCTTTTATTCGATTCAGCTTCGCAATCCGTTGGTGTATATGCAAATATCATTCCAGCAAAGGCAAACACCTATGATTTAGGTTCGGTAAGCCATCCGTTTCACTCGTTGTATGTGAATCAGGGAACGATCCATTTTATTGCAGATACGGGTGCGGAATTGGCAGCCTCGATTTCTTTCAATACAGATTCCGGAAGTTTAGATTTATCCGCGGGTGGGTATACGACATCCTTGAACAATACTCGCTATATCGATGGTGTATTATCCACACCCCTTCTTAGTTATGGTGGAAATGTCGGTATCGGCGTGTCGAATCCAACTGCTGCATTAGATATTTCCGGTGGCGTGGTCGTGGCCGGGAATACATTGTTTAATGGTGGGGTAACCATTGCCAACGGGGATCTATCGTTGAATGGAAATGTAATCACATCATCGATCACTACCAATTCATTGGTTGTCAATTCTGGTGTTTTCAATTCAGGTGATTTATCATTAAATGGACGACTCTATTCACAGGGGGATGTTTCGTTGAATTCAAATTTATATGTGAATGGCATATCGACATTGACCGGGAAACTCCAATGTTTATCGGATGTTTCTGTCACCGGTAACGTATTTGCACAAACACAGATAACGAATGATTCGTCAACACGTGTGGCGACGACAGCGTATGTGAAAAATCAAGCCTATGCCACACTGGCATCACCCACGTTTTCGGGAAATATGGTGATTCCTACGGCGGCCATCCATAATAATTTATTGGTGTTCGGAAATGCCATGTTTTATGGAAATGCCGTTGCCTTAACACAATTTACCGATGATAATTCTACGAAATTAGCGACGACGGCGTATGTGAAAAATCAAGCGTATGCAACCTTGGCATCACCTACGTTTAGTGGCATAGCAACTATACCCACAGCAACGATTTCACAAAAGTTATCCGTGACCGGGGATGCATCTTTGAATGGGAATACCACATTTACGGGCAAGACAACATCGATTACGGCACCGACATCGGACAATTCGACAACGATTGCAACGACCGCCTATGTGAAAAATCAGGGGTATGCTACCTTAGCGGGGGCGAATTTTACGGGGTCCATTTCCACAACCAACGACATTACCGTGGCTGGAAGCACGAATTTACGTGGTCCAGTTACCGTAACTGCGGATATGAGCTTGAATGGTAATGTATTGGCACCTACACAATCTATTGCGGATAATTCCACGAGAGTAGCCACAACCGCCTATGTGCAAAACCAAGCCTATGCAACACTTGCTTCACCTGCTCTTACCGGAATACCGACCGCACCCACTGCATCTATAGGCTCATTTACCACACAGATTGCTACCACGGAATATGTTCGCAACGAAGTGACAAGTTTCATCAATTCGATCCCCTCTGCATTTGATGCGATTCAACAATTATCCAGTGCGTTATCGAATACGGACGCGGCATTTGCAACTCAACTTGCCACCGAATTAAGCACAAAAGCCCCCATCAATACACCAACATTTACCGGAATTGTAACAATACCCGATTTGGTGGTTACCAATAGTATTCTTGCCAGTGGACAAGTAACCATGAATAATGATTTACAAGTAAATGGTGTGATTACTGCTACTACCGCAAGTCTTTGGGATAATTCGACAAAAGTCGCCACTACGGAATATGTACAAGGACAGGCATATGCACACTTGGCCGGAGCCAATTTCACAGGAGATATCGGCACTATTGGAAACATCACTGTGGGGAAAACGGTGTTTGCCAATACCATTGCAGTGAGTGGAAATATTACTTCGCAATCTGTATCTGTAGGAGGAGATTTGAATGTCATCGGAAATGCTTATGTTCCTACACCGAACACCACGGATAACTCGACCCTGGTCGCTACAACGGCATATGTTCAAAACCAAGGGTATGCACAATTATCCGGAGCAACATTTACTGGACCGGTGACAACCGGTTCGCATTTTGTAGCGACCGCCGATGTATCCTTGAATCAGCGTTTAGATGTGCAAGGTCCAATGCGTATTCAAAATAGCGTTTCCGTAACCGGTGACGCATCGTTCAACGCAAATATGTATGTGGGTGGAGCGATCTATGAAAATGGTGCGTCATTGATCAATAAATATGCTACATTGAATAGTCCAACATTCACAGGAACCGTGAATGGGATTTCGAAATCGATGGTGGGCTTAGGAAATGTGGATAACACGTCAGACGCCAATAAACCGATTTCCACCGCGACACAAAGCGCATTACAAACGAAGGCCGATGTATATAACCCCACGATCCAGGGTAATTTGACGGTTACCGCGAACCTTATTGCACCACGTAGCACCATTGCAAATTTGGTGGTTACCGACGGAGCAATATTTTCGGGTCTAATTACGACGATTTCTGATATATCGATGGTTGGAAACGCATATGCACCCACGATGACCACTGCGGAAAATTCATCTCATGTGGCAACAACGGCCTATGTCCAAAATCAAAATTATGCGAAACAGAGTGGTGCAACCTTTACAGGTGCGGTTTCGATTCATAATACAGCATCTGTTATTGGTGATACATCGTTAAATGGTAATTTGTTTGTTGCCAATAGCATGTCCTTATATGGCAACCTACATGTGGTGGCGACAACGACATTGTCGGACACCACGGTTCAAGGAAATTTTGTGGCAAATGCCCCCACACAATTCAATGCACAAACGTTGATGGTGGGAGATGTATCTATGAATGGAAATGCATATGCACCTACGATGTCCATTACAGAAAATTCAAACCGCCTCGCAACAACCGCCTATGTCCAAAACCAAGGGTATGCTACTGTGATTTCCCCAAATTTGACAGGTGTTCCTACTGCGCCCACGGCACCGGTTGGCACGTTAACCACACAAATTGCTACTACAGAATATGTGCGCAATGAAGTATCGAATTTCGTGAATGCATTACCGAATACGTTGGATTTAATCAATAATTTATCGAATACGTTATCGTCAGAATCGGCGTCATTTGCTGCATCTCTTTCGTCTACATTAGAATCCAAGGCGAATATTGCGAACCCAACGTTTACGGGAAATGCCATGTTACCCACCACATGGATTATGAATACGTTGGATGTATCTGGTATTACAACTCTCCGAAACACGGTATATATTACCGGTGATTTATCGTTAGCAGGAAATTTGGGGATTACCTACCATGCAAATACGATCCCATCGGCGGCCGTGATTGATTTACCAGGAAGAAACGGTATCTTTGATAATGATATTTCCATGAATCATCGCCTTTATGTGGGCGAGGATGTGTCCTTGAATAGTGGTCTCTATGTCGGAAAAACAGCCACTTTCCAAGGGCCTATCTATAGCATGAATGATGCCTCCTTTACCAAAAACATAACCGTATCTGGAAATACACGTGTAAATAAACTCATTGCCACGAATGATGTCAGCCTTAACGCAAACTTATTTCTCGGTGGAAAACTCTATTCCAATTCCACTATTTATGAAAACGGAAATGCATTGGCGACAACCTATGCGGCCATACAATCACCCACATTCCAAGGAACAGCGACGTTTTCGAAACTCACGACCACAGATACGTTCACTGCGGGTGCGAATGCCATCGTGCATGGGAAGTTTTCCGTGGTAAGTGACACAAGCATGAATGGAAACGTATATGTAGGTGGAAGTATTTCTGAGAACGGAACATCATTAATCACCAAATACGCAACATTGAATAGCCCGACATTTACGGGAACGGTTTCCGGTATTACAAAAACGATGGTAGGGTTATCGAATGTGGATAATACATCGGATGCGGATAAACCGGTGTCCACTGCACAACAAACCGCTCTGAATCTAAAGTCCGATGTGAATTCCCCCATTTTTACGGGTATACCTTTGGCTCCTACCGCAACCACTGGAACAAACACGAGCCAAATCGCAACCACCTCTTTTGTCCAAGGTGAAATTAGTAATTTAGTGGGTAGCGCACCGGCCACATTGAATACCTTACAAGAACTTTCTACGGCGATAAATTCGGACGCATCATTCGCGGCCACTGTGGCCACGAGTATAGGATTAAAGGCACCGATCAATAATCCGACATTTACTGGAACGGTCGCGTTACCGACCACCGTGATTTCGCAAACCTTAAACGTGGGCCAAGATACATCTATAACTGGGAATTTAACGGTGGGTGGTTATATGACTGCACAATATCCCGATAAATCCATTCCATCTACGGCGATCGATAACATTGCAAATCAATATGGTAAATTTATGTTCCAAACACAACGTAATGATGTAGTGACCTTTGACGATGAACACTTTGAGACATCGATTTCCGCTGGAAACATCCCCTATATCGAGACATTATATGCAACTACCTCGGATTTGTCATTGAATGGAAATATTTATATCCATGGCACGGGTGTTTCGATATTTGATAGTGACATATCTTGTAACAAACAGTTATATGTAAATGGTAGTATATATGAGGAGGGGGTTGCATTGGCGGCGAAATATGCTCCTTTGTCCGCACCCTCATTTACTACCACCGTGACGATGCGTGATATAACAATTACACAAGATGCAAGTATCAATGGTAATTTATTTACAAGGGGCATCATTTACGAAAATGGCTCTTCTCTCACATCCACGTATTCGAAATTGGCTAGCCCCACATTTACAGGAACCGTAACCATATCCAATGACCTGAGTGCGAACGCAAATGTATATGTATCCGGTGAAATTTATCAAAAGGGGGCTTCCTTGGATTCTACCTATTCGAAACTTGCCAGCCCTACGTTTACAGGGGTAGTTACCGTTCCGACACTTACAACAACTAGCGATGTCAGTATGAATACAAAATTAACGGTGGGTGGAAATACAACACTCCAGTCCATGTTGGATGTGTCTGGTGCGATTTTCGCACATAATAATTTGAATTTATCAGGTATCATTAATCAATACACCCTTTCTTTGGAAGATGGAAATAAAGTAAGTTTCGACACGGCATCCCAAATATCAACCTTACAATCCCAAGTATCTACGTTACAAACTCAACTTGCCAATGTTGTCCAAATCCTAGCCCGACATAACTTGGCCTAAAGTAGGTTTAGTTGTATTCCAGTGCCGAAATACACCGACAGGGTCTTCACTATAAGCTATCGGGTGGTTTTAGCAAGCATCTTTTTGTATTTTGACATGAAACACAAAAAGAAATACGTAGGAAGGAGAACCTTGATAAAAAACCTACATAAACGAATGGTTTTTCAAAGGTTCTCCATAACCATAAAAAAAATAGTGCATGGAAATAATATCCAGAATATATAGATAATATAAAAAATGAGTAGCGGATGGTTAGAAGTCGCACATGCGAATCGCTATAATCAAATGTATATAAAAGGGTTTTTAGATATAAGTGGCGGATTAACCGTAAGAAACCATAATTTTTTACTCAAAGGTGGCGATGCATCGATGAGTGGAAACTTATATGTGGCAAACACCGCGGTCTTACAACAAGCCCTTTGTCTTGGTGATTTGTCCATCAATGGGAACATTTATGCAAATTTTCTGCCGAATACGATAAGCCCAGATGCAATTATAGGTGGAATACCATCCACAACAGGTATATTTGATGTAGATGTATCTTTAAATCGCGGATTATTTTTACAAAACAATGCAACAGTAAATGGAAATATATCCGTGGGTGGAAAATCATTGTTTAAGAACGATGTTTCGTTAAATGGTAACGTATATGTAGATAAACTCTATGTAAATGGTGTTGCTCTTTCCAACAATTATGCGCAAATATCCGGGGCGACGTTTACCGGGCCCGTAACCATACCGAGTGCGACGATTCAAACCTTGAAACTATCCGGGGATATATCGGCAAACGGAAATGTATTTGCAAACGGGTTTTTGTATGAAAACGGCACCGTGTTATCGAACATTTATGCCAAATTAGTAAGCCCAGCGTTTACGGGAATACCCACGGCTCCGACCCCGGATTTGTCATCCTCAAATACACAAATTGCAACCACTGCTTTTGTGCAGTCACAATTAACAGGATATGTGACAAAACAGTCGGCTGCGTTTTTGGCATCCATGACAACACCCAATATTACCGTGACAAGCGATGCCTCGTTTGGGGGTAGCATATATGTGTCCGGGGATGCATCCTTAAATGGAAATATACATGTGGGGAAACAGATCTTGGTGGATGGAAATGCGATACTCAATGGTGGACTTCTGGTGCAAAATGATCTCTCTCTCAATGGGAAGTTATCGGTAAATGGAAACACGGCATTGAATCATGCATTGACCGTTCAGGATGATGTATCGTTCAATGGCCGTTTATCTGTAGCAGGAGACGTGTCGTTGAATCATGGATTACATGTAGAGGGGTATACAGCCATCAATAATCATTTGGATATTGGGGGGTCAATCATCGCTCAAAATAACGTCAATGTTTATGGTATTATTAATCAGTATTCCACTACATTAGCAGATGGAACCGTGCAACATTCCGTGGAACTTGCGAATCAAACCGCGGGATTTGGTGGATTCACAAATGGCGTGTTTGATGCGGATATCTCGGCGAACCAGGGGTTATCGGTGCAAAATGCCACGGCATTGCATGGTGGATTGTCGGTTTCTGGCAACACAATCTTTTATAACGATATTTCGGCAAATGGCAATTTGTTCTCGAATAGCCTTTATGCAAATACGCTTTATGAAAATGGTATACTCGTAGCAAACAAATACGCACCGATATCGAATGCGGTATTTACGGGAACAACTACAATTCCATCTGCAAATATACAGTCGTTGAAAGTATCCGGAGATATATCAGCTAATGGAAATGTATTTGCCGGAACTTCAATCTATGAAGCAGGAACGGCACTCTCGAATAAATATGCGATGTTGGCCAGCCCTACATTTACTGGAACTCCTAGTGCACCGAACCCCGTATCCACCTCTTCCAATACACAAATCGCAACCACGTATTTCGTAAAATCACAAATGGCAGGCTATGTCACGTTAGCTTCACCTAGTTTCATAGGTTCTGTGACAACACCTTATTTATATGCCACTAATGACGCATCGTTAAATGCAAGACTCTATGTCGGGGGCGATGTATCCATGAATGGTAATTTACGTTTGGGGAAAGCATTGCTTCTTAATGGAGACGCATCCATGAATAGTCGGCTTTTCGTAAGGGGAGATGCTTCTATGAATGGAAACACGTATGTGTCAAAAACCCTGGTTGTTGGCGGAAACACAACAGTCACTGCACTTACTGCTGCAAATCTTATAACGGCACAGAGTGGTATTACTGTGACCGCCGGGAACACATCGGTAGTCGGCCTTACGGCATCTTCTAAAATAACGGCACAAAACGGGTTATTCGTAACAAGTGGCGACGCATCGTTCAATAACCGATTGTTTGTGATCGGTGATGTTTCCATGAGTGGAAATGCCTATGTGAATAAGGCACTCACTGTTGCATCTGGAGCATTGATCACTGGTGGATTACGCATAACAGGTGGGGATGCTTCTTTCAACAATCGTTTGTTTGTGCTTGGTGATGTTTCTATGAGTGGAAATACCTATGTGGCGAAAAAATTAATGGTGGCAGGCGCAACGACAACAGCCGGTATCGTATCTACGGCCACGATTGTTGCGCAAAATGGTATTACGGTGTCGACGGGAGATTTGTCGTTAAATAACAATTTATTTGTGACGGGGGACACGGAGATGAGCGGAAGTCTCTCGATTACGAATGCATTGACCGTGGCCGGACCTGTGTCCTTGGCCGGACCCGCGACCTTGGCCGGACCTGCGACCTTGGCCAATGGTCTAACAGTAACCGGTGGAGATACATCGATAAACAATCGACTATTTGTCCTTGGAGATAGTTCGATGGGTGGAAACTTATCCGTAACCAACGGATTGAATGTGTTGGGTGACACAACATTAAATAGTAATCTATCGGTAGCAAAAGATTTGACGATTTTGGGTCGTTTAAATGTGCAAAATTATGAAGAAAATTCGATTATTAACACCACAACCACCAATTATGCATTGATTGTTTCCGAAGATTTATCCTTAAATGGTCGTATCTATACGAGTGGCGATGCATCATTCGGTGGGACCACATATATGGCGAAATCGATGTCCGTGGGTGGGTCCGCTACGATATCTGGGGTGCTTCGTGGAAGTTCGGATGCATTCATCAGTGGGAACACGGTGGTCTCGAAAAACTTGTCTATTTCCGGTAACACGACAACGGCCGGTTTCATCACCGCCCAAAATGGACTTGTTGTCTCTTCTGGCTCTACTGTGGTGGGCGTATTTACTGCATCCAGTGCCTCCATCTCGGGAAATATTACAGTAAGTGGAAATACGAATATTTCCAAAAATCTGAATATCACTGGAAATACTACCTCGAATGGTTTATTGACAGCACAACGTGGGTTAACTGTATCATCGGGCGCAACTACATTAGGTTCTCTTACTGCTTCGGGAAATATCATCGGCCAAGCCGACGTTTCTGTTTCCGGAAATGTATGGATCGGTGGAAATACCAATATTTCTGAGAACTTGACCGCACAAGGGCTTTTAACCGCACAAGGGCTTTTAACCGCACAAAATGGTTTGGTAGTATCGTCAGGAACCACCAGTGTGGGGGATATAATTGCATCTGGATCCATTGTGGGACAAACCGATGCGTCAGTCACCGGAAATGTATCGATCGGTGGAAATACCAGTGTTTCGGAGAACTTGACGATTTCTGGCGTCGTTACTGCACAAGGACCGGTTATTGCACAAAATGGCCTAGCGGTTACGAGTGGCATAGTGGTTACTAGTGGAGATGTAAGCATCGAGAAAAGATTATTTGTCACAGAGGATGTTTCCGTGGGTGGTCTCAATGTATTCGGTGGACTGATAGTATCCAATGGAGATGTTTCTATGAATGGTGCCCTTTACATATCTGGCGACACGTCTATGAATAACAATTTGGATGTAAGCGGATCCATTGTCACACATCGTAATATGAATATTTATGGTGTGATTAACCAATATACGGCATCGTTGGAGAAAGGTCTCCTCGTAAATTATGGGACATCGGCAACAAATGGCGTCTTATTAGGTGATTCCACAAATGGAGAGAACACAAGTATTGGAATATCCGCTGGTAATGCAGGCACAAATAACTCCTGTTTTGGATACGGAGCGGGGTCCACATTGATAGCCGGATCGAATAATCTCATCTTGGGTGCAAATGCGACTTCAAGCACACCCACGGTTTCGAATGAAATTACGTTAGGAAATAGTTCGATCACAACACTCCGCTGTCAAGCAACCACGATCACATCGTTGAGTGATGAACGTGATAAAACAAATATTACACCACTTACGGTAGGGATGGATTTTATTCAAAAACTCAACCCTGTATCCTTTGCATGGAACATGCGTGATGGATCAAGAGTCGGTGATGCAGATTTTGGATTCATCGCACAAGAGTTACAACAAGCACAAACGGACTATGGGAAAAAGGTGCCGAATTTGGTATATGATTTGAACCCGGATCGCATCGAAGCATCGTATGCCGCACTTATACCCGTTATGGTCAAGGCGATACAAGATTTAAATGTATTGGTTACGCAACAACAAGCGGAGATAGATATGTTGAAAAAAAATTTGGTATAAATTCATAATGTGACTGCATTATTCAATAAACAAAAATTTTTTCAACTGCTAAATATATATCAAAACATCACAAACATTTAGTAAAAGTATCTCCGCATTTATTGTAAGTATATGATTCTATACATGAGGAATAGAATCATCGGACCATTCTGCTCATATATTTATTATAAAATTGTGAACCACAAGTATTGAAAATATAATTCTAATTGAATTAGTAGTATTTGTGTTACAAAAAATATCAGGTATTTCTATAACAACATTCAATGAGTTGGCTGGACTTATCTAATGTGTCCAATATATTCCGCCAATCTTATGTGAACGGGTTTTTAGATGTCTCGCGCAACTTGATTGTGCGTGCAGATACATCTTTAAACAACCTCTCTGCGGGGGGGAGAACACATTTGGTTGGTGATGTATCCATGGATAGCCGCTTGTATGTTGGAAAGAGCATTTATGAGAATGGGGCGCCATTGTCATCGACGTATGCTACATTAGCATCGCCAACATTCACGGGCACAGTGAATGGAATTACTGCGGCGATGGTTGGGCTTGGGAATGTGACGAATACATCGGATATAAACAAACCTGTTTCGACTGCACAACAAACTGCGTTAAATTTGAAAGCGAATATAGCAACTCCTACGTTTACCGGAACATCCACATTTCAAGGGGATGTGATCGTGGCTGGAAATAACATTGGAACACAAATTGGAAATGCGCTAGCAAGAACGGAATATATTATGAGTGATGCCAGTGATGCAAACACAATGATACAATTGAATAAATCATCCAACGAAATCTTGGTATACTCCAACATTGTTCCCGCGGAAGGTGGCACGTATAGTTTGGGGTCGGTTTCTCAACCCTTTAAATCCTTATATGTGAATTCAAACACCATTTATTTTTCCGATGGGACCGCAGTAAACGCTGCGCTTAGTGTAAATTCGACCGGGGGAATTGATATTTCCAGCAATGGTGCTACATCGAGTGCGGTGGTATATACCAATGGGAATGTGGGAATTGGAAAAGCAGGTCCTACATCCACATTGGATGTATCTGGAACTGCCACCGTATCCAGTGATTTTACAGTGACCGGCGGAGATGCTTATTTGAACAATCGTTTGTTTGTATCGAGTGATGCGGAACTCAACGGGAATGTGGATGTGGCGGGAACGTTCGTTGCGGGTGGTGATGTTTCACTCAATGGAAATGTATCGATTGCGAATGATGTTACGATATTGGGGCGCTTAAATGTTCAACAATACCAACAAAATGCCATCATTACTACGACGACCACGAACTATGCATTGATTGTATCGGAGGATTTATCCTTGAATGGTCGCATGTATATGAGCGGCGATGCGTCTATGGGTAGCAATTTGGCGGTGGCTGGAAGCGTCACTGCTGAAAATGGTCTTACGGTCACTTCGGGAACCACATCCGTAACTTCCCTTACTGCATCGGATCTCGTTACTGCCCAACAAGGTGTGTTGGTATCGGGAGGTGATCTTACGGCGGACCATCGTTTGTTTGTCCTTGGAGACGCCGCCATGACTGGAAATGCCACCGTAGGAAGTGGTTTGTCTATTACCGGACAAACGGTAGCTGGTGGGTTGGTCACCGCACAAAATGGGCTTACCGTGTCATCGGGTGCCACATCTGTAACATCACTTACTGCATCTGGGCTTGTTACTGCGCAAAATGGAGTGACAGTTTCTGGAGGTGATCTTACGGCGGACAATCGTTTATTTGTATCGGGTGATGCATCGGTAACCGGATTTGTTACGGCACAAAATGGTCTTACTGTGGCTTCGGGCGCTACATCCGTTGTCGGTCTTACTGCATCCGGCCTTGTCACCGCACAAAATGGCGTCTTGGTATCGGGTGGTGATCTTACCGCCAGCAAACGTTTGTTTGTGGTGAGCGATTCGTCCATGAGTGGAAACGTGTATGTGGCGAAATCCCTTACCGCGAATAGTTTGATCACTGCGAAAAACGGACTCACAGTGGCATCGGGCTCGACATCCGTGGTTGGTCTTACTGCGTCGGATCTTGTTACTGCACAAAATGGTGTCACCGTGACGGGAGGTGATGTTACTGCGAACAAACGTTTGTTTGTATTGGGTGATGCATCGATGAGCGGAAATGCTTATGTTGCAAAATCTCTCACGAGCGCGGGTGTGATCACTGCGAAAAATGGTCTTACGGTGGCCTCGGGCTCGACATCCGTTGTAGGGCTTGGCGCATCCGGGCTTATCACGGCTTCCAATGGTGTGTTGGTTTCCGGAGGTGACCTTACGGCGAATAATCGCTTGTTTGTGCTTTCGGATGCATCCGTGGATGGAAACACCACAATTGGCGCTGCATTGAATGTGACGGGTGATTCTACTGTATCTAGGATGACTGCATCGGGATTGGTGACCGCAAATGCGGGTCTCACGGTGGCTTCTGGGTCCACATCTGTTGTCGGTCTTACCGCATCGGGTCTTGTTACTGCACAAAATGGTGTCACTGTGGCGGGAGGTGATCTTACGGCCGACAATCAATTGTTTGTTCTTGGCGATGCGTCCATGAGTGGAAATGCTTATGTCGCAGCTGGACTTACCGTAAATGGGTCCAGTGCATTGAATAGCGGACTTACCGTAAATGGTGCAACATCTCTCACATCGCTTACCGCATCGGGTCTGGTCACTGCACAAAACGGAGTGACTGTTTCTGGCGGTGATCTTACGGCGAATAACCGTTTGTTCGCACTCCGTGATGCATCGATGAGCGGAAATGCCTATGTGGCAAAGGCCTTGAATGTGGCTGGGCCTACGACGATGTCTGGGGCTGTCGCCGCGCAAAGCGGACTTACGGTTACGGGTGGTGCCACCTCGGTCACTTCCCTTAGCGCATCTGGTGCAGTCACTGCCCAAAATGGCGTAACCGTCACGGGTGGAGATTTGACGGCGAACAACCGTTTGTTTGTTCTTGGTGACGCGTCTCTCAATGGAAACGTATATGTTGCGAAATCGGCAAAGGTATCGGGAGATGCCACCATCGCGGGTAATTTACTTCTTGCTGGAAACAATGTCCAAACACAAATCGGAAATGCTCTCTCCAGAAGCAAATATATTATGAGTGATGCCAGTGATGCCAACACCATGATCGAATTGAACAAGAGCACCAACCAAATTTTGCTTTATTCGGATATTGTTCCCGCGGTCGGAAGCACCTATAACTTGGGTTCGGCAACACAACCTTTTAAATCCATTTATGTGAATACAAACACGATTTATTTCACAGATGTCGCAGCTACAACGAGCACCTCTCTTTCCGTGAATGCGACCACTGGTGGGCTCGATATTTCGAGCAATGGATCCACGGCCACTTCTGTCATGAGTTACAATGGAAATGTGGGCATCGGCAAAACGAACCCCCTTTCGACATTGGATGTTTCTGGGACCTCCTTGTTTGCGGGTCCGGTGAATATTACACAGGGGGATCTTTCCATGAACAATCGCTTGTTTGTGGGCGGCTATGCGGCGGTAACAGGAGCACTTAATGTGAGCGGGGCGACATCTGTGTCTACGCTCACTGCGTCGGGTGTGTTAACGGCACAATCGGATGCGTCCGTGGCTGGCAATGTCACGGTATCCAAGGGTCTCACTGTGACTGGAACTACGGTTGCGAATGGCTTGGTAACTGCCCAACATGGACTTACTGTTGCGGGTGCGACATCGGTTGCTACTCTCACTGCATCCGGTGCACTAACGGCACAATCCGACGCATCTGTGGCTGGCAATGCCACGGTATCCAAGGGTCTCACTGTCTCTGGTGTGACATCGGTTGCTGCCCTCACTGCATCCGGTGCACTAACGGCACAATCCGATGCATCTGTGGCTGGCAACGTCACAGTATCCAAGGGTCTCTCCGTCACCGGAACAACGGTGGCTACGGGCTTGGTAACGGCGCAAAACGGACTCACGGTTACGGGTGCTACATCGGTTGCTGCCCTCACTGCATCCGGTGCGTTAACGGCGCAATCCGATGCGTCCGTGGCTGGCAATGTCACCGTATCCAAGGGTCTCTCCGTCACCGGAACAACGGTGGCTACGGGCCTGGTAACCGCGCAAAACGGACTTACGGTGTCGGCGGGAGATCTCACTGCCGATTCCCGTTTGTTTGTGCTCGGGGATGCTTCCATGGCTGGCAATTTATATTTGAAGAACGGACTTGTGGTTGCAGGCAGTGTCAGTTTCCCGGCGGGATCCATTTCGGCATCTGCGATTGCGGGTGTGAACGGAAGCACCGTGGACACAACGAGTGCGCAAACCATTGGTGGTGTGAAGACATTCGCCAACGTGGTTGTTGCCGCATCGGATATCTCGGCGAACACTCGTCTTTTCGTGGGATCAGATGCCAATGTTGGTGGAAGATTGACGGCAATGGGCGATGTATCGTTGAATGGAAATTTGTCGGTGGCCAATGATGTTACGATTATCGGTCGTTTGAATGTCAAACAATACCAACAAAACGCGATCATTACTACAACAACTACAAACTATAGTTTGATTGTATCCGAAGATTTATCCTTGAATGGTCGTATCTATACCAGCGGGGATGCTTCTATGGGCGGAAACATGTATGTTGCAAAATCGGCGACCATTCAAAATGGACTTGTGGTTGCGGGTGCCACGTCCACCGCCGCTCTTACAGCATCGGGCCTTATGACTGCACAAAACGGTCTCACTGTGGATGGCACATTGGCTGCTCACAATGATATTACCGTTGCTGGAAATGCTACCATTTCCAAGGCCGTCATTGCGAATGCGGGTCTTACGGTGGCATCAGGAACCACGTCGGTTGGAACATTGATCGCATCGGGTGCAGTAAGTGCGCAAAACGGTCTTACGGTGGATGGTGCGTTGGCGGCTCGCAATGATGTTACCGTTGCTGGAAATGCTACCATTTCCAAGGCCGTCATTGCGAATGCTGGACTTACGGTGGCATCTGGTCAAACATCCGTGGGCGCATTGGCCGTGTCGGGGGCAACTACCGCTGCCGCAATTACCGCATCGGGACTTATGACCGCCAATGCCGGTCTTACGGTGGCTGGGTTGATGACCGCACAAAATGATGCGTTGGTTGCCGGAAATGCTACCATTACTAATGCAGTGACTGCGTCGGGATTGGTGACCGCGAACGCGGGTCTTACCGTGGCATCGGGTCAAACATCCGTGGGCGCGTTGACCGCATCCGGAGCAACCACTGCTGCCGCAATTACCGCATCGGGCTTAGTGACCGCGAATGCCGGACTCACAGTAGCTTCTGGAAGCACATCGGTGGGCGCATTGACTGCATCTGGTGCTACATCCGTGGCTGCGATCACGGCCTCTGGCTTGGTAACCGCACAAAGTGGTCTTACCGTTACCGGGGCAACATCGACTGCTGGAATAACAGCATCGGGTCTAGTGACTGCACAAAACGGTCTTACGGTTTCCTCGGGCACAACATCTGTTGGCACATTGAATGCGGGTGCAACCACTGCTACCACGGTGACTGCTTCTGGACTCGTAACCGCACAAGCGGGTCTTACGGTGGCAGGTTTGGTTACCGCACAAAATGACATGACGGTTGCTGGCAATGCTACGATTTCTAAGGCAGTTATCGCCCAAACGGATCTTACGGTTGCTGGAAATGCCACGATATCCAAGGCGGTTACTGCGTCTGGTTTGGTCACCGCGAACGCCGGTCTCACGGTGGCTTCCGGAAGCACATCCGTGGGCGCATTGACGGCGGGTGCAACCACCGCGACCACAGTAACTGCATCGGGTCTTATCACGGCGAATTCGGGTCTTACCGTGGCGGGACAAGTGGCTGCCCAAAATGATATTACGGTCGCCGGAAATGCCACGATATCCAAAGCGGTGACTGCATCTGGATTGGTGACGGCGAATGCCGGTCTCACGGTGGCTTCTGGAAGCACATCCGTGGGCGCATTGGCGGCGGGTGCAACCACGGCGACCACCGTAACAGCATCGGGTCTTATGACAGCGAATGCTGGTCTTACCGTAGCGGGACAAGTGACCGCGCAAAATGATATTTCGGTGGCCGGAAATGCCACAATATCCAAGGCGGTGACTGCATCGGGTCTTATCACGGCGAATGCGGGTCTTACCGTGGCATCCGGCCAAACATCCATGGGCGCATTGTCGGCTGGTTCCACCACGGTGTCTGGACTTACGGTTACCGGACAAGTGGCTGCCCAAACGGATATGACAGTTGCTGGAAATGCCACAATATCCAAGGCGGTGACTGCATCCGGATTGATCACTGCACAAGCGGGTCTTACCGTGGCTTCCGGAAACACATCCGTGGCTGCATTGACTGCATCTGGTCTCGTAACCGCCCAAGCGGGTCTTACCGTGGCTTCCGGAAGCACATCCGTAGGTGCATTGACTGCATCAGGTGTGCTCACGGCTCAATCGGATGCATCTGTAAGCGGTAACACCGCGATCAGTGGTAACACCACGGTTGCCAAGAATCTTGTGGTTTCCGGTGCTACCACTACACAGGGTGATGCTACGGCGAACTCTCGTTTGTTTGTTCTTGGTGATGCGTCCCTCAATGGAAACGTATATGTGAAAAATGGTCTTGTGGTTGCAGGCACCGTCAGTTTCCCAGTGGGCTCCATTTCACCAACCGCAATTGCTGGTGTCAATGGAAGTTCCGTGGATACAACAAGCGCGCAAACAGTTGGTGGTGTCAAGACATTCTCGAATACGGTGGTGGCGGCTTCGGATATTTCCGCAAACGCGCATTTGTTTGTGGGATCCGACGCGAGCTTCGGTGGCCGCTTGTTTGCGGCTGGCGATGTGTCCTTGAATGGTAACTTGATGGTGGCCAAGGATGTTACGATCGTGGGTCGTTTGAATGTCCAACAATACCAACAAAACGCGATTATTAATACCACGACCACGAACTATGCATTGATTGTATCCGAAGATTTATCCTTGAATGGTCGTATCTATACCAGTGGGGATGCTTCTATGGGCGGAAACATGTATGTTGCAAAATCGGCGACCATTCAAAATGGACTTACGGTATCGGGTGTGACGAACACCGCCGCGATTACGGCATCGGGCTTGATGACCGCGAACAGTGGTCTTACGGTGTCTAGCGGGTCGACCTCGGTGGGTGCACTCACCGCCTCTGGCCAAGTCAGCGCACAATCCGATGTATCCGTTGCTGGAAATGCCACGGTTTCGGGTTTGACATCAACGGCTGCTCTTATGGCATCGGGTCTAGTGACCGCGGGGGCGGGTCTTACTGTCTCGTCTGGTCAAACATCCGTGGCTGGTCTTACGGCCTCCGGAACAGTGACGGCCCAAAATGGTCTTACGGTTTCCGGCGGGTTGACCTCCGTGGGCGCGATCACCGCCTCCGGACAAGTCAATGCCCAAGCCGATGTATCTGTTTCTGGTAACACTGCGATCAGTGGAAATGCTACGGTGGCCAAGGGGCTTAGTGTTTCGGGGGCAACCAATGTCGCCGCGATTACGGCGTCGGGGTTGGTGTCTGCGCAAAGTGGTCTTGCGGTTTCCGGTGCAACCAATACCGTTGCAATTACGGCAGGTGGGTTGATCACCGCGCAAAATGGTCTCACGGTAGCTTCCGGGTCTACCTACGTGGGTGCGATTACCGCCGCCGGTCAAGTCACTGCACAATCCGATGTTTCTGTTTCTGGGAATACTACGCTAAGTGGAAACGCAACCGTTGCCAAGGGCCTCACTATCTCTGGCACCACCAGTGCTACCGCGATTACGGCGTCGGGTGCGATCACTGCCCAAAATGGTATTGCGGTTTCGAATGGTCTCACGGTTTCCTCTGGATCTACCTCCGTGGGTGCGATTACCGCATCTGGTCTAGTGACCGCGCAAAATGGCCTCACGGTTTCCGGTGCAACCAATACAGCGGGAATTACGGCCTCTGGATTAATGACCGCACAAAGTGGACTTACGGTTTCCGGTGGATCGACCAATGTCGGTGCCATTACTGCATCGGGAACTGTCACTGCGCAATCCGATGTCAATGTTTCCGGAAACACCGCCTTATCCAAGGGTCTCACGGTGTCGGGAACCACCAGCACCGCTGCGATTACAGCGTCTGGTTTGGTGACAGCACAAAGCGGCCTTGCCGTGTCTGGTGCAACGAACACGGTGGGTATTACGGCATCTGGATTAATCAATGCCCAAAATGGACTCACGGTTTCCGGCGGATCGACCTTTGTCGGTGCACTCAGTGCTTCTGGTGCAGTTACGGCCTCTGGCACGTTGACCGCACAATCGGATGCATCTGTCAGCGGAAACGCAACGGTATCCAAGAATCTTACGGCATCTGGTCTAGTGACTGCCCAAAATGGCCTCACCGTTTCTGGCGGGTCGACCTCGGTGGGTGCCCTTACGGCCTCTGGCGCAGTTACTGTTTCTGGTCAAATGACAGCACAATCGGACGCATTGGTGAGCGGAAATACTACGATTAGTGGCAATGCGACGGTATCCAAGGGTCTCACTGTTTCTGGTGCGACCACCGCCCAAAATGGACTCACGGTTTCCGGTGGATCGACTTCCGTTGGCGCGCTCACTGCATCGGGTCAAGTGACCGCACAATCCGATGCATCTGTCAGCGGAAACGTGACGGTATCGAAAGGACTTACTGTTAGCGGTGCCACCAATGCGAATACCATCGCGGCGTCTGGTCTGATTACCGCGAATGCCGGACTTACTGTGGCATCGGGAGCCACATCGACAGGCGCATTGACGGCATCCGGACTCGTGACTGCACAAAATGGTTTGACCGTGGCCGGACAAGTGACTGCCCAAAATGATATGACGGTGGCCGGAAATGCCACGATCACCAAGGCGGTAACTGCATCTGGACTGGTGACCGCGAACGCGGGTCTTACCGTGGCCTCTGGCCTAACATCGGTCGGGTCATTGTCGGCAACGGGTCTTACGGTTTCCGGAGGTTCTACCTCCGTGGCCGCATTGACTGCATCCGGCGCCATGGCCGCCCAAAGTGGCCTTACTGTGACAGGTGAGCTCATTGCCTCTGGTCAAGTTACGGCACAAGCGGATGCCTCTGTAAGCGGGAATGCTACAATCAGTGGTAATGCTACGGTGGCCAAGGGGCTTACGGTTTCCGGTGCTACTTCGGTAACAGCATTGACTGCGTCTTCCACGATCCTCGCACAAGGTGATCTTACTGCCAATTCTCGTTTGTTTGTTGTAGGTGACGCATCTCTCAATGGAAACGTATATGTGAAAAATGGTCTTGTTGTTGCTGGCACGGTCAGTTTCCCAGTGGGCTCCATTTCACCAACGGCAATTGCAGGTGTGAACGGAAGTTCGGTGGACACAACGAGCAGCCAAACCATTGGTGGTGTGAAGACATTTTCGAATGTGTTGGTGGCGGCATCTGATGTTTCTGCGAATGCGCGTTTGTTTGTGGGATCGGATGCTAGTTTTGGCGGCCGCATCTTTGCAGTGGGCGATGTGTCTCTCAATGGTAACTTGATGGTGGCCAAGGATGTCACGATCGTGGGTCGTTTGAATGTCCAACAATACCAACAGAATGCGATTATCAATACCACGACCACGAATTATACCTTGATTGTATCCGAGGATTTGTCCTTGAATGGTCGTATCTATACCAGCGGGGATGCCTCCATGGGTGGAAATATGTATGTTGCGAAATCGGCGGTAATCCAAAATGGACTTACGGTATCGGGTGCCACGAGCACGGCTGCGATTACGGCATCCGGACTTATCACCGGGCAATCTGGTCTTACCGTATCTGGTGCTACCAACACGGTCGGTATTACTGCATCTGGCCTAGTGACCGCACAAAATGGTCTTACCGTGTCCTCGGGTAACACTTCTGTTGGTGCATTGACTACCGGCGCAACCACGGCCTCTGGTCTTACGGTGACCGGACAAGTGAGTGCCCAAAATGATATTTCGGTGGCCGGAAATGCCACGATATCCAAGGCGGTTACTGCATCGGGTCTAGTCACCGCGAATGCGGGTCTCACCGTGGCTTCGGGTGCCACCAACGTTGGCGCATTGACGTCGGGTGCAACCAATACCGCGGCACTTACCGCATCGGGTGTAGTGACCGCGAATGCGGGTCTCACCGTGGCGTCTGGCACCACATCGGTGGGCGCATTGACCGCCACTGGCGTTACCAATACCGCAGCGATTACGGCATCTGGCCTAGTGACTGCGCAAAATGGTATTACGGTAGCATCGGGCCCAACATCGGTGGGTTTATTGTCAGTTTCGGGAACAACCACTGCCGCTGCCATTATGGCATCTGGGTTGGTGACCGCACAAAATGGTCTCACGGTGACGGGACAAGTAACTGCCCAAAACGATATTTCCGTAACTGGAAATGCCACGATATCCAAAGCTGTTACTGCGTCTGGTCTAGTGACCGCACAAAATGGTCTCACGGTGGCATCTGGCACCACGTCGGTGGGCGCATTGACCGCATCGGGTGCAACCACTGCGGCTGCTATCACGGCATCTGGCCTCGTCACGGCGAACGCTGGTCTCACAGTGGCTGGACAAGTAACGGCCCAAAACGATGCTTTGGTTTCTGGCAATGCTGTCATTTCGAAGGCGGTTACGGCATCTGGTCTCGTGACTGCGAATGCCGGCCTCACGGTAACTGGCCAAACCACGGTGGGTGCATTGACCGCCACTGGCGTTACCAACACCGCTGCCATTACGGCATCTGGCCTAGTCACCGCACAATCTGGTCTTACGGTGACCGGACAAATGTCCGCCCAAAATGATGTTTCCGTTGCTGGAAATACCGTCATTTCGAAGGCGGTAACTGCATCTGGTTTGGTCACCGCGAATGCGGGTCTTACAGTAACCGGTGATTCCTCGGTGGCTGCATTGACCGCATCGGGCCGAATCACTGCCCAAAATGGTCTTACTGTGTCATCGGGAACCACTTCCGTTGGCGCATTGAGTGCCGGTGCCACGACGGCTAGCACGGTAACGGCATCGGGCCTAGTGACTGCGCAATCTGGTCTCACGGTGGCGGGCCAAGTGACTGCTCAAAATGATATTTCGGTGGCCGGTAATGCCACGATTTCCAAGGCCATCACGGCTGCTGGATTGGTGACCGCGCAAAATGGTCTCACGGTTTCTTCGGGAACAACCACCGTAGGTGCATTGAGTGCCGGTGCCACCACGGCATCGGGCCTAGTGACCGCACAATCTGGTCTCACGGTGGCGGGACAAGTGACTGCCCAAAATGATATTTCGGTGGCTGGTAATGCCACGATTTCTAAGGCCATGACGGCCACTGGGTTAGTGACTGCACAAAATGGTCTCACCGTGTCCTCGGGAACAACCACCGTCGGCGCATTGAGTGCCGGTGCCACCACGGCATCGGGCCTAGTGACCGCACAATCTGGTCTCACGGTGGCGGGACAAGTGACTGCCCAAAATGATATTTCGGTGGCTGGTAATGCCACGATTTCTAAGGCCATGACGGCCACTGGGTTAGTGACTGCACAAAATGGTCTCACTGTGTCATCTGGAACCACAACGGTTGGTGCATTGACTGCCGGTGCAACCACGGCTACCACGGTAACGGCGTCTGATTTAGTCACTGCCCAAAATGGTTTGACGGTATCCACCGGAACCACCACCGTCGGCACATTGGCCGCAGGTGCAACCACTGCATCCACGGTAACTGCATCTGGTCTAGTCACTGCCCAAAATGGTTTGACGGTATCCTCCGGAACCACATCAGTGGGTGCATTGACTGCATCGGGATCAACCAATGTATCCACGGTAACCGCATCGGGTCTGGTCACTGCCCAAAATGGTTTGACGGTGTCCTCCGGAACCACAACGGTGGGTGCATTGACTGCGGGTGCAACCACGGCATCGGGTTTAGTCACCGCGAACGCGGGTCTTACGGTGGCCTCGGGAACGACAACCGTCGGTGCATTGACCGCCACTGGTGCTACTAGCACAGCTGCCATTACCGCGGCTGGACTTGTGACTGCACAAAGCGGACTCACCGTCTCTTCCGGAACCACAACCGTCGGTGCATTGACTGCGGGTGCAACCACGGCATCCGGTTTAGTCACCGCGAATGCGGGTCTTACGGTGGCAGCGGGAACCACGACCGTCGGCGCATTGACCGCCACCGGTGCTACCACTACTGCTGCTATTACCGCATCTGGTTTAGTGACTGCCCAAAATGGTCTCACGGTGTCCACCGGAACTACATCTGTGGGTGCATTGTCCGCCACCGGTGCTACCACTGCTGCTGCTATCACGGCATCTGGTTTAGTGACTGCCCAAAATGGTCTCACGGTGTCTGCCGGAAACACAACCGTCGGCACATTGAATGCCGCGGCGACGAACACATCGGGTCTACTCACTGCCCAAAACGGTCTTACCGTGTCGTTTGGACCTACATCGGTGGGTGCATTAACGGCATCGAGTCTAGTCACTGCACAAAATGGTCTTACGGTGTCCTCTGGGTCTACATCCGTGGGCGCATTGGCGGTGTCCGGTGTGTTATCCACACAAACCGATGCTAGTTTCGGTGGCCGTTTGGTTACCATGGGTGATGTTTCTCTCAATGGAAATATGGTGGTGGCCAAGGATGTTACCATTATCGGTCGCTTGAATGTTCAACAATACCAACAAAATGCGATTATTAACACCACGACCACGAACTATTCTTTGATCATATCGGAAGATTTGTCCTTGAATGGTCGTATTTACACAAGTGGTGATGCATCTATGGGTGGTAATTTATATGTTGCGAAATCGGCGACCATCCAAAATGGGTTGACGGTATCGGGTGCCACTACAACTACTGGTGTATTGACCGCGCAATCGGATGCATCGGTAAGTGGTAACACGGCGATCAGTGGAAATGCGACGATCGCGAAAGCCCTTACGGTATCGGGTGCTACATCGACTGCTGCTCTCACCGCGTCGGGTATTGTCACCGCGCAATCGGACGCATCGGTCGCTGGTAACACGGCGATCAGCGGAAATGCGACCGTGGCCAAGAACTTGACCGTTTCGGGTGCAACATCGACTGCTGCTCTCATCGCATCGGGTGTCGTGACCGCACAATCGGAGGCATCGGTCGCTGGTAATGCAACTGTGGCGAAGGCGCTTACGGTGGCGGGTGCGACATCTGTGGCTGCTCTCACAGCATCTGGTCCAATGACCGTGAACAATAGTCTTTCCGTTTTGGGACCGACGAATGTTGGTTCCCTTACGGCATCTGGACAAGTGACCGCGCAAATGGATGCCACGATTAGCGGAAATGCAACGGTGTCTAAGGCACTTATGGTGTTAGGTAACATCACTACGTTTTCCTTAACCGCTGCCGGCCCGGTATCTGCCAATGCTGGTCTTACGGTGACCGGTGGAACGACTTCGGTCGCCGCATTGACGGCTTCTGGAAATGTAACCGCACAATCGGATGCATCGGTCGCCGGTAATGCAACGATTACGAAGGCGCTTACGGTGTCGGGTGTGACATCGACTGCTGCTCTCACTGCATCGGGTGTCGTTACCGCACAAGCGGATGCTTCCGTGGCTGGTAACACGGCACTCAGTGGAAATGCGACCGTGGCCAAGAACTTGACCGTGTCAGGTGCGACTTTTTTGGCTGGGCTCACGGCATCGGGTGTCGTGACTGCGCAATCGGATGTTTCGATCGCCGGTAACACCACGCATATTGGAAATTCCGTGTTCTCGAAGAACATTATGGTTTCGGGTGCGACATCGACGGTGGCGATTACGGCATCTGGTTTAGTCACCGCACAAGCGGGTCTTACGGTGTCTGGCGGATCAACATCCGTAGCTGCATTGACGGCTTCGGGAACATTAACCGCGCAATCGGATGCCTCCGTCGCCGGAAATACTGCAATCAGTGGAAACGCGACCGTGGCCAAGGCACTTACGGCGGCGGGTATAGTGACCGCGAATGCGGGTCTTATAGTGACCGGCGGGTCCACCAACGTGGCCGTATTGACGGCATCGGGTGCAGTGACCGCACAAGCGGGTCTTACGGTGACTGGCGGGTCCACCAACGTAGCCGCATTGACCGCATCTGGAATTCTCACTGCCCAATCGGATGCCTCTGTAGCCGGCAATACCGCGATCAGTGGAAATGCTACTGTGACCAAGGCCCTTACGGTATCGGGTGCTACATCTGTTGCTGCATTGACTGCTTCGGGTGCGGTGGCCGCACAAGCGGGTCTTACGGTGACCGGCGGGTCCACCAACGTGGCCGCATTGACGGCATCGGGTGCAGTGGCCGCGCAAGCGGGTCTTACGGTGACCGGTGGGTCCACCAACGTGGCCGCATTGACCGCATCTGGAATTCTCACTGCCCAATCGGATGCCTCTGTAAGTGGTAACACCGCGATCAGTGGAAACGCGACCGTAGCCAAGGCCCTTACGGTATCGGGCGCTACTTCTTTGGCTGGACTCACTGCATCGGGTGCGGTGGCCGCAAACGGAGGTCTTACGGTGACCGGCGGATCCACTAACGTGGCCGCATTGACGGCATCGGGTGCAGTGGCCGCGCAAGCGGGTCTTACGGTGACCGGTGGGTCCACCAACGTGGCCGCATTGACCGCATCTGGAATTCTCACTGCACAATCGGATGCTTCTGTAAGTGGCAATACCGCGATCAGTGGAAATGCGACCGTAGCCAAGGCCCTTACGGTGTCTGGTGCAACATCTATTGCTGCATTGACTGCTTCGGGTGCAGTGACCGCACAAGCGGGACTTACGGTAACGGGGTCCACCAACGTGGCCGCATTGACGGCATCGGGTGCAGTGGCCGCACAAGCGGGTCTTACAGTGACCGGTGGGTCCACCAACGTGGCCGCATTGACCGCATCTGGAATTCTCACGGCCCAATCGGATGCTTCTGTAAGTGGTAATACCGCGATTAGTGGAAATGCGACCGTAGCCAAGGCTCTTACGGTGTCAGGTGCTACTTCTTTGGCTGGACTCACTGCATCGGGTGCAGTCACCGCGAATGCGGGTCTTACTGTGACCGGGGCCACGACTTCTGTTGCGGCATTGACGGCTTCCGGAATTGTGACTGCCCAATCGGATGCATCCGTGGCTGGTAATACTGCCATCAGTGGAAATGCGACGGTGGCCAAGAATTTGACGGTGTCAGGTGCCACATCGACTACTGCTCTCACGGCATCGGGTCTCGTGACCGCGAATGCGGGTCTTACCGTGTCCGGTGGGTCGACATCCGTCGCTGCATTGACCGCATCTGGAATTCTCACTGCCCAATCGGATGCGTCGGTCGCTGGAAATACCGCGATCAGTGGAAATGCGACGGTGGCCAAGGCTCTTACGGTGTCGGGTGCTACATCGGCTGCGGCGATTACTGCATCGGGTCTAGTCACCGCGAATGCGGGCCTTACCGTGTCTGGTGCCACATCGGTGGCGGGTTTGGCCGTATCCGGTGTGCTCTCCACCCAAACGGATGCCAGTTTCGGTGGTCGTTTGATAACCATGGGCGATGCCTCTCTCAATGGTAATTTGGTAGTGGCCAAGGATGTCACGATCGTGGGTCGTTTGAATGTCCAACAATACCAACAAAATGCGATTATTAATACCACCACGACGAACTATACCTTGATCGTATCGGAAGATTTATCGTTGAATGGTCGTATCTACACCAGTGGCGATGCTTCGATGGGTGGTAATTTATATGTTGCAAAATCGGCCACGATTCAAAATGGGCTCGCAGTTTCCGGTGCCACCACGACTGCTGCTCTCACTGCTTCCGGATTGATTACCGCGAATGGGGGTCTTACCATGGCAGGAGCATTGACTGCACAATCGGATGCATCGGTAAGTGGTAATGCGACGGTATCGAAGGGACTTACCGTTTCGGGCGCGACTTCTTTGGCTGGACTCACGGCATCGGGCATCGTAACTGCTCAATCGGATGCCTCAGTGGCTGGTAACAGTGTTGTCAGTGGAAACGCGACAGTCGCCAAGAACTTGACCGTTTCGGGCGCGACATCTTTGGCCGGACTCACGGCATCAGGTGCAGTGGCAGCGAATGGTGGGCTTACGGTGACCGGTGGCTCCACCTCCGTAGCTGCATTGACGGCATCGGGTATTGTGACCGCACAATCGGATGTTTCGATCGCCGGTAACACCACGCATACTGGAAATTCCGTGTTCTCGAAGAACATTACGGTTTCGGGAACATCTACCGTGGCCAGTTTGACTGCCTCTGGTGCAGTGTCGGCGAACGGAGGTCTTACGGTAACGGGTGGGTCCACCACGGTGGCCGCATTGACGGCATCGGGTGCAGTGGCCGCACAAGCGGGTCTTACGGTGACCGGTGGTTTGACTTCCGTGGCTGCACTCACGGCTTCAGGAATTTTGACCGCGCAATCCGATGCATCTGTAAGTGGTAACACGGTGATCAGTGGAAATGCGACCGTGTCGAAGGCCCTTACGGTTTCGGGTGCGACATCTGTGGCGGGATTGACTGCTTCAGGTGCAGTGACCGCGAATAGTGGTCTTACGGTGACCGGTGGGTCCACCACGGTGGCCGCATTGACGGCATCGGGTGCAGTGGCCGCGAACTCGGGACTTACAGTGACTGGTGGATTGACTTCCGTGGCTGCACTCACGGCGTCGGGAATTGTGACCGCCCAATCGGATGTATCGATTGCTGGTAATACCACGCATACTGGAAATTCCGTGTTCTCGAAGAACATCACAGTTTCGGGTGCGACATCGACTGCTGCGATTACGGCATCGGGTCTCGTGACCGCACAAGCGGGACTTACGGTAACAGGGGCCACGACCATGGCTGCATTGACGGCATCGGGTGCAGTGGCCGCACAAGCGGGTCTTACGGTGACCGGTGGGTCCACCAACGTGGCGGCATTGACGGCATCGGGTATTCTCACTGCCCAGTCGGATGCATCGGTAAGTGGAAATACTGCGATCAGTGGCAATGCCACCGTGGCGAAGGCTCTTACGGTGTCGGGTGCGACATCGGCTGCGGCGATTACAGCATCGGGTCTAGTCACCGCGAATGCGGGTCTTACCGTGTCTGGTGGGTCCACCAATGTGGCCGCATTGACCGCATCTGGAATTCTCACGGCCCAATCGGATGCTTCTGTAAGTGGTAACACCGCGATCAGTGGCAATGCCACCGTGGCGAAGGCTCTTACGGTGTCGGGTGCGACATCGGCGGCGGCGATAACCGCGTCGGGTCTAGTCACCGCGAATGCGGGTCTCACCGTGTCTGGTGCCACAAACATAGCTGCATTGACGGCATCGGGCACCTTAACTGCCCAATCGGATGCTTCTGTCGCTGGAAATACTGCCATCAGTGGAAATGCAACCGTGGCCAAGGCCCTTACGGTATCGGGTGCCACGTCGGCTGCCGCCATTACAGCATCGGGTCTCGTGACCGCGAGCAATGGTCTCACGGTGACCGGAGCCACGAACATGGCTGCATTGACGGCATCGGGTATTGTAACTGCTCAATCGGATGCGTCGGTCGCTGGTAATACTGCGATCAGTGGAAATGCCACGGTGGCCAAGAACTTGACCGTTTCGGGCGCAACATCGGTGGCTGGACTCACGGCATCGGGTGCCACATCGACTGCGGCCATTACAGCATCGGGTCTCGTGACCGCGAATGCGGGTCTTACCGTGACCGGTTCCACGAACATGGCTGCATTGACGGCATCGGGCATTGTAACTGCACAATCGGATGCCTCTGTCGCCGGAAATACCGCGATCAGTGGAAATGCCACGGTGGCCAAGGCCCTTACGGTATCGGGTGCCACATCGACGGCTGCGATTACAGCATCGGGTCTAGTGACCGCGAATGCAGGTCTTACGGTGACCGGTGCCACGAACATGGCCGCATTGACGGCTTCAGGCATTGTAACTGCCCAATCGGATGCCTCGGTCGCTGGAAATACCGCGATCAGTGGAAATGCCACGGTGGCGAAGAACTTGACGGCATCGGGCCTCGTGACCGCAAACAATGGTCTCACGGTGACCGGTGCCACAACGGTGGCTACCATGACCGCCATGGGTGATTTGTCCTTGAACGGAAACGTATCGATCGCCAAGGATGTCACCATTGTGGGTCGCTTGAATGTCCAACAATATAGTCAAAGCGCGATTATCAACACCACGACCACGAACTATGCATTGATCGTATCGGAAGATTTATCCTTGAACGGCCGTGTCTATTCAAGTGGTGATGCCTCATTCAATGGAAGCGTATATGCCGGGAAGTCGCTCACCGTCAATGGAAACATCAATGTGAACGGTAATATCGTGGTGCCGACCACAGGAACACACTCGATTAGTGGCACCTTGACTACTACCACGAGTGTCACCACAACCAGTTCCGTGCTTGGCAATGAGACGGTGACGGGGTCGGAAACCATTGGCAATGGCTTGTTCGTGACCGGTGGGGATGCTTCTTTCAACAATCGTTTGTTTGTGCTTAAGGATGCATCGATGAGTGGAAATGTGGCAGTGGCCGGTAATTTGACGGTAAACGGAACCGTCAGTTTCCCCGCGGGATCGATCTCGGCCGCAACCATTTCCGGTGGATTCCCCTATGTGGATTTGACCACCGCGCAATCGGTGGCTGGTGTAAAGACGTTTTCAAGCAAATTGGTGGCCGGGTCGGATCTTTCCGCGAACGGAAATGTGGCAGTGGCCGGAAATTTGACGGTCACTGGAACCGTCAGTTTCCCCGCGGGATCGATTTCATCCTCTGCCATTTCGGGCGGATTCAACTATGTGGATTTGACCACCACACAATCGGTGGCTGGCGTAAAGACATTTACGGACAAAACTGTGCATTCTGCGGATCTTTCCGCGAATGGCAATGTCAGTATCGCGGGCAACTTGAATGTGACATCTCTCACCGGATATTCCACCGCGACAAGCACCTTAGATTCATGGATGTTAACCAATTTAATCAATGCTCCCCCTGCCGTCAACTTTGGAACTCCCACCGTCACCTCTTCGTATATTTATTTACCTTGGAGTTATCCCACCCAAATTCAAGCCGGTGCGCTCGGTTATTTGCCGTTGATTTCACAATTGACGATAGAATACGGAACTGGAACTGCCGGGACAAGATCCAAGATTGCGAATTTGTTGGCGAATGCGGTAGCCTCGGATTATATCAATAATTATTCCACGAATTCCAACCCCAACGTGCTCGGATCCTCCACCACACCGATCACGGGCGTGATTTTTGCCAAGGCCAGTAGCGCAGGAATTTTGGGAACACCTGCTTCGACCAAAGAAGCCACGACCGGCACCATCGTCACCACCACCTTTGGGTCGGATTCCGGGACAAGACGCGCATTGTTGTTTTACGATTCCACCATTGCCAGCTTGAACAGTGGTAATAATTTCTATGTGAATGTGTATTATAAAAATAACAATACCAATAACAATTTGTCGTATTTGTATCCTACCGGCTACACGTTGACGGGATTTCCCTCTGCTCCTCGTAATGTGTCGGAACCCTCATTTACATCGACCTCCATGACGATACAATATTTTGACCCATCGTATGGCGATGCTTTGAATAACACCAGTTCGGCCACGGTGAATGCCTATCAACTCACGTATCAATCCTGGAGTAACGTTACTCGTTATGGCGGTAATGTGTATGTGCCAGCTACCACGATTACGGCATCTGTTCCGAGCAATACGACAGTGACACCTGGAGCTACTCCTGTGAATTCCGCACAAACAACCCTTTCGACGGGAATGTATCCCGATGCGAGTTATAGCATCACTGTGCAAGCCAAAAACACTGGAAATGTAACCTATGGAACAAGCTCCCCCGTATTCTATGCATCCACGGCGGCATTGACTGTGCCTACCACAAACTATAATATTAGTGGCCTTTTCCCGACAAATACCGGATCGTCGACGAATTATTATAGCGTAGCCACACAATCACAAGTGAATAATTTAATCGTCGAATCTGCAGCAAGTGCAAAAACCACAACGAGCTCCTTCAAGACGGTGGTCAATGATTACTCGACACGTGGAACAAATGGCTCAATCACGAGCAGAATGTATTTGACGGCATCTGTAAGTGGCGCAACAACAGCAACTTGTGCGAATGTGGCCTTTAATACGGTTTACCCGATCGGCACATTGCCATCTGCCGTAACCTTGAATAATATTACCATTACACCAACGAATGTGGTGGATTATTATTCTGCGTCAGGAAGTGGCGGAACCTTGGCAGGATACGATGGATTTTACCAAGAAGCTATCTGTAACATGAAGTTGGAAACGGGTCTTCTCGTGCCATCGAGCAGCCAATACACAGTAACACTTACTCGTTCTTGCACGTCGGGTGTGACACCCACATCGAGCGCATATAGTTTCTATTATGATAACTTGACGGGTAACCCAGGTGCACCCTCGATCACTTCTTTCGCACTTGGCACGGTAAACAGCACCCCTATATGTGGTGTAAATGTAATTTATGGAACCCCTGCATTTACCGCTACTTACAGCGTCACGAATTTGGGCAGTTATTTCTATAAAAACCCGTTGATCAATTATTCGTCAACAGATGGCAATAGCAACACCATTGTTTCTGGATCCGTAACGACGATCCCCAGTTATGGAACGAACGTGACAGCGAATAAGTTGAATAACAGTGTTGCATTTTCGTCCATGGCGATAAGCGGTGGAACATCGACGAGTGCATTTACCACTTCAATTCCATTAACCATTACTGCGAATAATATCAATGGATCGACGTCCTCAAATGCCACCGCGATTGCGGCGATTATCGATTGTGCTTCGTATACATTAATTACAAGCACTTTACCCTCATCTGTGGCTACACTAAGTACAAGTAGCGCAGTAATCGGAGCAAGAGTTCAAGCGGGTACAAACACCGGCTCGGAATTGACAACGAGCACAGGTTTCACAACATCATATGCTGCTACAAATTCGCCGTTATACGATCATACGCAAAGTCTTCTTACTGCGAATACCACGTATGGCGCCGAATTACAAATTGCGAACGGAAGTTTCCAAACAAAATCTGGATCGACCACTGCTTATTTGAACTATCCTAGTTATTCATACCCAACCAATACCGGATTAAATTATACTACGATTTCTGCGTCCGGATATCGCTATGCCACGTTTGCCTGGAAAATACCGTCGAATACTTCATCCTCCTATACTAGCGTAACCTTTACGATAAATGGCGTAACCGGCACTACGCCAACTGTTTCTAACTATTCGGCGGGTTTTGCAAGCGGAACTAAAAACATACAACTTTATTATAGAACAGAGGATTCAGGAGCCACGGCCGTGGGAAATAGCATAACAACCTATTGGATTGATGCCAATAGTAAGACAGGAATCGCGGTTAGTTCGTCCAATGCGAGTGCTACGGCTGCGCTTCCCCTTTATGGGTTAGTAGCTACCCCCACTGCAAGTCAATTCTCTGTGTTATTGCCACTCCGAAGTTGGGCATCCCTCACAGGAAACGCATATTTGTATTGCAAAATTGGCTTGCCGATGGACCAAACGTATGCGTTCCAATATATTACTGCATCTTTAGGAACGGCATCGGCTACTCTATAAACGTTTTACGTTAGAGAACTATAGGGCAGGAGAGAACGGTGAATCAGTTATGTTATAATTTCGGCGTTTCTGCTCCGTTTTATATTCTGCATACGAAATGCAGAATATAATTTAGTCCCATTTCAAATCTTCATACAGATTGAAAATAATATAGAAATATTTAATGCTGGTATATATTATACACTACATGTCTGTTGTTCCTGGTCAAACAGATTTACTTTTCAAAAAATTTTTAGGAACACCAGACACGGTTGGAACAACCAGCTATGCTGCAGAAGCAGCTGGAAATGCTAGACCTTATATTCCATCTACTCAATTGATGAATCAACCCATTCCCGCTACAGCACCGTCAGATTTAATTACGGCCACAATACCGGCGAACTATCTTAAGGGCACTGCGTCAAAACAAGTAAGCCAATCTTATCCTTATATTGCGAAATATACATTACAGTTAACCGACGTGCAACAAACAAACATTTCGTTTCGTTATAATAGTCCGGCATCGAATGGTTTGAATTTAAACTTATTGTCCCAAGCCATTCCATTTAATTATGACGCAATTGGTGGTTCTTATAAATATAGCATGACGTGTGACTCGTCGAATAATTTAGCGGCGTCTTACAATAAAGTTATTCCTGCCTCGGACGCGACATTGGGGTGGGTGTTCGACCCGGACGCTGGTTATGTTTATTTTATGAATAATGGCACGACGGGTCTTTCGCAAAGTACATATGGCTACCCTGTGATCACGTTTTGGCGCTATGAAGGCACATTTGGTGTTGCGAATACGATTGCCCAGCAATTTATGAATTAGAACTGGGATAGGGTAGCTTTTTTATTTCGGATACGGAATTGTCTACTTGGTGCAAAGGAGTAAAGATAAGATTCCTCGTGGTTCGAAACATACAATGGCATGTAAGGTTTTTGAGAGAATAAATAATTTTTTGAGGGAATTATTTATTCAAAAATCTACCTAAGCAATTCTCGCGACTTGTAAATAGGTAGAACCATACATATTCCAAGTGCCGTTCGGTGACTGACCCCATCCTAATACATAATTTGTTCCAGTATTATTCCATAATACTGTATATGTTTGTCCAACGTAATTGCCACCAGGGTAATATAAAAACTGGTAAGAATTAACAAGATTTGTTGCACCGGATGTTGTAGTTCTACTCGGCCCGGCATAAATCACAACATTTCCTGAACCAGCAGTAGCGCCACCACTTCCATATATATATAAAGAAAACGCTATCATATAAACGCCAGGAGGATAAGTATTCGCCGAAGCAATAGCTATTGTACCACCACTACCAATTGACGAAGCCGAAAGCGTAGTTGTAGTATCGACATACCCGACTTGCCCCGCCGAAAAACTCGGGCTCGTATACGTCGGTGTAATCCCTCCCGATACACGGATCGCCCCGGATACGTCTAACGCCGATTGGGGGTTGTTTGTGCCGACGTGTTTTGAATAGTTTTTACGTAAAAGTTATCCACCCGGTTACCAAATTACACCACAGTGGAAAACCTACAGTGCCAACTCGCTACTGTGTTGTCACGACTATCCACAGCTGGGTTCTAGTGTCCGAAATCGCCTATTTTTTGAAATTATGTTTTTATAGAGATAATTTCAAATTCGAGAACACTGTATGTTATTTATATATTTTATATAAAGAAAATTTACGCAATTCCCGCTGCCGAGAGGCGTGCCAACACAGTCGCGAGTTGGGATTGTAGGTTTTCCACTGTGGTGTAATTTGGTAACCGGTTGAATAACTTTTACGTAAAAGTTATTCAATTCATCAAATATATCTTACCTTATCGAGATATAACGGCTATATTTTTCTTATTGAAAGAGTTAATAACTTGTCGGTCCAACTGCATTTAATGTAACATAACATGCGTAACTTCGACCAGTGTTATTAGTTATATATAGATTGGAACCAGATTGACCAGTTACATATCCGCTTTGAGCTATAGGTAAAGCAAAAGTTACAAGTCCAGTTGAATCCAACCAAAGAATCCCATATGAATAATAACCGCTATCTGTACAAAAATAATGATAAACCATGCTGCCGGAACCATATGTATTTTTAAGGACTGGCGTAAATGATGTTCCGTTAATATAACCGGTGGTACCGTTGACAATTTGTCCGATTCTATAAGTCCCGCAAAAAGAGCCCGAATTCCGAATTATACCAGTCACGTCCAAGGGAAAAGCAGGATTCGTCATATTTATTCCCACTCTTCCCGAGCTATCAACCACAACGGCATTGGTCGACCCGACACCCACACGGAAGGGCGCCGTGGATGCGGCGGAGACATCGAGAGTATACGCCGGGGCTGTTGTGCCGATGCCGACGGCGCCACTGACAAACAACCTGCCATTCAAACTCAAATCTTCGGCCACCACCAACTGATAATTCGTCGTCGTTATCGTCTTATTGCTCGAAAATTGGCTTACACTCAAGTTTCCACCGATATTCAGATTTCCGTTCAAACCTCGTATCTATCGGTTTTCGCATATACCATTCTTTTTTAATATCGATCACAAAACTTCGGTGCCAAAAACGATGCATCATGGTTTGTCAAGTTGACGCATTGAACAACAGGGTTTTTAGCAAAGTCATGCCACCATTCCTTTAAAGCCTTTTTGATCGTTCCTTTTGTTCGTCCCTTTTCCGTCCCTTTTCCGTTCCTTGTAGCGTCAAATTCAGGATAAACAATCTCTATCTACTATATATATTTAGTAAATTAAATCGACAAAATGAGTGGCACATTTGCAAGTCTTCTACCCACGCAAGCCAATCGTTTTTCCCAAATGTATGTGAATGGGTTCGTCGATGTCTCTTGTGGAAATGTGTTATTACGTGGTGACGCGGGGGCGAACCACTTAATCCTTCAAAATGGTGATATTAGTCTCAACGGCCGCTTGTTTTCGACCCGAGATATAAGTTTGAACGGAAATCTGAATATCGGTGGAAACTTGAGTGTAAGCCAATTTTCGAGCAATAAGACGATAACGACGACGAATTATCAGTTGGTGGTGGCCGAAGATTTGAGTTTGAATGGCAGGTTGTTTGTGTCGAGTGATGCTAGTTTCGGGGGGAACTTGTTTGTGAAGGGGACTACGAATCTGGGCGGTGCATTATACACAAGCTATAAAAATACCGGTGCATCTATTACATCGTTTACAATTGGATATAATTCCACGTCCATCACAAATAGTTCTGGGACATACACATATACTGGGGGTAGTACGGATTCCAACGGTGTGATTGTGGCAGTAAATGGGTCGATGATCACCGGCGCATATTATACTGTATCTATTACTTGTTCATCGACTATTTCTGGAACATCGATTCAATTCGAAACCATGTCGTGGGCACCCATCGGATATACGGTCGTCACTTCGACATTGACAACTTATACTGCTACGTTCACTGCAACATCGAATATGCTTTATTTAAGAGTATTGGGACCAAGCAATGGTAATATTTCATTGGTGTACAATGCGTTCACTCTTACAAGACTCGATACTTCGATAAGTAGTTATCTCGGCATCGGCACCACAGCCCCGGCGTATACTCTCGATGTCTCCGCCGCATCCACGGCGCCCTTCCGTGTGGGTGTCGGATCGACCAATGCCATTGCCGTAAATAGCTCCGGTAATGTCGGCATCGGCACAACGACACCCGCATATAAACTCGATATACGAACCTCCAATTTATCAACAACTGCAGGAACAACTTACAGCCAAAACATGATTATTGCAACAGATTATGGCACAACGGGAACATATAGTAGCACTGTAGGTGGGTTTTTACAAGGAGGAACCGTGGCAAACCAGTCTACGTTTTTGGCATTGGGAACATGTTCGGGGTCACAAGCAGCATCCCTTGCTGAAAAAATGCGAATTGTCGACACTGGCTGTGTCGGCATCGGAACGACGAGTCCTGGTGCTATGTTGGATGTTAGAGGCAGTGTTGCTGGTAGTACTCCAGGTGGTGGGTATAACTATAGGGGAGATGGTTACGGCGGAAGATTTGGCGGTGCAGGGTTTAATGCAGCAATTTATGCAAATAATGATATTGTAGCAGCCGGATGGTTTGTTGCCGGCTCAGGAAGTATTACCCTTTCTGATAAACGCATTAAAACGAATATTAATAATATCGATTCCGCGATTTCTAAGTTACGTATGCTTATTCCAAGACATTACGAATATATAGATAAAATAAAAATGCCCAAAGCAACAAATGGATTTATTGCACAAGAGGTGAAACTGGTTATCCCCGAAGCAGTTAAGGTATCCACTGAATATATACCAAATATTTACGATTTCGCCGATGTAAGTAATAATGTCATTACGTTAAAAACTAAAACCACGGATACATTTTTATTAGATGATTCTGGAAATTTGGTAACGAATATAAAAGTATATGATGATAATAAAGATGTTCGTTGTAAAATAGTATCCATAATTGATAATCATTCATTTACGATAGATGAGGCGGTAACATCCGATGTTATCTTTGTTTATGGCCAAGAGGTGACAGATTTACTTAGTTTGGATAAGGATTCCATTTTTACCATTACTACCGCTGCAGTTCAGCAAATCGACCGTGAATTCCAAGAGGCGAAACAGACGATTCAAACCTTGGAATCTGAAAACACCGATTTGAAATCCAGACTAACGTCGCTGGAAGCGCGACTTTCCGCAGCAGGATTTTAGTCTATTGGCGTGGTTGCCGTTTTTTTGAAATTATGTTTTTATAGAGATAATTTCAAATTCGAGAACATTGTATGTTATAGAAAAATTTACTAACTATTTAATAGAAAAAAATAAAATAATCATGCTATTCTCATATATTTGGCGAAGTAGTTAAAACTAACATTACAATTTGAAGTAATATAAAATTTAACTTGTTGTGTACCATCAACGGATAGAAATCCAGTTAAACTAATTGGTGTTTCAGCCCAACTTGAAGGAACACCACCCCATGCTCTACCAATTTGAGTAACCATAGTTCCTGCCTTTGATAAATATAAATAACTAGCATAATTGGCGCCCGTTGGATTTGGATTACCGATTGTTGCATCAATATTAAAAATATATACACCTGCTGGTGGTGTAACACTATATATATCTACATTAGAAACCGGATAAAGATTTCCTGATGCTCCAAAAAAATATCCAATAGAAGTAGTTGAAAGAGTAGGGGGTGTCGAATACGTCGGTGTAATCCCTCCCGATACACGGATCGCCCCGGATACGTCTAACGCCGATTGGGGGTTCGTTACGCCGATCCCGACATAGCCTGCGCGGTCAATTCTCATGCGTTCCAAAAATGTAACATAATCCATTCTGGTAAAAAAACGTAAATCCGCATTATTATCCACACCACCTACATTACAGCACGACTGGATTCTTGCGTTTTCATATCCAACATTATTACTATAAAACGATAATGCACCCAATGTGTCATTTACCGTCGAAACCGCATAATTCGCAGAAATCGCAAGTTGTTTATTCGCCAAATTCGTGCCGCCATTTATGGCTAATGGAAACTGAGGATTCGACGTTCCAAGCCCGACATTCCCGGATACAAACAACCTGCCATTCAAACTGATATCTCCACCTTGCAAAATCAAATGATTCGGATTCGGCCCGGAACGTAATAACACATTTCCATACGACACATCCACGAACCCATTCACATACATTTTCGAAAAACGATTCGCGATTACCGTCGAATCACCAAATACTCCGCTCATACTTTCGATTCTATTTACTAAATATATATTACGAGCAACGACGTTGTCACCCGTCGACCCAAAACATCGCGCCATTGTCGGTGTAAAAAATACAAAAATGGTGTGTTTTTTTAGCTTTTTAGCTTTTTAGCTTTTTTAGCTTTCTATCTCTCTACCGTTTAGCCATGTTATACCATTTCGCATTTACACATACGGACTCCTCTCCGTATGCGCAAGGAACATGGTGAATATTCTATTCATAGTTTCGTAGTTACAGATTATGGTCGCACCTTTTTGCATTCAAAATGCGCAAAGGTAATGTAGAAACGAAAAATGAAAAACGGAAAAGGATCACGAGTTGCATAAAGAATTTGCATAAAGAATTTGCATAAAGAAGGGTCGGGGTCGGGCCAGGGCCAGGACCAGGGCCAAGGTCTATTTCGTATTTTTCATCGATTTTCGTCGAAACCGATGAAAACAATCTCTGCTCGTAATATATATTTAGTAAATAGAATCGAAAGTATGAGCGGAGTATTTGGTGATTCGACGGTAATCGCGAATCGTTTTTCGAAAATGTATGTGAATGGGTTCGTGGATGTGTCGTATGGAAATGTGTTATTACGTTCCGGGCCGAATCCGAATCATTTGATTTTGCAAGGTGGAGATATTAGTTTGAATGGCAGGTTGTTTTCGTCAGGAAATATGTCTACGAACGGTAGTCTATCTACGAACGGTAGTCTATCTACGAACGGTAGTCTAGTTATGACCAATTTTAATAATCAATGTCTTAGATTCGAAACTGGCAGTGGCGCGGCACATACAATTACCGGGATAAATGATGGGTCTACCATTACGACAAATAGACTTACTTTTTCATTATGGGATTTATGTGGTAATGTTTCATATACCGCAAATCCAACTAGAGTTGCTCTTCAACTTGGCCCTCAAAACTCTTTTATCAAAGGTGATTTTGGCATATACCCATCAGATGTGACTGGAGGAAAAACATTAGGAAGCGGGAATTTAATTGTGAGTGGTAGTGTCGGCATCGGCACGACGAACCCAGGTGCTGCGTTAGAAGTAATGTATAGTATATCAAGCCAAAACGCGAATTCCGTGACAAGAATATATAATACGAATCCTACATCAACCACTGTGTTAAATGACCCGACGCCGATTCTACAATTGGCAAGAGCAGGAACAACGGGCCAGTGTTGGAATGCGAGTGCAAATTTCAATTTATGTAGATTCGCAAACTCCGGAACATCGAATTTGGGTGCCAAAACTCGCCTCGATATTGCGCTGGGAGATGACAGTTCTTCAACGCCCGACAAAACAGTGATGACGATGTTGTCGACTGGGAACGTCGGCATCGGCACAACGAACCCCCAATCGGCGTTAGACGTATCCGGGGCGATCCGTGTATCGGGAGGAATAACACCTCTGTATTCGACACCCAGTTTTGGCCCGGGGCAGATTGGGTATATGTATCAAGTAAATTCTGGGTTTGCTACTACTGGAACTGCTGCTAGTTCTAACCCTGCATGGGCTAACGCATGGGCTGTAATAAGCACAATTGCAGTAAGTAGTCCCGGTATATATTATGCATCGGCTATGTGTGCCTTTTCAGGTGCAAATACAAGTGGCATGGTTGGCAATTTAGGAGTAGGAACATCTTCGACGACTCCTGAATTCTATTCCGGCAACATGGGTTACTATATGAACACAGCTATTTCCGGCGTTCTCACTGCAACTAGTGCAAATACGAATATTTATTTATTACTCAATATGGTAGGAAGTCTAACTGGACAAAACCTTGCTATATCTAGCACTAATCAATTGTTTCGTGTAGTGCGCGTTGCTTAATGTCCGCATTCAATAAATAATTTTTAAGTAAAATTATTTATTTAAATCTTTCCTCAGTTGGGCTGTTTCGCACCTAAGACAAAATGGTGTAATATTTGAGAAATTCTTACGCAATTCGTGTTAATTGTAAATAACTACCTGGTTGTAAAGTTCCTTGATTGGTTGGAACACATAGAAGTACAGAGCTCGTTGTTGTTTGCACTATCGTAAATGAGAAAAAAATACAGTTATAATTGCCTTGATTGATCGCACTCGCAAAATAAGGATAACTTTTACGTAAAAACTATCCAAATCACATCGGACCTAGAATCCAGCTGCGGAAAGACGCACCTCCAATGCCGTAAGCCTAGATTTCAATTCGGCATTTTCAGACTGTAACTCTTGAATTTGCGATTGCTGCGTCTGAATCGTCTTCTTCGCCTCTTGGGATTCACGGTCGATTTGCTGAACCGCCGCGGCAGTAATGGTGAAAATTTACGCAATTCCTGCGGATAGAGAGGCGTGCCAACACAGTAGCGAGTTGGCACTGTAGGTTTTCCACTGTGGTGTAATTTGGTAACCGGTTGAATAACTTTTACGTAAAAGTTATTCAACATTATAATACACAGGTGTCCAATATGAAAAGACACTAACTATATGCGGAATTCGCAGCATAATACGTATGACTACCAAAAACTATATTGTAAATTGTGCCACCACCACCATTAATACTTCCCATGTTAGCATTATATGGTCCATAAAGATTACCACCAGAGGTGATATACATCCATCCCATATAATAAGAATTTTCAATAATTAAAACAGGAAAAAAACAATCAAGACCAGGCCTAAATCTGACAGGGACTGTCATGCTAGACTGTGGTGGATTCGTATTATTAAAGTTTTGAACCACCCATCGTGATGTTGCCGGAGCAATGGTAACCAAATTACCAAACCGAATAATTTTTGTGTTACCTTGATTCAAAGAACCAGCACTTGCTACTGAACCTGATAATGCAACAAACGTAAAATTCCAAACATATTCTTCATAATATGTAATTTGGGTAGCATTTGTTAACCCTATCGTGAGCCCTCCCGATGCACGGATCGCCCCGGATACGTCTAACGCCGATTGGGGGTTCGTTGTGCCGATGCCGACATTGCCACTGACAAACAACCTGCCATTCAAACTCAAATCTTCGGCCACCACCAACTGATAATTCGTCGTCGTTATTGTCTTATTGCTTGAAAATTGGCTTACACTCAAGTTTCCACCGATATTCAGATTTCCGTTCAAACTTATATCTCGGGTCGCAAACAAGCGGCCATTGAGACTAATATCACCATTCTGCAAAATCAAGTGGTTAGGATTCGGCCCGGAACGTAATAATACATTTCCATACGAGACATCCACGAACCCACCTACATAGGTTTGGGCGAAACGATTGGCTTGTGTATTCGGAATACTTCCCCATTGACTTGTCTCACTCATAGTTTCGATTTAATTTACTAAATATATATTACAAGCAGAGATTGTTTTCATCGGTTTCGACGAAAACCGATGAAAAATACAGATAAAAACTTAGACCCAGACCCCGACCCTGATTTTCTACAACTTTTTCTAGATAAAATTCGTTTACCAATGCTGAACGGTGTGAAATGTCGAAATGGCTAAACTTCGTGACACGATGTGTGTGCATGGTGTGAACATCTAGATCTTGGCGATTTCGAACGGAAAAGTCCTACGGTTCAAAAGGTTTACGGTTCAAAAGTCATACGGTTCAAAAGGCCTACGGTCCAACGGTTCCTACGTTCACGAGTATGGACCAATTTTTAAGCGGCCACATTATAATTGATTTGACGGGGTATCCGGTGTAATATAGACGCCAGTCTTTGGTCATCATTTACCATGTTTCGATTGGCATGGGCGTTTGAGATTTTGGCATGGAGCGTTGATTTTGACGACAGGTATGCGATAGGTTTTCTGGAACCCGGTGATCACGATGTATTCGACACCTAGTTTCGGGCCGGGGGGCAAGTGTTACAAGGCACGATTCCATCGTCATGGGGCGGTTCGGCTTACAATACTGGTATTACAATAACGCCAGGTGTATGGTTAGTAACATTTCAACTTTATTGCACGAACGGAGTAAACAATTATTTTTTGCCACCCGATACGAATATTCAGTATCCAACTAGTTTCGTAGCCTCTAATTCAAGTGCAAAAGCATAGCTTAGATATTTTCGCATTCCACAAAGAAAATATCTAATAATCATCAAATAAATTATATGCCAAAATTTGCAATTTGCGAAATGTGCAATCATACATATAGTATCAAACCCCAGGTAGACGTTAGAATGCAAATGCCATCCAATTAAGTGTGTGAGAATCGTTTGCACCAAATATATTTACATTTGGGTTTGATGTAATTGAGACAGCAACTTGTCTATACGTAAATGATGTTGTTGAAACACCAGATACTTGATAATTAAAAAAATAGGTAGCATTAGAAATAACCCCGGTAATTATTACGACAGGAACTGTTGCGAATGGAGTTGGGAAATTAATCGTCGAACTAGCAGAAGTGCCACCATAACTTCCAAATTGAAATGTTGAAAAACTAATTCCAGTTGACCCTAATTTAGTAGGCCCTGTCACAAACAGTGACCCACCAACATTGAGTTGATTGGGTGTAGCGATATCGAGAGCGAGGGATACAGCGGATGAGGCGGGGGAAAAATTAATAAGCCATTCACCAATTTCTAAGTTATTTGCGCCAGACGTAGCACATACTGTTAACGCTATTAATCTAAAATATGTGTATGCGTTTGCCATCGTGCTAGGTGTTGACGTGGTTAATGTTGCCGAGCCTACTGTGCTAGATGCAGCACCTACAGTTACTACGCCAGAAATTAAGGCATTATTTGTTGAAGATGGCTGTACACTAAAAGAACAGTATTGAATAGGATACCATGTAGAACCGTCGTTTGACCCTACTATCCAAAATGTTTTTGGCATTTGATTCGCCAACCCACCAGTTGCAAATTGATAATTTTTCATAACAAGGGGTATGCTAGATTGTATTTGAAACCAATCGCCATTTACATTACCTGGGCCTGGAGACGAAATATTCGTGGTTTGTGTAGTAACTGCAGAATTTCCAGCGTTTCCGACATATGCTCCGCTACTATAACTCCATGTAACTGCGGCTGAGTCGGAATATGTTAAGTTAAATGCCTTATATGGCAGATTACCCGATTGCGGATTACTTTCGCTCGCTGTCCATATCACATTATTATTTTGCCATGTATACGAGACCGCAGCGGTAGTATTCGGACTCACAAACATAGTCGATGGATTCGAATTGACTACTGCAAGAGACCCCGAGACATCCAATTGGTTAATATTGGAGGCGTCCATGTAGAGGAGGGTTTTGGAGGGGCCGGGTAACGTGGCTGGGGAAAAATTAATTAACCATTCGCCGATTTCAAAATTTCCATATGTGTTATTTGTAAATATGCTAGTTGCAATCAATCTAAAATAAGTATATCCATTTGTAGCAGTTCCGTATGGTGTAGTCGTTAATGTTGCCGAACCTACTGTGCTAGAATTAGAAATAGCATTTACTGTTACTGCGCCAGTAATTAATACGTAATTGGTTGAAGTTGGGTTTGTACTAAATGAACAATTTTGAATGGGATACCACGTAGCATTGTCATTTGATCCTACTATCCAAAATGTCTTTGGGAGTTGTAAGTTTGTTCCTCCGCTACCAAATTGATAGGATGACATAGTCAATGGAACGTTGGATTGAATTTGTATCCATTCGCCAAGTTGTGATGTTTGTCCGACAATATTGGTTATCTGCGAATTAGTAGTGGGTGCATATGCACCGGATGTTGTATTATATGCACTTATTGATGCGGCTGAATTGCTATAAATTAAATCAAATGATTTATATGCTGAATTACTAGTTTGTGTATTACTTGAACTCGCTGTCCACGCTACTCCATTGTTGATCCAAGTAGCCGATGTAGCGTTTGCCGAGTTCGGTGAAAAACTAGATAAATAGGTGTTCGTCGGTGGCACTTTTCCATAAAAGTTATTAAACGTCGCCGTGCTCGGATTCGAACTTTGAATCGCACCACAAATATCCAGCGGGAACACAGGATTCGTCTTCCCAATCCCCACATTCCCCATCAATGCCGTATTCCCCGTCAACGCCGTATTCCCCACCACCACAAACGCATTCGTTCCCGCCGTGGCCGTCCCCACCGTCAAGTTTCCCGTCAACGCCAAACTCGTGCTCGAAAACAACGCCGTATTCTGCCCTTGCCCCGGCGTCACAATATAACATCCATTCGCATCCGTAAGCAGGGGGAACTCTATTCCCATCGACAAGATCGAAAACATAATCCATGGCCGAAGATCTCTACATGACATAAACACATCGGTTCGGCTGAAATTTGCAACGGTTTAGTAAAAATATCCGAATCCAGGTCCTATACACCTTTATCGGCGTTTAGTATGATACACAGCGTCGTCCATGAATCTACCAAAAACGGTTCGTTGAATTAAAAAAAACAATTTCTACCGATATCTATATACTACGTAGTCTCAAACAGAATGTCTGGAAATTGGTTAGATTTATCCAATGTATCGAATCGTTATATTCAAATGTATGTGAAAGGGTTCATCGATATGTCCGGCGGAAATCTCCTCCTCCGCCCCAATAGCAACTTGATCATGCAAGGTGGTGATATCAGTCTCAACGGAAATTTGTATGCCAAGAACGTGTCGGGGGGCGGTGGAAGTGGCATTACCATCGCGAACCCCCCCGAAACCGCCACCTTCGATAGTAATAGTTTCGCCGTGGTTTCACCGAACCCGGCATATAGCACCGGGTCGGGAGTGGGTGTGTCCTTACAAGGGACCACCATGCAATTCACACCGATCACCGTGAATAATATGGGTTCGGATGCGAATGGATATGGTATTGTTTCTACGATTACCAACCAGCAAGCCACGTTTTCAACGACCAATGTGAATATCAACGGGAACTTGAACGTGGGTAGTAATCTCACGATCGGTTGTGTGAATCTCACGAGTGCGGGTGCGGCCTTACAACTCGCCAATATCACCGTGACGTCGAATGTGAGCCCCCTGCTGACGGATGCGAATGGATGTTATATTGTGACGCCGGGGCAAGGGCAGAATACGGCGTTGTTTTCGAGCACGAGTTTGGCGTTGACGGGAAACTTGACGGTGGGGACGGCCACGGCGGGAACGAATGCGTTTGTGGTGGTGGGGAATACGGCGTTGACGGGGAATACGGCATTGATGGGGAATGTGGGGATTGGGAAGACGACGCCACAGTATGCGTTGGATGTTTCTGGTGCGATTCAAAGTTCGAATCCGAGCACGGGGACGTTTAATAACTTTTATGGGAAGGTGCCGCCGACGAGTCAGTTTCCGTCGACGGTGAGTCCAAATACGACGAATGCTACTTCGAGCACGTGGGTCAATAATAATGTGACATGGAATGCGAGTCAAAGTTCAGCAGCAGCCGAGATAAACGGTAATACATTTTATCCATACAACTCGAATATAACTAGTGGTAACATATGGACTTCTTTAAACAACTATTCCCTGTCGTCGCCATATAACAGCACTACTGGTGCAAAAACAAATATATATTCAATAGGAACAGTAATTGGAGAATGGACACAAATCCAATCCTCTGTCCCTCTATCTATATATTCATATCAAGTAGCATGTGGTAGTAATATAAACAGAGCGCCATCTAATTTTTATATTGTTGGCTCGAATGATGGCTCGACTTGGTTTCCTATTCAATACGTAGTGACAACCGCGGCGACGAATCCATATACAACAACGTTTTCCTACCCTAGCGCCAATCCTAACATTCTAGCGAATAATCAATATCCAGGCACATCCTATGGTGGCTCATCCGCGATTACTACAACCACGTATGGCAGTTATACTACACAACCATATACTTATTTTAGAATGATCACTACGAATATATATAGTGGTGGAACCCAGGCCTGGGTTGATATCGCAGAATGGAATATCACCTTTAATCCCTCCACGTCCACCGGTCCCAGTCGCACTCTTTTATACATGGACGCCTCCAATGTGAACCAATTGGATGTTTCGGGGTCGTTGGCTCTCGTGAACTCGAATACGTCGTCGATGGTTGTAAGGCCAAATGCGGTCGCTGCGTCTTCGAATGCTTGGCAAAACAACAATGTGACGTGGAGTTCGAGTTCGAGTAGTTTTAACAGTTCTGGTCAACAGGCATATAATTTATTTAACACGAATAACGCAGATAACGGGTGGGTGAATGGGTCGAGCGCGTATTCTAACAGTTCACCCTATAATTATACTGCTGGAACATATGCAACAGTAATACAAAATATAAATAGTGGTATTGGCGTGAGTGGAGAATGGATACAATTGCAATCATCTATACCTGTTGTAATGAATAATTATTCATTTTATCAAAGCAGTGCTCAAGCCCCCGCCACATATTATATATGCGGGTCGAATGATGGATCTAATAATTGGTATCCTTTAATAAAGGCAGTTGCAACCCAGGTTACTGGCCAAACAAGTGTTTATACCATTCCTTCGGGCGCAACATCTACTAGTGGAACAGTATCGAATATTACTTATAATTCTTATGGTTATGGGTCGAATGCGTATACTTATTTTAGATTGGTCATTACGAATCTTACTTCTTGCACGGATGGTCGTGCCTTTTTCTATGAGTGGACCCCTGCATTCACTCCCGCTACCACCTCGTCCGTCTCCCTCGCGCTCGATAATGCTGTGCCTAACCAATTGAATATCGGGGGCAGTTTGGGTATCGCAGGAGGAATAACACCTCTGTATTCGACACCCAATTTTGGCCCGGGGCAAGTCGGGCAAGTTTTACAAGGCACGATTCCGTCGACATGGGGCGGTTCGGCCATCAATGCCGGTATTGCAATAACGCCAGGAGTATGGTTAATAACATTTTACATTTATTGCACGAACGGAGCAAACAATTATTTTGTGGCAATCCCTACGAATGTTCAGTATACGACTAGTTCCGTGGCCTCTTATTCAGCTTATCCTTGTTCGGGAACTTATATTTATACTGCCACATCACCTATAACTATATATTTATATTCTTATACAAACGCTGTAACATGTACTGTTAGTTATTCATATCATACTGCTGTTCGTATTGCGTAGAATATAATACCGCGAAAAAATAAATAGTTTTTACGTAAAAGTTATTTATTTTTATATGGCTTAGGCAATACGAACAATTTTATAAAGACAAACTCCCACACTAGAAGCAGTTATTATATTAACTTGATAGTTTATATTGCTAGTTGAAGAAACTGAAATCAAACAAGAGATTGCTGATAAATAGACATAATTATAAAAAGGTGGTGCAGCAGCAAGCGCTTGTCTTGCTCCAGCAATATCAATTGCGTGCCAGCAATTTGCAGTTTGAGCAGAGCTACAAGTTCAAAATAGGCAAAAGCTATATAAGTACCAGCAGGAACAGAAATAGTAAAAGTATTTGCACCAGCAGAAAACAGAACTAGGAAAACTATAACTATAAATATACCCAATCTGTCCCGGGCCAAAACTGGGTGTCGAATATAGGGGCGTAATTCCTCCTGCGATGCCCAAACTACCCCCGATATTGAGTTGGTTAGGCACAGCATTATCGAGCGCGAGGGAAACGGCGGAGGAGGCGGGGGTGATGGGAGAGTGAAGGAACGGAGGAAACGGCCGATGCAGGGGTGAAGGTGGTCACCGGGGTTCCAGAAAACCAATCGAATACCTTGTCGTCAAAGCCTGGTCCATTTATACGTGGTTTCGCAAAAAAAGCCAACGTATTGTAGGAAACTACCCCTGAATGATTGGTCACACCTTTTCGTCAGAAAACACTTGTTTTTCGATCATTTTTGAGACAATGTTCTCGGACCTCTATAAAATATCAGAACAAAGAAAGTGGTTGGGTTTCCCAACTTGATCTTGAAAGAAATATAAACAGGATTTTATATAGGATATAAAACATGAATGTGGAAGACTTATTGAAAGAAATCAATGTATTGAAAGAAGAGAACACCGAACTGAAAAACCACTTGAAAAAATATACCGCACCAACGCGAAGTAAAACCTACTATGAAAACCATAAAGACGAAATAATACAACGAAACAAAGAATACAAAGAAAAAACGAACTATGAATATGTTGTATCTCCGGAAAAAAAGAAAGAATACGCAAGAACAGCGTATTTGAATAAGAAGGAGAAACTGAAGAGAGAAAAGGAACAAGCCGGGGAAAACATTTAGGCGTTTATATAAATTTTTGCGTCAAATTTTATATAAAATAATCTCGGCATAGAATATAGAATGACCGATTCGAACACCACTACTGCTGTGCAATCCGTTGATATTATTCAACTTCTGGAAAACGCCCCTCTCACTCGGTTATCTGATACTTGTCAACACCGGTTGATGACAAAAATGCGTGAGACGTTTACGGACAAGGAACAACAAATGTTTCTTATGAGTTTTTACACCTATTTGAATTACGATAAACATGAGTTTGTAGTTGACCTGGATAAGGTGTGGGAATGGCTCGGGTTTAGCAACAAGGATAAGGCGAAAAGGTTGTTGGAAAAAAGTTTTGCCAAAAATGTAGACTATAATTGTTCGCTCACCCAATCGGGTGAACGAAAAGTTGGGCGTGGTGGTCAAAATAAAGAAACAATTCGCCTTACCATAAAAGCATTCAAATCTTTTTGTTTAAAGGCTGGAACCAAAAAAGCCGACCAGATACATGAATACTATATCAAACTCGAAGAAATGTTACAAGACGTTGTGTATGAGGAGAGTGCCGAACTTCGCAAACGACTCGAACATAGCACAGAAACCACCCAAAAAATCCGCCAATCCATTCTGTTACAAAATTTCCCCGATAACACGCAATGTGTGTATTATGGATCCATATCCAACAAAAGCACGGACGGAAAACCTCTCATCAAATTCGGGAATTCCAATAATTTATCGGAACGTATTGCGGTGCATAAAAAAACCTATGCCGATTTTCAATTGTTACAAGCATTTCGCGTGGATAACAAATTGCAAATAGAAAATGCCATCAAAAAACACCCTATTCTAAGTAAACATCGGCGATCTATCGAAATTGAAGGGAAAAACTACACGGAACTGCTTGCTATAGATGTCCTCCCGCTGGAGGAGATTGATAAAATCATACAAGGTATCATCAAAATTCTCGAGTTTACACCTGAGAATTATACGAAATTGTTAGAGGAGAATGAGAAACTCCGTCAAATGAATATCGAAGCAGAAGATTCCATGAAAAGCACTATCGCAGCGATTCTTGTGCGTGTGAACAATGACTTGATAAGCAATAATGAATTGTTTATGGCGAGCACGTTGTTAAATTACCGCGACCGTTTGAAATTACAAACGCACCACATGGATCTGGTCAGAAGGGCGGTTCATAACCTTAAATTAGATCCGTCATTGATTACAATGGTAGATGAGACGAAACTAGTGGAATTTATCAATACGAAACATCCATTTACAGTCGATTTTATGAAAAAATTTGAAATTCGCAAGCCAATGTTCGACAGCAATCCCACCGCATCGTCTAGCTCCACCTGAAAAAACCACTTTACAACCCCATTTATACGTGGTTTCGCAGGTTTCGCAAAAAAGCCATTGTATTGTAGGAAACTACCCTTGAATGGTTGGTCGCACTTTTTTCGTGAGAAAACACTTGTTTTTCGAACATTTTTGAGACAATGTTCTCCGACCTCTATAAAATATCAGAACAAAGAAAGTGGTTGGCCGATCGGAAATGGACATTTATTTTTGTCCAAAATCCATTTTTCCCAACTAAAATCTTGTAAAAAAATCCATGATTTCCCATTTTGCCTGGTAATGCAGTGATTTCGGGTTTTTTCATGAAAAATGGCGACTGCATAACTTTTTCGGTCATTTCGGGGGTGGGTCGGGCCGTGAAACATTTTCCGGTCCGGATGGATTTAGGAAAAAATGTCCTCCTCTCCCCTTAAATTTAGGGGAAAATGTCCTCATTTGCGACAAATTTAGGGGAAAATGTCCTCATTCATTGAGGATAATTTGACGGAATGTCTCAATGCGACAAACTCGTGATAATATTTTCTGTGGTTATTTCATAAATGATGTCGGAAGAAAAAATTTCGAAGCAAACCTTCTCTTGTAACATATGCAATTATTCGACGACAACTCGCTCCGGATATGCTCGTCACATATCGTCTGTAAAACATAAAACCAAAGCGGAAGGAAAACAAGCTGGGTTCCATTGCGAATATTGTAACTTTCAATGTGACTATATCAAAGACTATAATGTTCATATATCGAGCATAAAGCATAACAATATGGTTTCCTCTATCATACCAACCCAATGTTCGTATTGTAAACGAGTATATAGTTCAAAAAAAAACCTTTGGCGACACAAACAAACGTGTAAAAACGCAAATGTTGATAAATCAGACGATGACACACCAAATTCTGACTCAGAAAATATCGACAAAAACACACTTATTGAAGTGATCACAAGTCTGCGCAAGGAAGTGGATGAACTCAAAAAGTCGAAATCCAACACTGAAACTACTCCACGAGATGACTTGATTATCGAAATCCTGAAGAGCAACAAAGAATTGCAAAATTGTATGCAAACCTGCATGATACAGCAAACCACCGAGGTTAAAAATATGGTGGAAACTGTTGCAAAAAATATAGGCGGAACGAACAA
>Ga0214921_10000709_pt1 | contig 60096 bp, 50 predicted proteins | sample LL1505_MetaG_FD_177992 | JGI IMG/M metagenome (GOLD analysis project Ga0214921, IMG submission 177992) | Freshwater microbial communities from Lake Lanier, Atlanta, Georgia, United States - LL-1505 | ecosystem: Environmental > Aquatic > Freshwater > Lake | place: USA: Georgia | collected...
CGGCTAGGGCAGCGAAGCGCTGGCCTAGTGAAAATTGGGTTGAGTTGGGTAAGATCTTATCGAGCCAAGGCTACCAAGTTCTTATTCCATGGGGCAGCCCAGAAGAAAAGAAAATCAGTGCGCTCATAGCAAGCCAAGTACCGGGCGCAATTGTGCCCAAGGCATTTTCGATTGAAGAGGCCTATCGCTTAGTGGCTTATGCCAAATTCACGATTGGGGTAGATACAGGATTAACCCATTTATCAGCGGTATTGGGTAAGCCCACCGTGGAGATATATTGTGATTCGCCCCGGTGGAAGACCGAGGGGTCTTGGAATCCCGTTATTGCAAATGTGGGGGATAAGCAAAATGCCCCATCTGTTGATGCGGTTCTAAAAGCCGTGAAAGCCATTCAGTCTAGGGATGAAGCAAGTCTCGCCTAGAGATTACTAGCTACTTCTGCTTAACTACTTTTCTGCAAGATGCTGATGAGTTGCGGTTCATTAATGTATTGACTAATAATTTTGAATGAGCCTTTAAAACCATACATTTTTGCAAATTGATTTTTGTCATCAAAATAAAGGGGGAATGTCTCATGGGTCATGATGTTGACGTGGGTTGGGTCCCTAAACACTGCTGAGTAAGGGTAAATTGGGGTATATGAGAGAAAGTACCCATTTGGTTTCAAGGTTCGCCAGATCTCGTTCATCAGTTCCACAAATGGAAATCGTCGATTGGGTGTATAGATAACCCTTGGAATGTGCTCTAGGGTATCGAATGCAGTAACGTAATCAAAAAAATTGGCTTCAAACGGGATGGGCTCAACTGTCAGATCTGCACATTTAATGTATTTTGAGGGGTTATCACGGATATCAATTCCGTATACCTGTTCTGCACGGAATGGATTTTGTGGGTTTAAACCACAACCCAGATCAAGGGTGCTTGTTTCGTGGAGATCAGACGCTTTCGCAATTAGTCCTTTTAAGCATTGATCAATCGAACTGGACTCTGGTAAATCAATCAATGTGCCCATTGATTTTCTACTAGACCTGTAAACTTTAAAAATCCGAGAAATTCGATAAAAAAGGTTCATTAATAATCATTCTAATTTAAAAGCTTGTCCGAGAGGTGAAAATACTTCGTGTATATTGATTTATGTGCCAAAAATAGTATTCCTTGATTTGGTATTATTGTTACATGAATCTATTGGCTCTACCCGTAATTCTGTGTGGTGGCTCTGGTACCCGGCTTTGGCCATTGTCGAGGACCGGATTTCCGAAGCAGTTTTTAGCACTCTCCGGCAATGATCAACATACAAGTCTGTTTCAGGAGGCGGTAGAGCGACTGAATCAAATTAGTCCCGCATTGATTTCTCTTGGCGGCACCTTGATTGTGACCAATGAAGACCATCGCTTTTTGGTGCTCGATCAGCTGCGCGAGGTGAGCGGCATTAATGCAACCCTCTTGCTCGAGCCAGTGGGGCGAAATACTGCGCCCGCACTCACCTTAGCAGCTCTTTATGCATTGGAAATTAATGCAGATCAAAGTCATGATCCTATTTTGGTCGTTACCCCCGCAGATCAAACCATTCAAAATGCGGATGTGTTCACAAACGCTTTACAAAACTGCATCTCGGTTGTTACAGGCGATGCGAGTAATAAAACGATTGCTATCTTAGGCATCACACCAACTTCGCCAGAAACGGGTTATGGCTACATTAAGCGGTCTGCTAGTAAAGGCAGTTTTACTGAATATACCGTAGAGCAGTTTGCAGAAAAGCCGAATTTAGAAACTGCAAAAGCCTATTTAGAAGACGGCAACTACTTTTGGAATAGCGGTATGTTTGTGTTGCGCGCCAGTACTTGGCTTGCTGCATTAAGAGAATTTCGTCCTGATATTTTGGATGCAACACAAAAGGCCTGGGATCAAAAGGCCTTAGATCAGGCAGATAGCACACCCTTTGTGCGCCCCAATAAAGAATGGTTTAGCACTATTCCGAGTGAATCGATTGACTATGCTGTAATTGAAAAATGCCCTGGCAGTCAATACCACGTCAAGATGGTGGAGCTGGATGCAGGCTGGGATGATCTGGGCGCTTGGGATGCGGTTTGGCAAGTGGGCAATAAAGATGCTGACGGTAATGTTACGAGTGGTGATGTGCTAATCAGTAATTCAACAAACTCACTCGTGCATGCCACTAGCCGTTTAGTGAGTACGGTTGGTCTAGATAACGTGATTGTGATTGAGACCGCAGATGCGGTATTGGTGGCAGATCGCAGCAAGAGCCAGGATGTCAAACACATTGTGAATCAATTAGAAGCCCAGCAGCGCGAAGAAAAGAATCTACATCGTAAGGTTGCTCGCCCTTGGGGCTGGTACGACAGTGTGGACGAGGGTGAGCGCTTTAAGGTCAAACGCATTCAGGTAAAACCAGGCGCCAGCCTATCCCTACAAATGCACCACCACCGCGCCGAGCATTGGATTGTGGTGAAAGGTATGGCAGAGATTACCAATGGCGATCAGGTCATCACGCTCACTGAAAACCAAAGTACCTATATTCCGCAGGGCCAAACCCATCGCTTAGCCAATCCTGGTAAGACTCCTTTAGAGATTATTGAAGTACAGTCTGGTAGCTATTTGGGCGAGGATGATATTGTGCGTTTTGAAGATACCTACGGGCGTAGTTAAATCTATCAAACTCGTACCTTATAGCTTAAGGCCTTTAATGGCAATAAAATTGCAAAAGAGAGATCCTATGAGTGAACAACAAAAAGTTGCCTTAATTACCGGAATTACTGGTCAAGATGGCTCTTACTTGGCTGAGTTCCTATTAGAAAAAGGCTACGTCGTGCACGGCATCAAGCGCCGCGCTTCTTCTTTCAATACTGAACGTATTGATCACTTGTATCAGGATCCGCATGTCAATCATCGGGATTTAATTTTGCATTATGGTGATCTGTCAGACACCAGTAATTTGGTGCGCATTATTCAGGAGTGCAAGCCTGATGAAATTTACAACTTAGGCGCACAAAGCCACGTAGCGGTCTCTTTCGAGTCTCCTGAATACACGGCTGACGTCGATGGCATGGGAGCCCTGCGGATTTTGGAAGCCATTCGGATCTTGGGAATGGAGAAGAAAACCCGTTTTTATCAAGCCTCGACCTCTGAGCTCTATGGCTTAGTCCAAGAAATCCCCCAAAAAGAGACTACCCCGTTTTATCCCAGAAGCCCGTATGCGGTGGCTAAACTCTATGCCTACTGGATTACCGTGAACTACCGAGAGGCATATGGGATGTATGCCTGTAATGGCATTCTTTTCAATCACGAATCTAAGCGCCGCGGTGAAACCTTTGTGACTCGTAAGATAACCCGGGGCTTGGCGAATATTGCGCAGGGCCTAGAAGAGTGTCTCTATATGGGAAATATCGAAGCCCTGCGCGACTGGGGTCATGCTAAAGACTATGTCCGCATGCAATGGATGATGCTCCAGCAAGATAAACCTGATGATTTTGTGATTGCGACAGGGGTGCAATACACCGTGCGTGAGTTCATCCAAAAGTGTGCCAAACAGTTGGGTATCACTTTGAAGTTTGATGGAATTGCTGAAGCTGAAAAGGCGGTTGTTACCAAGATAGAAGGCAATAAAGCCCCGGCCTTAAAAGTGGGTGATGTGATTGTGCAAATCGATCCTCGTTACTACCGTCCAACCGAAGTTGAAACCCTCTTGGGTGATCCCACGAAAGCGAAAGAGAAATTGGGATGGGTTCCTGAAATTACCCTTAATCAAATGATTGAGGAGATGGTAGAAAACGACCTTGATCAGGCTCAGCAGCACGCCTTACTTAAAAAACATGGCTACTCAGTTACGGTTGGCAAAGAGAGCTAAGCAAAATCACAAAAAATATGACTGCAAATTTGAATTCTAAGATCTATGTCGCCGGTCACCGCGGCATGGTTGGCTCTGCCATTGTTCGAAATTTAGAGGCTAAAGGGTTTACAGATATCGTAACTCGTACCCATGCTGAACTCGATCTCACCAATCAGACTGCTGTAAAAGAATTTTTTGCAATAGAAAAGCCAGATCAAGTGTATTTAGCAGCCGCGAAGGTAGGGGGCATTTATGCCAATAACACCTTTCCAGCAGAGTTTATTTACCAAAATCTCATGATGGAGGCGAATGTTATTCATCATGCTTTTGAAAGCGGCGTTAAAAGACTCCTCTTTTTAGGATCTAGTTGCATTTACCCTAAATTAGCACCACAGCCCATGAGTGAAGATGCTTTATTGACTGGAAAGCTCGAGCCTACCAATGAGCCTTATGCTATTGCGAAAATTGCGGGCATCAAATTGTGCGAGAGTTATAACCGTCAGTATGGAAATTCTCACGGAATAGATTACCGCTCGGTCATGCCAACAAACCTATATGGCCCTGGTGATAACTACCATCCAGAAAACAGTCATGTTATTCCAGCATTGATACGGCGTTTTCATGAAGCAAAAATAAATGAACTTCCTGAAGTAGTCATCTGGGGCACGGGAGAGCCCAGAAGGGAGTTTCTATACGTTGATGATATGGCAGCTGCCTCGATATTTGTGTTGGGGCTCGACAAAATAATTTATGATCAGATAATTGATCCGATGCAAAGCCACATTAACGTCGGCTTTGGTAGTGATTTCACTATTTTAGAATTGGCTAAAGCAGTCAGTGAGGTAGTGGGTTATCAGGGGTCAATTAATTTTGATTTAAGCAAGCCGGATGGGCCGACAAGGAAGTTGATGGACTCGAGTAAGTTAAATAGGCTGGGGTGGATACCGAAAATAGCCCTCAGTGAGGGACTCAAAATGACATACATTAATTTTCTTGAATTAGAGTAAAAATCTTAGTCTAATAGAAAAAGATTTTCGGGATAATCTCTATGTAATATAATCGTTTTAGTATTAAATTATTTTTGCTAAGCGCTTATTAGTAATATGCTTTATCAAGAAATCCTCACCATACTTGCTTGTCGCAACAAAGCTCAGCACTAGCTAATTTAAAAGCTCTAGATGACCGTAGGCAGAGACAATTTGTAATGGCTTATTTCATTTAGTGCAAAATACAAAGAGTTATATATATCCATGTTGAACTAAGTTATACAATCGACCCCAACAGGTTTACGTGCGGATGGCAAAAGACAGACAGCATTTGAGAAGATCCAAACATAAATTAAAAGTTATCAGCATTCCTGGCTTCAATATGAAGACTTGTTAGGATGATATGGGCAACTTAATCCATAATGAATTTTGAAGCTGTTAGTGCCTAATTCGGAGTTAAAAAAAGTTAAAAATTTCTACACCTATTTTGTTAATAAAATCATGGTATTCAAAGGTCTTTTAAGGGTCGCTACTGACCACAAGAAAACTGATCTATTTGTCGACATGGTTTGTGAGTCTCGCCCCTCTGATCAATTCAAGGCTTGCTTGCGGTGAAAGTTTTAGTAACTGGCGCAGCTGGCTTTATCGGTTCTGGCCTTGTCCTTCAGCTACTGTTGCGTGGCGAGACAGTTATTGGGATCGATAACCATAATAATTACTATGATCAAGCTCTCAAGGAAGCAAGATTGGCGCGCTTCGTTACTCACCCAAACTATACTCATTTGCGCATTGATCTTGGTGACCGCAAGGCTATAGAAGATGCTTTTGCTATTTATAAACCGTGCCGTGTAGTCAATCTCGCTGCACAGGCTGGAGTGCGTCACTCGATTGAAAACCCTCTTCTTTATATTGACAGCAACATTGTTGGCTTTGCTCATATCCTAGAAGGTTGCCGTCTAAACGGTGTCAAGCATTTGGTATATGCATCAAGCTCCAGCGTCTATGGAGCTAACAATTTAATGCCATACTCGGTTCAACACAGTGCCAATCACCCGCTCTCGCTTTACGCTGCCAGTAAAAAGAGCGATGAGCTGATGGCCCATGCCTATAGTCATCTTTATAACTTATCGACCACTGGCCTACGTTTTTTTACTGTCTATGGCCCTTGGGGTCGGCCTGATATGGCGCTGTATAAATTTACCAAGGCTATTCTTGCTGGCGAAAAGATCTCGGTATTTAATCACGGCAAGCATCGACGAGATTTCACCTATATCGATGACATCATTGAAGGCGTGATTCGGATCCTCGATAATCCTGCTGCGCCCAATCCTAAGTGGGACGGCACAAGTCCCGATCCTTCTAGCAGCAGTGCACCATGGTGTATATACAATATGGGCAATAGCAACCCAGTGGAACTGATAGACTTTATAGCCGCCATCGAAAAAGCCTTAGGTAAAAAAGCCGATATTGAGCTAATGCCACTGCAGCCTGGCGACATGCTTAACACTTATTCTGAGGTTGATGATATTGTCAAGCTGTTTGACTATAAGCCTTCAACTTCCGCAGAAGAGGGTGTTGCTAAATTTGTTGCATGGTATCGCAACTATTTTAAGGTTTAAAATTATTAGCTTGGATAATATTAAAATTGCTATTGTTGGCATGGGTTATGTTGGCTTACCATTAGCGGTTGAGTTTGGACACAGACGTTCAGTAGTCGGCTTTGATCTCAATACGCGCCGCATCAATGAACTTAAAGACGGTAACGACGTTACGCTTGAAACTACCATAGATAAGCTAGCGGCTGCAAAGTATCTGACTTACACCGCCGACCCGGAGAAGTTGCGCGACTGTAATTGCTACATTGTAACTGTTCCTACCCCTATTGATAAATTTAAACGGCCGGATTTGGCGCCGCTTATTAAGGCTAGTGAAACAATCGGTAAGGTTTTAAAAAAAGGCGATATTGTCATCTATGAATCCACTGTCTACCCCGGCTGCACAGAGGAAGACTGCGTACCTGTTCTTGAAAAACATTCCGGTCTTAAATTTAATCGAGACTTCTTCTGCGGCTATAGTCCAGAGCGCATCAATCCGGGCGATAAGGAGCGCCGCATTACTACCATTAAAAAGGTCACCTCCGGCTCAACTCCTAGAATTGCTGATCTGATAGATGACCTTTATAACGAAATTATTACCGCAGGCACCTATAAGGCTGAAAGTATAAAGGTTGCGGAGGCCGCTAAAGTCATCGAGAATACCCAGCGCGACCTCAACATCGCGCTTATTAATGAGTTGGCGCTAATTTTCAATAGAATGGACATTGATACTGAGGCCGTCCTAAATGCCGCCGGCAGTAAATGGAACTTTCTGCCCTTTAGACCGGGCTTAGTTGGCGGACATTGCATCGGAGTTGACCCTTATTACCTAACGCACAAAGCACAAGCTATTGGCTATCACCCAGAGATTATCCTAGCAGGCCGGCGCCTGAATGACAACATGGGCACTTATGTGGCCGCTCAGTTAGTCAAGGCTTTGACTAAGAAGCGTATCCAAATCGATGGCGCCAGGGTGTTGGTGATGGGTATAACGTTCAAAGAAAATTGCCCTGACATTCGTAATACCCGAGTAATTGATATTATTAATGAACTGAAAGACTACAATTGTGAAGTTGATGTTTACGACCCTTGGGTCACTATCGATGAAGCTTCGTATGAGTACGGAATCACGCCCCTCATCGAACCAAAACCAGGAAGTTATGATGCTATTATCTTAGCAGTTGCTCATCAGCAATTCAAAGATATGGGACATACTGCAATCCGCGCCTTGGGCAAGCCCACTTCAGTCATCTACGACTTGAAGTATGTGTTACTAGCACAAGAATCAGATTTGAGACTGTGACCATGGCCGCATATGAATCACTACAACAACAGCTTAGGGCCGAACCCCAAACTTGGCTCATCACAGGCGTAGCTGGTTTTATTGGTAGCAACCTACTTGAGGCCTTGCTTAAACTTGATCAACAGGTCGTAGGGTTAGACAACCTCAGTACGGGGTATAGACATAATCTTGATGAAGTGAAACAACTGGTCAACTCAGCGCAGTGGGCGAGGTTCAGGTTTATTGAAGGCGATATTTGCGACTTAGCTACCTGCCGCCATGCTTGCGATGGTGTGGACTATGTACTTCATCAGGCAGCTCTCGGCTCCGTGCCGCGCAGCATTGAAGATCCAATCATCGCAAATCGAAATAATATTGATGGTTTTTTGAATATGCTAGTAGCCGCGCGCGATGCCGAGGTTCAGCGTTTTGTATATGCTGCAAGTAGCTCAACTTATGGCGACCACCCTGATTTACCCAAGGTTGAAAAAATAATCGGGGCGCCGCTTTCGCCCTATGCCGTGACAAAGTTGGTCAATGAACTTTACGCCGAGGTATTTGCCAGAACCTATGGTTTCAGGTCTATTGGATTGCGGTATTTCAACATTTTTGGCCGACGACAGGATCCGGAGGGGGCTTATGCGGCAGTGATTCCAAAATGGATTGCCGCGATGATCAAGGGTGAGCCTGTCTACATCAACGGGGATGGTGAAACGAGTCGTGATTTTTGCTACATCGAAAATACTATTCAGGCCAATTTACTCGCGGCAGTGGCTCGTGACGATTTCGCAACCGACCAAGTCTATAACGTGGCGGTCGGAGAGCGCACCAGCTTGAACAAGCTTTACTTTCACCTACGGGACGTTCTTTCGGAACGTTTTCAGCATCTGAAAATTGTCAAGCCCATCTATCGTGATTTTCGGGTGGGGGACGTGCGACACTCGCTCGCCGATATCCAAAAGGCTCAGGAGTTGCTTGGCTACCAGCCGAGACATCACGTAGCAGAGGGTTTGAACGAAGCTATGGATTGGTACATCGGTTTTTTGTCCACGGTTAAAGCATGACACAAATTACTTTGTACAGTGAAAAATAAAAGAGCGCAATTTCCAACCATCAAAATCTTTCAGCCAGCTTTCTGGGAGCATAAGGCTGCCGAACTGGTCCATATGCAAGTTGAATCCGTTCTTTGTAGACGTGGGCAATGTAGTATCTTGCTGACAGGTGGTGCTACAGCAGCAAGAATGTATAGTACTTGGTCTCAAGAATTTGATATCTGCTCACTTAAGAATGTTAGTTTCTATTTTGGTGACGAACGGTGCGTCCCGCCCGAGCACCCAGACAGCAACTATGGTATGGCCATGAGAACTCTATTTGGATCTGGCATGCCCCAGGGCTGTACGGTGCATCGCATGGAGGCCGATAGCGACGACCTTCTGGCAGCGGCAAGTCGCTATGCGACGGTCTTACCCGAATCTATCGACATCCTGTTGCTTGGTGTAGGAGAGGATGGCCACATCGCCTCGCTCTTTCCATTTAGCGCAGCGCTCCACGAAAGCAAACAGCGAGTGCTGCCGATTTTCGCGCCTAAACAGCCCAATCAGAGATTAACAATTACTCCACCAGTTATTCTTCAAGCCCACTCTACGGTCGTTCTTGCTCCGGGCACAGCAAAAGCTGCTGTCCTAGCAGAGGCCTTACACGTACCGAACAATATAGATGGTTTACCTGCTCTCCTCGCCATAAGTGGAACATGGTTACTGGATACAAGTATGAGTGGCTGGTTTAAACATGCCTAAGATACTGATCACGACCGTTCCCTTTGCTCAAAAAAACCGCATTCCACTCGATCTATTGGAGGAGGCGGGCATTGAGTATTTGATTAATCCAATCGGTCGCAAACTCAAAGAGGAGGAGCTCGCAGAAATGGTTACTGATTTCGATGTATTGATAGCGGGAACTGAGCCGATTACGGAGAAGGTGATGAGTTGCGCATCGAATCTGAAGCTCATTTCCAGAGTTGGCATTGGCCTTGACAGTGTTGATCTGCTGGCCGCGGAGCGGAGAGGAATCCAGGTTAGCTACACTCCAGATGCGCCGGCCCCAGCTGTAGCTGAATTGACGATCGGTTTAATGCTGACACTATTACGTCATGTACATATTGCAAACTCTCAAATGCATCATGGTAAATGGGAGCGGTATTTTGGACGGCGCATCCCTGAAGTTACCATTGGCATCCTAGGTGCTGGACGCATTGGCGGGCGGGTAGTTAGCCAGCTTTCTGCTTTTGGTGCTCGACGCATTCTGGTGAATGATCTCGACCCCGATCCACATGGCATAGAAAAACTTAAGCTTGAGTGGGTAGATAAGGAGACGATATACCGTGAGGCCGACCTCATAAGCCTTCATGTCCCCTTAACCGCTCAGACAAAAAACATGGTGCGGTATGAGCAGCTAAAGGCAATGAAGCCGGATGCCATAATTATAAATACTTCGCGTGGCGGTATTATTAATGAGCAAGACTTAGCTAAGATATTAAGTGAAGGACATTTATCAGGTGCTGCGGTTGACGTTTTTGAACAAGAACCCTATTCAGGGGAATTGGCTAATATTGAGCGGTGTTTGCTTACGTCTCATATGGGTTCGATGTCAGTCGACTGTCGAACCAAAATGGAAATTGAGGCTACAGAAGAGGCTGTGCGCTTTCTCACGGGGAACGACCTGATGTACTTGGTTCCGCAAGAAGAGTACGATGTGCAAAGACAGGGATTCTAGTATGAAGCGGGCTTGCGTAATTGGTGGAGCGGGATTTTTAGGCAGCCATGTTGCCGATGCATTGAGCGATAAGGGTTATGCGGTTCGCATTTTCGATAAGAGGCCTTCAAAGTGGCTGAGAAGCGATCAGGAAATGATTATTGGTGACTTGCTAAGTGATGACGAGGTAGACTCTGCCGTCAAGGGATGTGAGGTGGTCTACAACTTCGCGGCGCTTTCTGATCTGAATGATGCAGTAGATAAACCGCTCGAAACGATCCAGATCAATATCTTGGGTAATGGTCATGCATTGGAGGCCTGCCGCAGGTTTGGCGTAAAGCGGTTCGTTTATGCCAGCACGGTATACGTCTATAGCCGCCAAGGAGGCTTCTATCGTTGTAGCAAGCAAGCTGCTGAACATTATGTTGAGGAATATCAACATTCCTATGGTCTTGATTACACCATCCTTCGCTATGGATCCCTCTACGGTCCGCGCTCCGATGAAAGCAATGGACTATACAGGATTGTAAAAGGTGCACTTGAAACTGGTGCTGTCAAATATTTAGGTAGTTCAGATGCTCTCCGCGAGTATATCCACGTCGAGGATGCAGCTCGCGCGAGTGTTGCTACCTTGGCGGATGAATTCCGCAACCAAAGTGTCGTCTTGACCGGTCAGGAGCCAATGCGTGTAGTTGATCTGCTAGAGATGTTGAATGAGATACTCGGTATTAAATCCCCGATCGAATTTTTCGAAAATGACCGGTCTGGACACTATGTCAGGACACCCTACGCGTACCAACCGAAATTGGGTCGGAAGTATGTTCCGCCTCTGCATGTAGATTTGGGGCAAGGTCTCATTCAGTTAATCGATGAAATACGACGCGATGTTACCAAACGCTAATTGCCAAAAGTCGGATGCGGCCGATCTTATCTCTTCACGCGCAATTGTGTTTTGGGATTTTGATGGGGTAATAAAAGACTCTGTGGATGTTAAGACCGAAGCCTTCGTGCGCCTTTTCAGTGTTTACGAGCCGAATATTGCGGCTAGAGTCAAGGCACATCATGAGGCGAATGGTGGCGTGTCCCGTTACGAGAAAATCCCAATCTATCTGAGATGGGTAGGACTACCCTGTGACAAAAAACATGTCGATCAGTTCTGCGCGCGATTTGCGGATGCGATTTTAGATGCTATTGTTGATTCACCCTGGGTGCCTGGTGTAAAAGAGTATCTACTTGATCATTATGAACGTCAACACTTTATTTTGGTTACCGCTTCGCCCCAAAAGGAAATCGAGTCGATTATCGACAAACTAGGAATTGCACATTGCTTTCGCCAGGTGTATGGAACTCCAGCGGAAAAGAAGGGTGTCATTGGAGCAGTACTAAGGGAACAGAAAATTGAAGTGGCGGATGCGCTTATGATTGGCGATTCAGAAACTGATCGTTCGGCGGCCGATGCCAACCAAGTTCTTTTTCTTCTCCGGCGAACGACGATAAATCAATCGCTACAATCTAACTACTGCGGCCCGCAGTTTGAGGACTTACTTTAATGAACAGATTTTCGGCAATTCAGAATATCCGCCAGCGATTAAGTGAAGGGGGCATTACTGTTGGTAGTTGGATTCAAATACCACATGCTTCGGTCGCGGAGATCATGGGGCGCGCCGGCTACGACTGGGTCGCCGTGGATATGGAGCACGGCACAATTTCTCCCCATCAACTTCCAGATCTATTCCGAGCATTGGAACTAGGGGGGACACTGCCGCTCGTAAGGCTTGCACAGGGGTACCCCAAGGATTGCAAACAAGCGCTTGACGCTGGGGCAGGCGGTGTCATCGTGCCGATGGTAAAGTCTGCCGAGCAGTTGCGGGCCGTATGCGAAGCCTGTTGCTGGCCACCCACAGGAAACCGAGGAGTGGGGTTTTCTCGGGCAAACCTTTTTGGCAAGAACTTCGACGCCTATAAGTCGGAAGCCCGTTCCCCGTTGTTGGTGGCTATGATTGAACATGTCCAAGCCGTGGAGCAATTGGATGCGATACTCGATGTCGAGGGGCTCGATGCAATTCTCGTCGGACCTTATGATCTTTCCGCATCCATGGGCTTGAGCGGGATGTTCGACCATAATGACTTTAAGGCCATCATGCAACGTATCGGGGATCTTGCTAAAGATGCTGGCATTCCCTCTGGGGTGCATGTGGTACAGCCCTCTGATAGTGAGCTCAGCGATAGAATTAGTGAAGGCTATCGCTTTCTAGCTTATTCGATTGATGCAGTGATGTTACGTATTGCTGCCGAATGTCCTAATGTCGGGAAAATAAAATGAAAGAAGCGGACATCCGCCCTGAGTCTATATTCGACGAGTACTTGCGACTGGCAGCAGAAGATACTAAAGTCTATTTTTCAGATGTGGAACGTGTGGATGACTTTTGCCCGGCTTGCGGAGGCCGAGGCGAGCCGGCCATCAGGAAACATGGCTTTGTATATGAACTCTGTCCAGATTGTCAGACTTTGTATGTGAACCCTCGTCCAGCGGCTTCGGCTTTCGCAAAGTACTATACGAATTCTGCTTCCTCAAAGTACTGGGCGACGACTTTCTATCGGGAAACTGCGTCCGCACGTCGGGAAAAGATATGGAAACCCAAGGCAAATGCACTTACAGCGCTGCTTAAGGGGTGCGCAAACCACGAAAAGTGGACTGTCGTAGATGTTGGTGGCGGATACGGCCTATTTGCTGAAGAAATCCGTAGCCTCCTAGGGGGCGAACCTATTGTTATCGAACCTGCACCTCATCTGGCGACCGTATGTCGTGAAAAGAGCCTGACTGTAATACAGAAATTTCTGGAGGAAGTGCTGCCTTCTGATATACCAGTTGCTCCTCGTGCCTTTGTTAGCTTCGAGCTATTTGAACACCTTCACGATCCAGCACAGTTCCTAAATCACCTGAATACTTTGATGGAGCCGCGTGATTTGTTCGTCTTCACCACATTGTCAGGGACGGGCGTCGACATTCAGGCGCTTTGGGAGGATTCGAAATCGGTCATGCCGCCCCATCATCTCAATTTCTTTAATCCCTACTCAATCAGAATACTACTCGAACGATGTGGACTTGAATGCGTCGACGTCTCTACGCCTGGCAAGCTCGACATTGATATCTTGGTGAATAATTATAATCAGATTAAAGATCGTTTTTGGAGAACGATTATCAGCATATCTTCTGATACCGAAAAGCAGCGATGGCAAGATGTCATTTCAGCGTCCGGATGGAGTTCCCATATGATGGTCGTTTGCAAAAAACCAATGAGCCAAGAGATATGAGTCCAAATTTAGAAAAGCCTGTCCCCGTGTTGTCAAAACGCAATGTGGAAAGGCTGGTTGATATCATTCATGATACAAAACCACAACTGGTGGTTGAGTTCGGATCGGGAGCATCCGCCTTATTTTTTTGTTAATGTTCTTAATGACATAGGTGCGGCCGGATTCGTCCCTGTAGAAAATGTGCGCGACTGGTTTGAGTTTATTAGCGGATTTATTGCTAAGTCATTTGGTGGGCGATTATCAAAGTCCATATGGAACTCAACAAGATATCGCGAGTTCTATAAAAATAAAAAAAAGGGGGGGGGGACTCCATATACAGCTATTGTTGATGGAGTTAGTAGGTATAGCCCATGAAAAAAAATTTTTATGGCGGGCCCGTTTTGGAGGCTCGCCCCAGAAAGTGGATTCAGGCTTTCTTTAAGTCGATACGCAGCTAATCTAATAATGCCGGTTTTGAATATAATCACTTTTGCAACAAGGGTTTTCGTATTTTTTAGGCATTTCGACGCAACTTTTATCGCAGATTGCAAAAATGTAAAAGTAACCTATCTTCTCTCGAGTCCCGGGATGAAAGATCAGTTTGGCGAGTCGTCCTTCAGGAAAAAATATGCGAATGCATGGAAGCCATACGCGTATGACTCATAATCTATACTATTCATGATTGATGGTGGCCCTCGTCACTATATTCTTGATCAGATTAATATATTCTACGAGGAAAATCCTCAAATAAAAATCATTGTTGCTGTCTTCGATGCTCACAAACTCGAGTATGCTAACGTTTTCAATCATTATGCAACTTCTAACTATTTCAAAGGGTCCATCGAATTAATCGATGGAACAAAGTTTTATGAGAAAAAGCTGGAAAAAGAGAGCTGGATTGCCCACCTAGACTGAAAGTACGTAATGAATATTCTAGCACTTATTCCCGCCCGTATGGGCAGTAGCCGCTTCCCTGGAAAGCCCATGGCGCCCATATGTGGAAAGCCTATGATAGGTCACGTGTACGAGCGAGTTGCTAGGTCACCGTTGTTAGCAATGACAGCCGTGGCTACATGTGATTATGAGATTTTCGACTATATCCAGTCAATCGGTGGAAAAGCCGTTATGACCGCCGATACCTACGAACGCGCATCAGATCGATGTGCCGAGGCGCTTCTTAAGCTTGAGCAGGAATACGGTATCCGCTATGACATTGTTGTAATGGTGCAAGGGGACGAACCTATGACCCATCCCGATATGATCGCAGAAGCAGTTCAACCCATGCTCGATGATGCATCTATCCAGGTAGTGAATCTGTTGGGTAAGATCTTCGATATCGTCGAGTTCGAAGATCGAAACTGCATCAAGGTTGTCTGCGATCTGAACCTGAATGCGCTGTACTTTTCCAGAGAGCCGATTCCTACGCGGAGCAAGGCTAGCAATGTGCCTATGGTCAAACAGGTTTGCATCATCCCCTTCCGTCGTGACTACCTGCTCCAGTACACTAGCCTTACCCCAACTCCTCTTGAAATAGCTGAATCGGTAGATATGATGCGAGTTCTAGAGCATGGCGAAAGGATTCGTATGGCTCCCACCAAGCACAGCTCCTACTCTGTTGACACCCCTGCAGACTTGGTTAGGGTCGAAAAATTGATGCTCGCTTTTTTATGATTTAGGTTCAGAGTAATATAGGAATTCTTAATGAGTGAAATAAAATATTGCCGTAGATGCGTTTATCCTATAGCGACTGTAAACCTGCATGTTGCTGAGGATGGGGTGTGTAGTGGTTGCCACACCTTTGACCGGTTCAATGCCTTAAGCGATCAGTTTTGGGCAAATCGCAAGCAGAAATTCGAACAGATAATCGACGAATACTGCAAGGACAATACCTCAAATTACGATTGCTTGATTCCTGTCAGTGGGGGAAAAGATAGTTACTATCAAGCGCACATCATTGCAGCTGAGTACGGACTCAAGCCGCTATTGATGACTTACCACGGTAATAATTATTTGCCGGAAGGAGACTACAACCGTGATCGCATGCGCCATGTTTTCGATGCTGACCATCTCGTTTGGGGTCCCAGTATTGAGGTTCTTAAAAAACTCAATCGACTGGGCTTCAAGAAGATGGGTGACATGAACTGGCAGAATCATTGTGGAATATTTACCGCTCCAATTACTGTCGCGACCAAGTTCAATATTCCATTAATTATTTGGGGTGAGGTCGCTTGGGATATCTCCGGCATGTTTGAACCAGAGGATTTTGTTGAGTTCAGTGCCAGAGTCCGGCACGAACATGGCTTGCGTGGATATGAATGGTATGACCTTCTTGATGATCCAATTGATAAACTATCCGAAAAGGATATGCTCTGGGCAAAGTATCCATCAGATGAAGAGATCCTGTCAGTTGGTGTAAGGGGGATTTACATCGGCAATTTTTTTAAGTGGGATCCTAATCAACATGTTAAGTTGATGCAGGAGCGATATGGATGGAAGGCAGCAGAGCTACCGTTTGAGCGAACGTATAGAAACTTTTCAAATCTTGATGACCGCTATGAGAACGGCATCCACGATCTTTTGAAGTTCGTCAAGTTCGGATACGGACGCTGCTCAGATCATGCATCAAAAGACATTCGAGCTGGTTACCTGACCAGGGAAGAGGGTATTGCCCTGGTGAGAAAGTATGACCACGTTGTATCCAGCGACCTTGCATATTGGCTGAACTATGTCGGAATGGACGAAAGGGAATTTTGGCAGATTGCAGATACCTTCCGTGATCCACGCGTGTGGTGGATTGAAGATGGTTGTTGGTTTAAAGACAATATTTGGGGCAAGCCATCCAGTTACGGCGAAGTACATTTGCCAGAAGACTTGCGTGTCAAATATATCCGTTTGCCCTAAAATCTGCCGGACCAATACGTGCATTTAACCAGAACTCTTTATATTCCCATTGAGATCATTGACAGGGAGCTGGGTGGTGCCATACTCCTAGCTAACACAGCGGTCTCACGTGGATGGTCTGTTGTTTTGGGAGGCAAGCAGGCGGTATTCAATAATATGTCCAGATTTAGTAATTCGCCAGGCATTTTTTTCTTGAAAAGTGTGGTTCCGGGTGAATTATTTAAGCAGGAAGAAATCAATTTCCATGGGCACCGCATTGTTTCTTTGGATGTAGAGGGTCTGGTGCCCAGTAATGGGGAGGCCGGGGTACGTCTGCGCTACAGCGCAGAATCAATTGAGAAAAGCGACTTATTATTCTTTTGGGGAGAGCAGCATTTTGCGTCAGTTCGCAAAGTCTATCCAAAAATAGATGGGCGAGCATGCATTACCGGTAGCCCGATAATTGATGAAATAAAAGCGCGTGGCGCCAGGCAATCGACTATACAAAATCCGAAGCAAAAAAAGAAAATACTAATTGGAACAAGTTGCGGGTTTGCAAACCACATAAACGGTATCGAATTTTCAAGAGAAATGAGGCGGAATGCATATTCTGGTAATGTCAGTCATGCTGAAATTCTGGCTTTGGAATCAGAGGCATATTTAGATCTCGAGATATTCGAATATTGGAAACAGGTTGTCCCAATAATCGCAGAAATTTTTACAGATTGCGACGTTGTATTGAGGCCGCATCCAAGCGAAAACGCCATGTTCTGGGGATCCTATTTAAAAGCGTTTCGTAATGTGCGTATTGATTCTGGCCAACCTATACTGGAAGAGTTGCTTGGGGCGAATGTTTATATCCACTTCAATAGCACTTCCGCGATCACGTCTACAATCTTGGGCATCCCCACCTTAATGCCAATGCCGCCGATCAAGGATTCACTACTTGAGCGCGTCACATATGTAAAAGATATTTCGATATTGGCGAAAACGTCGGCTGAACTGGTCGACTTGATCGGCAAAGCATTAGCGCGACAGTCGCGTAAAGATATTCCGAAGGAACTGTATCTGTATTGTGAAAATTTGAAACCAAACACGATGCAAGCCTCAAATGCAATAATTGATGAAATAGAGCGTAAATTTGTTTTCTCTTCAAGCGATCTAATTCTTGGCCGACGAAGCTACAAGGAAGGGCTGTTAGTTTTTTTACGCAAGTCAAAATATTTTCTTCTATGGCTAAACACCTTATTTTTTGTCTGCATAAGGTACAAATCACCGCGAACACTCCCGCCTTTGAATGCTTACAAAAGTGCCAAAGCCAAACAGCCATTAACTAGCCTCGCTAAATTGAGGTTGGTAATGACTGGTTTAATCGAGCCGCCTACCCTGCTTAAGTTAAAAACAGAACAGATTTCCAAAAATCTTTTTACAATAAGGTATGTAACAGATCAGCATGACTATAAAGCCTGACTTGATCATTCTGGATATCGGCTCGCATAAGCTTGAAGAGCTGCAAACCCTACTGTCTCCATTCCCTAGGCAATTGGGTATTTATCTTTTCTGGCTTGTAAAACAATTGGTCAAGTTCGTGATTTGGCGCGATCCAATAATTTTATCAAATTTGCGAAAACAGGTTGATGTTGTCAGATATTACTTTCTGTCATCTCGCCGCTATAACTTGACTATCATATCGATCGAACCTAATCCTAGTGTTGCTCTATCGCATGTCGCGCGGTTGGCAAGAAAATACAAAACTGTCTTTCTTCCTGTGGCCGTGTTGGGACACGATACAGATATGTCATCGGATTTGAAGCTGTTGTACTCATACGACCATTCGATATCCAGCTCCCTATACCGGAAAGACCGTGCGATTCAAGCGGCAGAAAATAGCGTATGTGTAAGTTTGCGCTTAAGTGTGATCTGGAACGGGCTTATGAGGGAGGGAATCGTAACAAAAGAGTCAAAAGTGATCTTGCGAATGAACTGCGAAGGTGCTGAGCTCGGCGTATTGAGGGACTGCGAAGAGGCTGGCTTACATGTCAAGTGCGTCATTGGTTCTATTGGGGATGTCGAAAAGATTCATGGCCGCGAGTCGGGCAATGCAGCAAAACATATTATGAAAAAGTTGGACGTGGAATATCATTACTTCAAAGGTGATGATCCGTCAACGTGGCATGACATTGCCGCAGTATGGGATGCGAACACAGCCGGCTTTGAGTTAAAATCATGAGGTCAGTATTTTTTTTGGCGCGTGCGTACAACGACTTCGACTGTCGCCTACCGTTACTGTTCGAGTTTGCTCAAGATACCAATTACAACGTCACCATCATTGCAATCCCGACAAACGCAGGGCTCCAAGATCCGAAATTGCACGAACTCCATGAGTTTGCTTCCAAGAATGGCATTGCAATAACCACGATTTATGATTTTGGCGATACTGGTTTGCTATTGCTAAGTATGTTCAGACTGTATGCTTGGGTCGCTGGATGTAAAGCAATGGAGAGAGTTTTCCCGCGGCTTCATCATTACCTGAAGTTGGCAGTTTTCTGCATAGTAAGGCTACTTTCCATAAGTAACCAAGGGTTTATTCATGGGATCCTTAAAAAATTTGAGTCATCCATAGTAGTGGTTGATGAAATTATTTTTCATAGGGGTCGCAGTTTTTTCATTGATTCTCTCTATACGTCTTGGAAAAAGCTACATGCCTTCGAGCTTTATGCATTCTTGACAGGACAAGACCCCTATATCGACCTGTGGGAAGATAATGCTTGGGCGCGCCCCACTATTTGCGTGAGTGAGTCGATTGATGTCCCCCTGTTTGTTCCAGGCCCAAACGATGCACGAATTATGAGAGCTCAGTTGCCAAACGAAGATATTTTAATCACAGGAAATACCCGTTTTGATAAGTCGTGGGTTGTTCGGCGAGCTAATTTGAGCCAGAAAGGTGTGGCGAGCATTTCCCAGCTAACCGGAGCGAAGGTGGGTAAAGTTAAAATTGTTTTCATGCTTAGCAAGATTGAGTATGGCGTAGAAGTAGTTAATTTGGTTGAAACGATGAATAGATGCGTCGCTCTGGATAATTCAATTGTGATTATGAAGCCGCATACCCGTGGTATGAATTTCGATGCACTTGGCCATCCTCTCAACATGCGCATCGTAGACGGCTCAGAGCATTCGTCAAGTGATTTGATTGAATGGGCAGATTTTGTATTTTTCACTGGCTCATCAATCGCATTTCATGCAATTTTGTCGGGCAAAAAAGTGTGCTACCTGAGATATTGCCAGAGATACAGATCGATATACGATGCAGGAGAGTCAGTTTTGGTTGCAGACAACATTGCTGAAGTATTGAAGTATATTTACACACCAAATGCTTTTAGTCGCTGTGAAGCGGAAACGCTACGTTTTCTGGCCACTCATGTTTACAATGGAAATGAAAATGGTCAAGTCTGTCGGGATGTAAAGGTGCGGATAGAATATCTTTCGAGCCTGGCAGCTTAAAATAAATAAGCGAGTGATTGATGCCGAAAATAAGAACTACTATTGGCAAGTATAGTTCGAGAGATTCTCGAAACAAATTTATAGCCGATACCTTTTCGAACTATCTAACCTCCTCCGTCGTCAATATTGGAGGGGGTGGTCAAAAGAATCTTTTAAAGTACATTCGGCCAACTAAATATCTGGAGATTGACATCACAGGCGCACCAGATTTGATATTTGATTTAGAAAAGGATTATCCGTTACCGATGCCGGATGGTAGTGCAGAGACAGTGGTATGTACGGATGTATTGGAACACCTTGATGAGTTACATCGTGTATTTAAAGAACTTCTAAGGATAAGCTGCAAATATGTAATCATAAGTGTTCCAAACGCATTAACTGAAATTCGGCCTTATCTATCTCGGAAGGTATATTCAGGAAGTGCAGGCGTAGGAGGATATGAAGTAGGTAAGTTTTCAAAATTCTATGGCTTGCCAACTTATAAGCCCTGTGACAGGCATAAATGGTTTTTCTCTTATACAGAAGCCGAGATGTTTTTTCGTAACCTTGCAGATGATCTCCAATATGATGTTATTGAGGAAGTTCCTGTTGGCTCGGTGGGCCGCTCTTTTTCAGGGTCTGCTGCACGATTCATTGTCAAGCACACGCTGGGTGAGAACACGGTTAAGGATTTCTTTTATAGCACTTACTGGTGTGTACTAGAGAAGAGGGTCCCCAATCTTAAGGAGCCGTCATAGAATGGCTGAGATGAAGATGATTATTGATGCCGCCCGAGTATGGCCGCAGATTTAAGGAGTTACTTATGATGACTGATTCAACAATTTTGGTCACTGGCGGCACAGGTTCGTTCGGGCACGCTTTTTTGCGAATGACGCTGACTAGATATAATCCCAGAAAAATAGTAGTCTTATCTCGCGATGAGATGAAGCAATGGGAAATGGCCAAGTTGTTTCAAGGTGATTCTCGTGTACGTTTTTTTATCGGCGACGTCCGTGATCGAGATCGTCTCTATCGTGCGCTGGATGGTGTCGATTATGTTGTTCACGCTGCAGCAACAAAGATAGTGCCTACGGCTGAATATAACCCCTTTGAGTGCGTCAAAACCAATATCAACGGCGCCATGAATTTGATCGACGCCTGTATCGACAAGGGAGTGAAGCGGGTTGTCGCCTTGTCGACTGACAAGGCAAGTAGTCCAGTCAACCTCTACGGTGCTACCAAACTGGTGTCGGACAAGCTTTTTGTGGCTTCCAACTCCTATTCTGGTAGTCATTCAACACGTTTTTCTGTGGTTCGCTATGGCAATGTAATGGGCTCGCGGGGTTCGGTGATTCCTTTCTTCATGTCGATTCGAGATAAGGGTACATTGCCGATTACGGATGAACGCATGACACGTTTCATGATTTCGTTAGAGCATGGCGTGGAACTTGTGTGGCATGCCTTTGACGATATGGAGGGCGGCGAAATCTATGTCAAGAAAATTCCTTCGATGAAAGTGGTGGATCTGGCGAAAGTTATCGCCCCTACTGCAAATTTGGAATTTGTCGGTATCCGCCCGGGTGAAAAGTTGCATGAACAGATGATTGGCCCCGAGGATTCGTTTCATACTTACGAGTATCCAGAGCATTTTAAGATCCTGCCAGCGATCAATAACTGGAGCACTTGCATCAAACGCATTAAGGATGGCGTTAAGGTTGCCGAGGGCTTCAGCTATACCAGCGATAACAATGCCGAATGGATGGGTTCTACTGAATTGCAGACTTGGATAGATGTTAATCGTAGCAAGATTGGCAGCATCTAATTTATGATTCCTTATAGTCAACAGGAAATAATTCAGGCCGATATCGATGCGGTTGTAACGGTACTTCGTTCGGGTTATCTGACCCAAGGCCCGGCCGTCCCGCGCTTTGAGAAGCTTATTGCAGCCCATGTCGGGGCCACCCATGCGGTGGCAATGAATAGTGCCACCTCGGCACTGCACCTTGCTTGTTTGGCATTGGGGCTGGGGCTCGGAGATTTACTTTGGACAAGTCCTGTCACCTTCGTGGCTTCGGCCAACTGCGGACTTTATTGCGGTGCCGAGGTCGATTTCGTTGACATCGATCTGCGCACATACAACCTATGCCCTAAGGCGCTGGAACGCAAGCTTGTAAGGGCGAAAAAAGCGGGCCGCTTGCCGAAGATCGTAGTGCCGGTTCATCTGTCCGGTCAGCCTTGCGATATGCAGGCTATCCACGCGCTAAGTCAGCGCTACGGATTTCGAATCATCGAAGATGCTTCGCATGCTATCGGGGGCAAGTATCAGGAGGATTTCATCGGCAATTGCCGCTATAGCGACATCACGATCTTCAGCTTCCACCCCGTCAAGATCATCACCACGGCTGAAGGCGGCTTGGCGCTGACTAACGATGCTGAGCTTGCAGGCAAAATGGTTTTACTCCGTAGTCATGGCATTACCCGCGATCCGGTTCATATGACCCATACGCCAGATGGTCCATGGTACTACCAACAGATTGATCTGGGCTTTAATTATCGCATGACCGATTTGCAAGCCGCCTTGGGTATTAGCCAGATGGAGCGGCTGGATGATTATGTTAGCCGTCGTCATGTCTTGGCAAAGCGCTACGATAGCCTGTTACGAGCTCTGCCAGTGATTACTCCCTGGCAACAGCCAGATAGCTACTCTGCCTTGCACCTTTATGTAATTCGACTGCAGCTCGACAAGATCGGCAAAGATCATCGTGCGGTATTCGATTCACTGCGCGAGCAGGGGATTGGTGTCAACCTGCACTATATCCCGGTTCATACCCAGCCTTATTACCAGCAAATGGGGTTCAAGATCGGCGACTTCCCAGAGGCGGAGCGCTATTACGCGGAGGCGATCAGTCTACCGATGTATCCAAAAATGAGCAAAAGTCAGCAAGATCAGGTGGTCATCGCTCTGGAAAAAGCGCTTCGACTATGAGGCTTGCGGTCATACCTGCACGAGGGGGCAGTAAGCGCATCCCGTTCAAGAACATTAAACCCTTTTGCGGCAAGCCGATGATCGCGTGGTCGATTGGGGCGGCGCGCGAGAGCGGTTGTTTCGATCGCATCATCGTTTCTACCGATGATGTCGAGATTGCCGAAGTTGCCCGTTCATTTGGTGCTGATACGCCTTTCATGAGACCGCCTGAACTTTCGGATGACTACGCCGGCACAATTTCAGTTATCGCACATGCTATTGACTGGATGGCCCAGAATGATGAGCCAATTCAACTGGCTTGCTGTATCTACGCTACGGCGCCTTTCGTTTCCGCCACTGATCTTCAGCGCGGTTTGGGCGTTCTCCGTGATTCAGGTAGCGATTATGCCTTTTCAGTTACCAGCTATGCCTATCCGGTCCAGCGCGCCATCCGCATCTTACCGGACAAGCGGGTAGAGATGTTCAACCCTGATCACTTCAATACTCGCTCACAGGATCTGGAAGAGGCCTGGCATGATGCGGGACAATTTTATTGGGGTCATGCCGCCGCCTGGTTGGCCGGCAAACCGATTTTCTCCCGCTGTGCTGCTGCAGTGCCTCTGCCACGTAACCGCGTGCAAGATATTGACACACCGGAAGACTGGGAGCGTGCAGAATTGATGTTTATGGCGCTGCGGGAGCGAATCGGAAAAAAATGACCGCCTCATCGATAGTCTTCCGCGCCGACGCCTCGCTCCATATCGGCACCGGCCACATCATGCGTTGCCTGACACTGGCTGAAGAGTTGCGGGTAAACGATGCGAGCTGCCGCTTTATTTGCCGCGCCCATCCTGGCAACCTGATAGATCTGATCCGGCGGCGTGGTTTTATCGTTCATGCTATGCCGGCTGATCCAAACTGGCAGCCACGGGAGATAGAGCTCGCTCATGCGGGTTGGCTGGGTGCTGACTGGCAAACCGACGCCCAGCAAACGAAAGTCTGCGTTGGTGAGACGGCAGTTGATTGGATGATCGTTGATCACTATGCGTTGGATGTCCGGTGGGAATCGGCACTACGGAGGCATTGCGGCAAGATCATGGTGATCGATGATCTTGCCGATCGTCATCATGATTGTGATTTGTTACTGGATCAGAGTCTCGGTCGTAATGCGAAGGACTATGCCGCCCTGGTTCCTGAGAATTGCACTCTACTTTTAGGGGCAATATGCACATTGCTCAGACCAGATTTTTCCGCTTACCGCAAATACAGTCTTGCCCGCCGATCAACCCCGCAGCTAAAGCACTTGCTCATTACCATGGGAGGCGTTGACAAGAATGATGTCACTGGCAGAGTACTCGATGCCCTCCATGCCTGCTCCTTGCCTGCAGATTGTCGTATCAGTGTGGTAATGGGACCGCATGCGCCGTGGCTGGCGCAAGTACGTGAGAGGGCGGCCAATATGCCTTGGCCAACCGAGGTACTGGTTAATATTTCTGACATGGCAAGACTAATGGCCGACAGTGATTTGGCGATTGGCGCTGCGGGAGGCACCTCGTGGGAACGGTGCTGCTTGGGCCTGCCCAGCTTGATATTGGTTTTGGCCGAAAATCAGCGTAAAGGAGCGCAAGCCTTACGAGCAACTGGGGCTGCATTGTGTATAGAGACATCAGATTTGGGTCATGGCTTGCCTAAGATGCTGGATGCCTTTTGTGAAGTAAAGACCCTGAAACGAATGACCGTAGCCGCCGCCGCTATATGCAATGGCTTGGGTGTAAAACATGTTGTTAGCCATCTGAGAGGGCTACCGGCTTGACAACGGGCTACAGGACGCCGGAAAATCGGCTGAGGCTAATGTATGAGCAAGACTTGACCCTTGTCCTTGCTTGGCGCAATCATCCTGAAATTCGTCGCTACATGTTCTCGACACATGAAATTACAACTGAAGAGCACCGACGCTGGTTTGAACGGGCTACACATGATTCGGCGCGACATTTGCTGATTTACGAGCAGGAAAAAGTGCCGCTGGGTTTTGTAAATTTGCATGTTGTCGATCTCGCAGCAGGAATAGTGGACTGGGGTTTTTACATAAGCCCCGAGGCGCCGCGTGGTACAGGTACTTTTCTTGGGAAAGCGGTTGCTAGGCATGTTTTCAGGACACTTAGCTTGCATAAGTTGTATGGGCAAGTGCTGAAATTGAATAAACCCTCATTGCGTTTTCACTTGAGGTTGGGGTTTCAGCAAGAGGGTGTCTTGCGCGAGCACCACTTTGATGGTGCGTGTTACCACGACCTAGTGTGTTTTGGGCTAATCAGAAGTGAATGGATGAAGAGTCATGATCAGTGAAATAGATAAACTCCCTGTTGTGAATATTGCAGAGCGCCGGATAGCCGCTGATACCCCTCCTTACGTGATTGCCGAGCTTTCTGCCAATCACAATGGCCGCCTTGAGACTGCGCTTAAAATCATCGATGAAGCTAAGCTGGCAGGGGTGGATGCCGTCAAATTGCAAACTTATCGACCGGATACGATCACTCTGAATAGTAGTACCGAGGAATTCCAGATTCATGGTGGCCTGTGGGATGGTAAAACTCTCTATCAGCTTTATCAGGAGGCGTACATGCCTTGGGAGTGGCATGCCGTCCTTTTTGAGCATGCCCGAAAGCGCGATATAACAATCTTTAGCTCACCCTTTGATAATACGGCGGTTGATTTGCTAGAAAGCCTGAATGCGCCCGCCTACAAAATTGCCTCATTTGAGGCGGTCGATTTACCTCTCATCAATTACGTGGCCAGTACTGGCAAGCCAATGATTATCTCCACAGGGATGGCAAATGCAGAGGAAATTCAGGATGCTATCGACGCCGCGCGGTCAGGCGGTTGCAAGGAACTTGCTATTTTGCATTGCGTGAGCGGTTATCCTGCGCCGGCCGAGGACTATAACCTGCGAACAATGTCAGACATGATGGCCCGATTTGATCTGGTCACAGGTCTTTCGGATCACACACTCGACAACACGACTGCAATCGCTAGCGTGGCGCTGGGCGCTTCCATCATCGAGAAGCACTTCACGCTGAATCGGCAGGGGGGAGGTCCGGATGACAGTTTTTCTCTGGAGCCCGCCGAAATGGCGGCACTCTGTCGAGACAGCCGGTCGGTCTGGGCCGCGATGGGTAAGGTGGAATATCGGCACAAGTCAAGCGAACTGGAGAATGCGAAGTTTCGCCGTTCGCTCTACTTCGTAAAAGATATCAAGGCAGGTGAGAAAATAACGCCTGATGCTATCCGCAGCGTAAGGCCGGGATTTGGCTTGGCGCCAAAATATTTCGAAATGGTGATAGGCCGTAGGGTCAATAGGGATGTGAAAATGAATACCCCGGTTATCAGTGAGGTACTGTTGTAATTGCGAACTGGTTATAGCTGTGGGGCCGAGGGGCTGAAGTTTAAGGGTGACCATTGGGGACAACAGTATTTGTTGATTCAGAAAAAAAGCAGGATATAGGTAATGAAAGAGTCTACCTCAACGTGGAAATGAGATATAGCTTGATGCGCACGACAGGAGTTCTGTAATGAGAGGGATCCTGGCATACATCCGTGAAGTTATTTACTTGATGGGGGAGAATCGTAAACGTATCGCCTGGTTTCTGATACTTTTCCTTATTTCATCTCTTTTGGAACTGGTCGGTTTAGGAGTAATTGGCCCTTATCTGTTTTTGGTGATGAACCAAAATATGATGATGGATGGAGTGATCGGTCAATGGCTGAGTGAAGTGGGAGTAAATGTTGCCGCATCAGAAGCTTTGATAATAGTCAGCGTCCTTATTGTGACAGTATTTATACTGAAGATGGTAGCTGCGGTCTATACGAACTGGGAGATTCTTGTCTATAGTCGCAAGTGCCGGGTCGATCTGCAAGGCAAGCTAATGCAGGCATATCAACGGCAACCTTATGTTGAATATATTCAGCGTAATAGCGCAGAATATTTAAAGAATATTCACGATGCCACTGGACATTACGTTTCCACGGTTCAGACCTTGCTGCGAATGCTCAGCGATGGATTTGTTTCACTTCTGATTTTCATATATCTGGCATATACAAACACAATTATCCTTACCGGGCTTGCGCTTTTGTTGGCCACTTTCTTTTATGTGTATTTGCGTATGTTCAAGAGGAAATCGAAACAGTATGGCGAACAGGCTGCTCAGGCGGCGCAGCAAATTATACAGAGTATCCATGAGGGGATGACTGGTTTTAAGGAGCTGAAAATATTGGGCAAGGAGTCCTATTTTCATGCGGCATTAATTGACGGCGCTAGCCGTATGTCTGATAAATGGGCTAAGGCTACGCTTATCTCTATGTTACCAAGGTTCTTTCTGGAATTTCTGCTTGTTAGTTTGGTGGTTTTCTTAGTACTGGCTACTCTGGCGTCAGGAGAGCAGTTAAACAGTGTCTTGCCAACGATCGGGGTCTTTGCCCTCGCTTCGCTAAGACTTGTTCCGGCAGCAAACCTCTTAATTGGGAGTGTTAGCAAATTGAGTTTCAATCGGCATGCAGTCTCCACACTCTACCGCGATCTTGTTCAAGTGGAGAAGTATCTGCAATCTGGCACTCTCAATTCCACACAATCAATTCAGCCGAGCTCCAAATTCAACAAGCTTTCCTTGGAGAATGTAGGATTTCACTATTCGACAACAACCAATTGGACTTTGAGAGACTTGTCTTTATCCATTAAGGCGGGTGAATCAATTGGCATTATCGGGGAATCCGGTGGCGGAAAGACCACTCTGATTGATGTGATGCTCGGTTTGCTGGAGCCTCAGGCCGGGATGATTACTTTCAATAACATTCCATTGCAGCAGGCACTTCCCGAATGGCGTTCTCAGGTAGCTTACCTCCCTCAAGAGATATTTATTATCGACGCGACCCTGCGTGAAAATATTGCACTGGGCGTTTCAATTAATGAAATTGATGAATCGATAATTCAATCTGCAATCAGTCAAACTCAATTGCAAGTGTTGATCTCTGACCTGCCTAATGGCCTTGATACTCGTCTTGGTGAGAAAGGGGTTCGGCTCTCGGGGGGGCAACGGCAACGTGTGGCATTAGCACGGGCATTTTATTTTGAGCGTGATGTCTTGGTGCTCGATGAAGCTACAAGTGCTTTGGATAACGAAACCGAGCAGGAAATCATTGATGAAATCAGGCTGTTGAAGGGCCAAAAGACAATGATCATAGTCGCACATCGCCTGACCACAGTTCAGCATTGTGACCGCATCTACCGTCTGAAAGGTGGCAGAATTGTGTCAGTTGGAACATATGCGGAAGTGGTGGGACGTCAATAGTGAGCCTAAGTCCTACAGGTAAGCGCATGGTCCTTATCCGTGCAGATGGAAGTAAATATCTAGGCATGGGACATCTCAGTCGAGCATGTCTCGTTGCAGATGCCCTTGCAGCCCGAGGCTATGAGGTCCGACTGATCGTCAAGCGAAATTCCGATGCCGCGAACTTTCTCAAGTCGAGAAAAATGGCGCCAGACTTTTTGCCCGAAGAGATTTCCCTCCAGGCGGAGTTTGATTTGCTTATGGAGAGGCTATTTCCGACCTCAGGCATACTGGTGACGGACGTTTTGAACTACCGCGACTATTCGAGGCTTTTTAGCGAACTTCGTAGGAAGCACTGCATCAGCGCAGTGATTTTTGATGATGAGAGCAGTACATGTATCGATGCTGATATCGCGCTTAATGGAAGTCCGTCGCAGTCGCCTGAACTCTATTCCAATTGTGCTTGCCGCTACCTTATCGGGCCGCGCTATTTCATCATGGACTCTAGATATAAGGATATTTCTGTTGCCCAGCCGACAAGCTTAGTTCGCGATGTACTCATCACCGTCGGTGGGTCCGATCATCACAATCTGCTCTTCAAGTTACTACGGGCGTTTGACAGCTTCGGTGACGCTTACCGAATCACAATAGCCTCAACAACCGCCACCGGATATGCCGGACAGCTTGCGGATGTACTAAAAAGAGTATGTTTTCCGGTTGAGTTGCACCTTGATGCCCCCTCTTTGCTGCCATTCTGGTCTAACTCAGACGTGGCGATTACGGCCGGCGGGAATACCCTTTTTGAGAGGATTGCGACACGGTTGCCTGGCGCGACATTGTGCCAGCTGAATCTACAGATGAAGCATGCCGAATCCTTCGAGCGGTTGGGCGTTAATGTAAACTTGGGATACGGTCCGGACTTGGATCACGATCTCTTGTGTGTTAGGCTAAATCGTTTCCTTAATGACAGTGCAGAGCATAAGCGGCAGCATTCTCTTGCATCCGATCTTGTTGATGCCAAAGGCTTAGAAAACTTCATCGCGGTATTTGAGGAATATTAGTAAAGGTTAAAAAAATGAATTACGACGAACTGAGTGAGGGAAATAACGTAAAGGCAATTTTTATTGCCGAGGCCGGCATCAATCATGACGGTAATCTCGAAACAGCCAAGCGAATGGTGGATGCAGCAGTCACTGCAGGTGCCGACTATGTCAAGTTTCAGAGCTTTAAGGCAAAGAAGCTTGTTACCCCTACGGCGCTCACAAGTACCTATATAGACAAGGGCAGTCGGGAGGGAGAGTCATTTCGTGACCTCCTTAAGCGACTAGAGCTTGATGAAGCCGCCCACCATGAACTGCTGGTATATTGCAAGAGTAGGGGTATTAAATTTCTCTCAACAGCATTTGACGAGGAATCATTCGATTTTTTGTTGTCGTTGGGCGTAGATCTCGTGAAAGTTGCATCCGGGGATTTGACTCATATTCCCTATCTTAAGCATATGGCATCCGCAGGACTGCCAATGGTCGTATCGACCGGCATGGCAACACTCGGCGAAATCGAGGAGGCCGTGGCAACTATCACCGCGGCAGGAAACAATAAGATCGTGCTGTTGCACTGTATTTCTTGGTATCCGGCAGATATCGAAACTACACAACTTCGATATATAGAAACACTCCGCTCGGCCTTTGGATTCCCGGTCGGATATTCGGACCATACATTGGGAATCAATATGACTCTTGCGGCACGGGCATTAGGTGCGGTTGTGCTCGAAAAACACTTCACCCTAGATCGTACCCAGTTTGGTCCCGATCACGCAGCATCAATCGAGCCCGATGAAATGATTAAGTTGCTGACCGGGATCAGGGAGATCGAGGTGGGGCTCGGTAGTCCGGTGCGTAGCTTCTGTGATAAGGAGTTGGGACAGAGGAGGGTCCATCGTCGTAGCATTGTTGTAAGAGAGAGCATCAAGGCTGGAGATTTTTTTTCGAGCACCAATTTGGTTATCAAACGTCCTGGTATTGGAATTTCACCGAAGCATTTTGAGGCCATCCTCGGTAAGCGTGCAACCACTGATATCGATCCCGAGGCACTCCTACAATGGAGTGACATTGAACCCTAAACGGAGCTTAAACACTATGACAACTAAAAGAAAAATTCTAATTATTGGTGCTCGCCTCGACGGCCATGCCGGTGTACTGCTCGATGTAATTACTGAAATCGGAACATACGAGATCGTCGGCTTTCTCGATAGTACGCCAGGACTGCAAGGAAAAAGCGTGGCCGGGAAACCAGTACTTGGTTCAACAGATGATCTTGAATTAGTTGAAATTCCCGCCGATTGTGTTCATGTAGCGATCGGTGACAATGTAGCACGTGGAAATATTTATAACATATTAGAGAAACGTAGAATCGTTGTAGAAACAATTATTCATCCCACTGCCCAAATAAGTAATAATGCTCATGTCGGAGTTGGGTCCTTTGTCGGTCCCGGAGTAGTCATCAACAATGGTGTCAGAATCGGTAATGCATCCATCATTAATTCGGGCGCCGTGATTGAGCACGATAACATAATTGGCTTTGCTGTACATATGGCGCCCGGCACTACAACAACCGGACGAGTCAGCATAGGCGACTATGTATTTATCGGTGCTGGGGCAACAGTATTGCCAGATGTCTCTATTGGCTCCGGTGCGCTAGTAGGCGCCGGTTCGACTGTAGTTCAAAATGTTCCGAATAGCGATACTGTTATAGGTTATGCCGCGCGAAGTCATACTAAAAATATTTATTCTGAAGCTCGCCCAGATGTCGATACGCAGAAGATATTCGTGGCGCAACCAACACTTCCAGACTATCAGCGGGTTGACACTAAATTTCGACAAATTTTTTCAAGTATGTTGTTGACCAATTTCGCACAGTTTGCACAAGAGTTTGAGTGCAACATACAGAATCGACTCGGTGTAAGCAAGGCCTTGTCTCTACCAAATGGAACTACCGCGCTGATGTTAGCGCTTAAGGCAATGGGGCTCAAAGGAGAAGTCATTTGCCCGAGTTTTACGTTTTCGTCAACAGGGCACTCTATAGTATGGAATGGATTAACCCCCATTTTTGCTGACGTAGATCCTGAGACATTTAATATTGATCCTCAAGATGTTGAGCGAAAAATAACTGAAAATACATGTGCGATAATGGCGACACATATTTTCGGAAATCCCTGTGACATCGAACGGCTCGAAGACATTGCAAAACGTAACAAGCTGAAGCTTATCTTTGATTCGGCACATGCGTTGGGTTCCGTATATCGGGGGAGGCCAATAGGAGGTTTTGGAGATGTTGAATGCTTCTCTCTTTCTGGCACTAAAGTCGTAACTTCTGGTGAGGGCGGGATTGCAACTTCAAATGATCTTGCCTTAGTAGAGCGTATGCGACTCGGACGCAACTATGGAGCTAGTTCAGACTACGATTGTGATTTTATTGGGTTTAATGGAAAGATGTCAGAGTTTCATGCAGCCATTGCGATTGAAAGTTTTGCGCGCCTCGACGAAGTACTTACACAGCGCTTATCGTTTGTGCAGCTCTATATAGAAAAACTCACGGGCGTTCCAGGCATTACGTTTCAGCGCATAACGAAAGATAGTATCTCCACTTATAAAGACTTGGGTATCTTAATCGATGCAGCCCAGTTTGGAATGGATAGAAATCAGCTAATTGAAGAGCTGGCGAGCGAGCAAATATATACAAAGAAGTACTTCTATCCGCCCTTACATCGAATGAAGGCATATGCTGATGTTCCTCATAAAGCAGACGGCCTAAGCAATACAAATTATGTCGCAGATCGTATTATTTGTTTGCCCTTATACAATCATATGGGTGTGAGTACAGTTGAACGGGTTTGTTCTGCGGTTGTGAAGGCTAGCAAAAAAACAAAGGCGGCAAGAGTTGAGTAATGAAATAGACCATGAGCCGAGTTATCCGCAGGCGATCAGAATTAATGGAAGATGCATTCAGTCTGGCTTGCAACCTTATCTGCTCGCAGAAATGGCTTGCGCCCACGATGGGCAGGTCGAGCGTGCGCTACGGATGATCCACGATGCTGCTGATGCGGGCTTTGACGGCATTCAATTTCAATTATTTTCAACGGAAAAGCTATTGACGCCACACCATCGTTTCTTTGAAAAAGTAAGGAAGTTGGAAATACCTTACGCCAGTTGGAGAAGCGTTTTTGAGGCTGCGAGAATGCGCAGCTTAAGTATATTTGTAAATCCTCTATCCATCGATGCTTTTGCTGAGATCAGCGATCTAGGCCCAGACGCACTGAAAATACACTCAGCAGATCTTTCTAATCCGGAAATGTTGCGTTCTCTAGCCGAATTTGAATTGCCAGTTTTAGTGGGGGTCGGTGGTTCGACAATAGTCGAAATTAGACATACATTGGATCTACTTTCATCAATAGGGGTGTCTGATCTAATTGTTATGCATGGCTTCCAAGGGTACCCAACCAGGATGGATGACACCAACCTAAACTGCATCCAGTATCTTAGGGAAAAGTTTGATGTTCATGTCGGCTACCAGGATCATATCGACGGGGATGATGAGATGGGGTTGATTCTCCCCGCAACCGCTGCGGCAATGGGTGCCGCCCTTCTGGAGAAGCATATAACAGATGATCGCGCACGGCGCGGAACCGATTTTGAATCAGCACTAGACCGTGATGGTCAGGCGCGCTTTGTTCGTATCATCAGAGACGCGCATCGTGCCCGTGGAACATGTAAAAAAGACTTTCTATCAGACGCTGAAGTCGAGTATCGTAAGACCTTCAAAAAATCACTTGTTGCTTCGCGCGACATTGCACAAGGCGAGATTCTCGAAACTCAAATGATCTCATCTATGCGTGGCGATGTACTCGGCCTCACACCCAGTGATTTGCAGGCGATAATCGGAAAGAAAACAGCTAAGCCAATCAGTAAGTTCAGCATTCTTCAGGCGGACGACTTTCTGTCTTAATTTTTTCAAAAAAATGAGCCCGTCCATGACTAAAAAAAATCCCAAAGTTATCGCTTGTGTCATCGTACGCCTGAACTCAATACGGTTACCTAGGAAGGCACTTGCTGATTTATCAGGTAAACCTATGCTTCTGCAGCTTATCGATCGTCTGAAAACGGCACATTCCGTGACCCAGATTGTTGTTTGTACATCCAATCTACCGGAAGATGCACCATTATTGGAGCTTGCGAAGGACTGGGGGGTGGAGGCATTTGCAGGGCATGAGCTTGACGTATTGTCACGTCTGATTGCGGTTGCGGACTCGATGGATGCAGATGCAGTCCTGCGGATTACTGGCGACAATCCCTTTACCGATGCCGAAAATATCGATCGTATGGTCGAACACCATTTCGCAAAATCTGCGGAATATACCCGCACTAACCGTCTACCGCTTGGAGTGACGGCTGAGGTCATGTCGCCAGCTATGATGCGAAGGTTGCATAATGTTATGCCCGATCCTAATCAAAGTGAATACATGTCGTTCTTTTCGTTTAATCCGAGACTTTTTCGCTGTGAGGTTTTATATCCGCCCCCTGAATTAGACCGCCCTTACTATTCGCTTACCATTGATTATCCGAAGGATCTTGAAGTCGCTAGTTCGATTTACCGAAAATTGGCTAACAAATCGGGTATACCCTCTATACATGATGTCGTGAAGCTTATGGACGGCGATAGGGACTTTAACGAAGTAAGTCCCAATTTTCCAATAAAGAAACCAGGCGGAGAAACAATTACTTACGAGGCCCTCATTGCGGAACTAGATGCTTTAGCCCTGATGTCGCTGCAGGGTGAGGAGAGCCAGCCGGTTCAATCTACCGCACATCCTACTACTTACTGACTTCTACGGTGACTCAAATGAGTAAAGGTTCGGATAAATGAAAAAAAGAATTAAACAAACATTTCTCAAACTAATGAGTCTGTTTATCGAACGAAGTACGAGGTACCCTTTGCAATACTTTGCTCAGTTACGTGCGGAAACCATATTCTTTCAGGTGCCCGCCAAAGATATTGAAGAAATATTAGGTTTAGGCGATCAAAAGATCGTTATGGTGGATGTTGGCGCACGTGGCGGGCTTGAAAAAGACCTGGAACGTTATTTAGACTTATTAGATATTACGTTTTGTGAGGCAGATCCTTTGGAGGCTGCGCGTTTAAAGACATTAGGGTATGCCCGTGTATTTGATTGTATTGTCGGGAGCTCTGAATCTAAACAAAAAAGCCTAACAATCGGCGCCCATCCCGGGACAAGTAGCTGCTTAAAGCTTAATTCCAATTATCTTGATTTTTACTGTTCTTCAGCAACTCAGCGCTTTACACCAGTGACAGAAATTATGAGGCCGAGTGTAAGTTTAATATCACTGCTGGAAGATTCAATTGATAATATAGATTATCTCAAGATTGATACTCAGGGCTCTGAACTGGAAGTCTTGCAAGGATTAGGTCAATATAGGCCGATTATCATTAAGTGCGAGGTGAGCTACGTTCCTTTATACGAAGAGTCGGCTTTGATACACGATATTCAAAAATATCTTTTTGATCTTGGCTATATCCTTTTTCATGTAAGTTCCGTTATGAGGAGCGCACCCTTAAGGCATAAATCAAGTCGCCCATTCGATAGGACTGTCATTCCGCTTCATGGAGACGCATATTTCATGCCTGACTGGACAAGATGGCGGTCTGTTGTTGGTGATCGACAACGCAAATACGAAGCCCTAATGCATATTTTTGGCCTTGAAGATGTGTACAAATATGCTATATTAACCGAGTCTAAACCTTAAATAACTTGAAATCTTGGTAAAGGTAGGATAACACAATGAAAGTCGCGATATGTAACGTTCCGATCCGAGGAAAGCCAACAGATGTGCCTCCTTATGGAATGATGTATATTCGTCAAGCTTTAAGAGATGTTGGATGTGAGGTCGACTTCTATAATTTTGACTTTCTGCGTCCGAGTGACACTACCATTGATAGCATATTTAAAAATAAGCACTACGATATGGTTGGGATTAGTGCAGTCGTTTCAACTGCCTACATTTACACACAAAAAATTGCGTCGATTGTAAAAATTAATTGTCCAAACGCATACGTGGTTTTAGGTGGAAATCTCGCAGCCAACTCTGAAGTGATCTTGCGACACACCGAAGTTGACTTCTGCGTGATCGGAGATGGGGAATTGACGATCAAGGAGTTGGTACGGCATCTATCTTCTTGGGCAGGACAGAGACAAGATAATCGTCTTCCAGATATCCCAGCCCTTATGAAAGTCAAGGGAATATCCTTCTTAGACCATAATCGAGAATTCTTTTTCACAGGATATCGAGATAAGATCGCAGCCTCCGATATTGATTGGCCAGATTATTCGGTACTAGAGTTAGATGGATCATTAAGCCACTATTTCCCTCCGGCTGAAGAGTGGTTTGTTGCAAATGGCTTAGAGGTTCCTGAGAATGTTATTGGAACCAAGAGCGCTTGGTTGCCTGTAGCTCGGGGATGTATCAGTCGGTGTACGTTCTGTCATCGCTTTGAAAAGGGTTACAGAGCGCGTCCAACGGATCAGGTGACTGACCACGCTCGAATGCTCCGTGACCGTTATGGTGTTGGTTTAGTTCTTATGTTCGACGAGTCCTTTGGTGCTGATCGTACCTCAGCCGCTGAAATTGCAGAACAATTATGGGCGCTTGGGTTGTACTGGGGCGCTGGTTCAGTACGTGCAAAGACATTAAGTGACGATATCGTGCGCCATTGGTATAGCAATGGGTGTCGAATGATTACATGCGGCTTAGAGTCCGGAAGTCAAGATATGCTTGACATCATGGAGAAGAAAGGTACCGTTGAAGACAACGTAAGAGCTTTAAAGGCAATCCATAGATTTGGATTGTCTACCAATGTAATGTTAGTTTTGGGCATGCCGGGTGAGACGGAGGGCACAATTCAACACACGATCAACTTCTTGATTGATACGATCCCGTACTGGGTAAATGAAGATCGTGGTGGTATTGAGGAGACTGCAGCTTTCTACGCACAAGCGTTGCCGGGAACTCCTTTGTATGAGTCATATCGAGAAAAAGGTCTAGTTGGATCCCGCATAGCAAACGAAGAGGCTTATCTAAGAGATATTACTAACGTTGATGCGCTTAACATACGACATTATTTGAATGGCACTGATATGCCCATGATTGTCGTGCTACTGTGGCGAGATAAGATTTTCTGGTCTGTATATAAATATTACTTCGAAAAAGTTCTAGGAATAAGAATATCGCTGTTAACGATATTCAAAGAGTTAATGTATCGAAATGCTGGTCGACTCGGGCTTTTAAATTTCCCCCGATCATCACCGTTGGAAGCGCTCTTAGAGTCATCCCGCAGTTCCCAAATGCAAAATAAGCGTTGGTCAAGCTCTCGAATTCCCTTTCTTTATCTATTGATTTTGAATGATTTTACAAAACCTTTAGGTCTGGTACTCGTAACTCTAAGGGCGATTCGGAGGAAAACCAGAAGCCCTATTGAAATTTTTAGGTATTCTTACGAGTACTTGAGGTGGATTATCTCGGGCCGTCCAGGTGCCTTTAGGACCGGACATGGAATTTCTTTACGAAAAACTGCAATTACAAAAGTAGCTATTGATGGTAGCGCTTTTGCATTAGAACTCCGTAAGGGAAGATGAGAGTTCATAGCCTGTTTAATGAGGATGGACCTCATAAAGCCAATCGAAAGTTGCCACCCGTTCAAGACTGGCAACAACCAAACCAGCAGAATTCCCCCCATCGGACTGTCTAATTGACGGGTAGACTACAATAGTTCAATATTCTAAATAGTAGGGCCTATGCAAATCATGGGGCAGTTCATTAATACATTCGTGTAAATTTTAGCGTAGCACCTTATCAGGGTACCGCACTTAATTTTTCAGCCCTTCGATTCTAAGCAAATAAATCGCTAAAATGACCCTCCACGTAGCCCTCTCTCCGCTAACGATAAAGCGAGAATTCAATGACAGACTCTTATTGGCAGGGCCATGGTGCTTTAATCCGGTAACTGAAAAGCACTTTCTGAATCGCAAAAGGCATTTTGAAGTAGTGCCTTCACGTATGCTGTCGAAGCAGCAGTTTAGAAGTGAGGCTGAGGAATGCTATCGTCTATATAACAAGTACAGTAGCGTATTAGCCGTTGAGTTGAACCGAGTGCATTCTACAAATTATTCATCTCGATACTGGGAAACATTACTCAATCGATTTTTGTACCCTTTGACGGCGGCAGTAATCGACAAGCATGAAATCTTAATTGACTTGAGAAAACGCTGGCCCAACTCCGTGATAGATATAGCGGATATTCGGTCTCAGTGGGTTAGCCCCCATACCGTACCTAGCTTTGGCGCAAGCCGCCTGACGCACTTACTAGTCTACAGTGTTATCGCTGTTACAACAAAAGTTTTTCCGTACGAAGTAATGCCTAACGATCAACTCGGGGAGGCGATGAAGATTCAAGGTGATGGCAAGAAGGATTTGCTGAGTCGTAAGAACTTGAAAGTAGGGAATTACCGGTTTGTAGAAATAAAAAGAAAATTCCGGTGGATACTACTCCTTATCAGAGCACTCAAAAGATGTGAGCTGCCATTTAGCCTAATCAAGTACCTAAATCCGAGTGTTATTGCTTTGGGCGATCAATACTTGAGGCAAAGGGACTTCGCCTCTCTAATGATTCGGACTAAAACACTTCCATTCTATTTCAACTCAGACGGCTTGGGAACTCTCGATTTTGTCCCGTATGATTCTGACCGTCGCCATGGACTGAAATTTCCTATTGCGGAGTCCCCGCTCGAAGAGGCGTTTCAGGCTTGTATCCGTCGATTTCTGCCAACCGTGTTTCTCGAAAACTATGATGTGGCTAAGGAATACGTGTGCAAGTTGCTGCCGAAATCACCAAAATTTATCCTTAATTCACAACACCACAGTGGTGGCGAGTTCGTGGATTTCTTTATTGCACATGCAGTTGAGGATAGGGGCGCTAAGCATATGATGGTATGCCACGGCGGCTGTTACGGTGCGATGGAGGTTAGCGTACAAGAGCGAATATGGGCACGTTTTTCAGACATTTATGCTATGTGGAGCAACCCCCGTACCTATGGCGCGGATTGTAAATCGATAAAGTTGCCATCATTGCGTTTTCATAAATCGTTGGGATTCCGCAAGGTCAGCAACTCAGGCCAAAAAATTCTGGTGATGCTGACTGGCCATTATCCTCAACGTTACGCATATAACTCAATTTACCCATACACAATCGACGATGAATACGATTCTTGGCAAATACGATTTTTGTCGGAAATTGATAGGAGCTATCACAGTAAGATTGTGATTCGTGATTATCATGGTTCATCCGACCTCAGCAGAGGTATTGTAAGAATGTGGGCAGATGAGCATGGAATCGAGGTGAGTGCGGAGTTATCTTTATGGGATGCTTTGCGAGAAAGTAAAATTGCTATACAGACAGTGCCGCAGACAACTTATCTAGAGACGATAATTGCGAATCACCCTACACTCTGTTTCTGGAATCCAGAAGCCAATCTGATTCGTACCGATCTGATGTCCTATTTCGAGGGTTTGGTAACAGCGGGAGTACTCCACCGAACCCCGGAATCTGCAGCGCGAAAGTTGAATGAGGTTGAATCCGACCCAGTGAAGTGGTGGAACTCGCCTGAAGTGCAGTCGGCAGTTTCGGCATTTAGGGATAACGTTTGCCAAACTAGTCGTACGGCGTTGGCTGAATGGGCTGAATATATCAGCAGGCAAAAGATACAATGACCAAGGATGTCTCAGTGTGTATTTTAGATTACGGATCGGGAAATGTGAGATCAGTAGAAAATATCATTTCCTACCTTGGTTATGATGCCTACGTTTCAAATGATAAGGGACGTATTCGTGAGGCAAGTCATTTAATTCTTCCAGGAGTTGGAGCATTTGGTTCGGCAATAAAACAGATTCATGAAAAGATACCTATTATGACGCTGGAGGAATCGGTTTTCGGGCAGAAAAAGCCCTTCCTTGGTATTTGTGTAGGAATGCAAGTCCTTTCAGATATTGGCTATGAGCATGGACAATATTCAGGATTGGGCTGGATCCCGGGAGAAGTTATGCGTATTGATTCCAACTCTCTGCCTTTGCCGCATATGGGATGGAATGATGTTGATGTAATTATTGAAGGACCACTATTTAATGGGTTAGGAGAGGATCGTAATTTCTATTTCGTTCACAGTTATGCATTTGTTCCAAAAAGTAGTGAAGTTGTAAGCTCGCAAGTTGATTACGGAAGTAGCTTCTGTTCAAGCATTCAGAGCGGCAATATTTTTGGTGTTCAATTTCATCCTGAGAAAAGTCAGAAAGCTGGTCAGTTGATATTCCAGAACTTTCTTTCACTAATATGAAAAAAAAACGTCTCATCCCAGTACTACTTCTAAAAAACGGCTGGCTTGTTCAGAGCAAGCAATTCAGGAGATATCAAAATCTCGGTAATCCGGTTACTGCGGTGAGGCGCTTAAGTGAGTGGGGATCAGATGAGTTGATCTATCTAGATATTTCGAGAGATGAGGTTTACGATACAAGACGCGACGATTTGGCTCACCCAAACAGACAATCATTCCGCGAAATTATTTCTGATGTGGCGAAAGTAACCTTCATGCCCATGACTGTTGGGGGTAAGATCAATAGCATTCGAGACATAGAAGCCTATCTGACCCTTGGCGCTGATAAAGTGGCCATTAACTCTGGAGCGTTGAGGAGGCCCGACATACTTTCAGAGGGCGCAAGGAAATTTGGCTCTCAATGCATTGTTGTCTCAATTGATGTCAAGAAAGCCGAAGATGGGCTTGATCGAGTCTATGATCATGTTTTGGGTGCTACGACAGGATGGTCCCCGGTAGAGTGGTCAAAAAGGGTTGAGATGATGGGGGCCGGTGAGATCTTATTGAATTCCGTGGATCGAGATGGTATGGGCTGCGGTTATGATCTGGGTTTGATAGATGCGGTAGCAGGCGCAGTGTCCATACCAGTAATCGCATGCGGTGGCGTAGGAGAGTGGGACCATTTTGCTGACGGCTTGACGAGAACTGCCGCTGATGCTGTTGCAGCAGCGAATATCTTTCATTTTAGAGATCAGAGTGTGTTTTTGGCAAAAAGATATCTTGTATCAAAAAATATCAATGTTCGAGCCCCAGATCTACTTAAAATAAGACGCTAATTGTTTTTATAAACTCTAGCGTGATGTTCCAGCAACGCAGCACATATTTATTTTTTGGTGAATATTAAGCTATGGGAAAATGCCTCGGCCTTTTTTTTACTCGCGGGGTAAGCCTACGCAAATGGGTAGAATCCGGGCTTTTTGATCGCGAGGTGCAGATTTATCATTCACACATCGAATCGGGTTACTTCTCCCGCGTTTATTGGTTCACTTATGGTGCCGACGATGCCGGTATAGCGGACGAACTTCATAACTCCGGACGGCTTTCTAAAAGGATAGAAATCATTCCCTGCCCGCGATGGATTCGTTTCCTCGGCCGAGGGAGCAGTATCCTATATTCTTTTCTCCTTCCGGTGGCTTTAGGGAGGATTGCGGCACGATGCGACGTGTTCAAGACAAATCAGATGGAAGGATCTATTCCGGCATTAATTTGCGCAGGCATCTGGCAGCGACCACTCTACGTACGCACTGGCTACACTTTGTCTCGCGTTATCGAGAAGATATCACCCGGCAACTGGGTTAGACGTATGATTGCTTTAGTGAATGAGTCTCTCTCGTTCAGGTTCGCGTCAGCATCATCGGTATCAAGTCGCTATGACCGGGACTACATCATTCAACGATATGGTGTGCAGGTTCCGCCACCAATGATCGTCGGAAATTATGTGGATACTTTGCTATTTTCCCCATCCGTGTATGAAGAGAGCGTAAATGACCGAGTCCTTTATGTTGGACGCCTGTCTCCGGAAAAAAATCTAGATAGCGCCATAGCAGCGTGTGCCACCATTGGTTTAGGGCTTGATATCATTGGTGCTGGCGAGGAATTACTGCGCCTCAAAGAGATTGCTGTTGAGTGCGGGGCGAACGTGCAATGGCTCGGTGTCGTACCAAACAATCAATTGCCCGACCTGTTCCGTAACTATCGATACTTCATTCTACCCTCTTACTGGGAGGGTCTACCAAAGGCACTTATCGAGGCGATGTCGGCCGGACTCGTCTGCATTGGCAATGACGCTACTGGTATCAACGAAATTATCGAGGATGGCGTTACCGGATATCTATCACCCTCGCCCGATGCGACGGCCCTCGCTGAAACACTTCGCCGTGCATTAGAGGGAGATTACGTGCGAATTTCTTGTGCAGGACGAGAGTTTGCGTGTAATAATTTTTCGCTCGATGCGATTACTGCTAAAGAGCAGGCGATTTTTACGCACATATTAATTAAACAATGATAAATACATCCGTCATGCCTGCCATGAAAAGTAGGCCAACTATCAGCGTTTTAATGGCAGTCTACAATGCTTCGGAAAATTATCTAGACGCAGCAATCACCAGCATTATTCAGCAGTCAAATCCGGATTTCGAGTTCATCATCGTCGATGATGGCTCTGATATTTCCACCAGTGATCAACTTCGGATGTGGGCAGATCGTGATCGAAGAATTCGTTTACACAAGTTGTCTTCCAATGTCGGGTTAACGAAAGCACTCAACGCAGGTCTGCAGCTTGTTCGCGGTGATTACTTGGCACGGCAGGATGCAGATGATATCTCTGGGCCCCGCCGCCTCGAAGCCCAGCTTAAGTTCTTGATATTGAATCCACAGGTCGATGCCGTAGGTACCGACGCTATCTTGATTGATGTCAGTGGCAACAAGATTGGTGATATGAAAATTGATCCTAAATTACAGGAACTATCACGGCGCAATTTGCTGGTGCACGGCTCCATGCTATTTCGCCGCCGTGTATTTGACTTACTCAGTGGTTACGACGAGCGCATGTTTTTATCTCAGGATTACGAGCTTTATCTTAGGATGCTGCGCTTGCATGAGATGCGGATTGGGGTTCTGTCGGAAGCACATTATCGTTTGCGTCAGCACTCAGCCTCTTTATCGAGTCGTCGCGTGTTCCGGCAACTATACTATTCAGTATTGGCGAAGAGTTTGACTGAGCTACATAAGAGTAGGTTTGGTAGTGAATTCCATTTTTTGAAAACACTTTTTATTGATTTTTGTTTTACACATCGATTGTTACTTGGCCATATTGTGCGAAGTTACTTAGCAAAGGTAGTAAAAACAAAATGAGAGGTTCAAGCTAGATGAATCCGGATTATGTATTCTACAGTCGATACAAGCGCTACAATCATACTATTTTAAGAAATATATATCGCTCAAAATATCGGCTCATCATTTTTTTGAAAAAAAGATCCTGAATGCTTGTTGAAAAATTTATTGATTATTTAATTTTATTTCTTATAGTCCTGTTTATTACTTTGGGATTTATGTATGAAATTAGATATGATGAAATCAAGATTAATTTTGTCACCGAGCGAAATTTCTTAATAGGTTTTCTGTTTGTGGCCCTGACTGTTCGCATCTTGCCTCATCCCAAACACTTGGCTCTAGTGGCTAGTACAGTACTGCTCCTCATTTCTTTAGTTGTTAACATGGCCATAGAGCATTCAAGTGCAACAGATATTATTAAGCCCATCGCTCAAATTTTATTCGCTTATGTATTAACTCAATATTTTGCTAATAGTGGAATTAATTTTCTTCAAAAAATCAATGGCCTTGTAGTTTTTTTAGTTCCTGCAGTCGCATTAATATTTTGGGGCGGTGTATTTTTAGCTCTCAATGATGAGAAGATTTTATTTAATTATATTTATGGGTTTCGTGGCAACCGAGTAAATTTTTCCATCTATCTTGCCCAATTAATAGGCTTTCTAATTTTGATTGGCCTTTATCAAAAGGAGAGGTCACAGAAACTTCAAGAGGTTTTCCTTATTATTGCTGTTCTGGGGGTCTTGGCATCCCAAATAATCTCGGGGGGGCGTACTGGGATTTTGCTTACTACCATTCTATATTTCATTATGGTTTTCAAATCAAGAAGCTACCCCATGATCAAGCTGTGCCTCTTCTTTATAACTTTTTTTATAATTCGTAAATTAACACTAAGCTCGGGAATCCCTAATTTCGGTGGTTATGCCTACACAGATGTCCTGAGAGTAGATCCAAATACTCTAGCATTATTAGGTGGCACATCTTCATCATTCATTGAAATGTTTTTATCAAACTTAGATTACATCTCTAGCTATAGGGTGTCAATTTTCCTAGAAACTCTAAGAGCCCTGACTATCAACGATGTATTTTTTGGTCGGGGTGCTGGTAATTTTCAAATCAATCTGGGTGCTGATGTCCATGAGCCCCATGTCGTCTTCCTTAATCAATTGGGCCAATTTGGTATTATTTATCTTCTTGGTGTTATGGTGTTTTTGACTGCACTTTTCCGCTGTTTTTCTAAAAAATTTAGGTTTTTTGAGCTTTATTGCCTCTGCTTTTTACTCCCTACTTTTTTGCAGCCTGCTTTATTACATACCCAAATTTCAACATCTGTTTTGTTCTTCATGTTTTCTGGTATTGTTATTGGCAGCTACCGACCTTGTGAGGTATCAATCATTAAAAAATTGCCCCAAAGTAAAAATTGATGATGAAGCTTACGATCATCATTCCATGTTATAACGAAATCAACATAATTCTACTAGTCGTTTAGGCTGATAAGGTAGCCCCTTATTCTGACAAAGAAATCATTATTGTGGACGACTGTTCTAATGATGGTGCACGATAGATTTTAAAGGAAACTATTTCGAAGTGTGTTGAAAAAATAATTTATCACGCCACATATTAAGGCAAAAAAACTTCGTTGCGAAGCGGAGTTAAGGAAGTCACTGGTAATATCGTAATTATTTAAGATGCAGATTTAGAGTAGGATCCGTCGTAACATCGACTTTTAATTTACCTGAGAATATAAATCTGATATCGTTCAGTTTGGCTAAGGTGTTGATAGGTCATGGCGACTTTGACTTGCAGGTCTAGAAGCTTTGGATACTAAAACATCCTTAGCCTCCTTACCTAGTTGTTCAAAGTTGCACTTCGTAGTTGAATTTACCCAATTTATTACCGTTGAAGAAAATCGATTTGGTTTTGAGCCCGAAATACGCTGAAATTTCGAAGCTTAAGTGCCGAGTTTACGAGGTCGTATTATCATATTATGGTAGGACCTATAAAGAAGGAAAAAAATCAGATGAAAAGATGGTTTCCGTGCAATCTACGCAATACTCAATTACAAATTATTTCATTATGCCTTAAAAGCATTTTGCATTTATTTCTTGGGCCTGATATTCAGATTCCGATGTTTAAAATAATCGCAGATAAAAAATAGTGTTTTTGAAGCCTTGTTGATTCCCTTCCTTGATCTAGAGGCTGAACCTCTATTTGGCCTTACAGCAAATATCGCATCCGCTCCGCTGTCGGTTTTAATTTCATTCGTATTGGTTCTTGGCGTTGATTATCTTGGTCTGATAGTACTTCGCCGTTATTTTTTTTTGAATGATACCCAATTTATATGGGTTAGATGGCAAGCTATTTGTGTGGGCGCAGCTTTACTAGGTATGGTTTTTTATCCGCTAGCGCTATTGGGTTATCTAACTCGATTCATTGCTCAAGTTTTAGCAATACCGCTGTTAATTTTTGGTTTTTATCATGGTGTTTTGTCAGCTTTAAAATTTGCTGACCGGTTTCTAAGTAGAAATTTTTTTAAGGGTTTAGCTATACAAAAACCAATTGACTTTCTTGAATTTGTATTATGTGGATTTCTGTTTGGTTATGTTGCCTTATCAATAAGCCCAGTGACAGAGGCGGACTCTCTAGATTATCATGTAGGCGTTGCGTTGCAGATCCTAAATACGGGTTCTTTTCCCTTTTCGCCGGAGTGGTTTCATAGTCGATTGGCAGGCAGTGGTGAAACTCTTATTGCCCTCGGGTTGTCGATAGGCGCGGAGCAGTTCGGATCGTTGTTGCAGTACTCAGGCATTGTTGGTATTTTTGGTATTTTCCGGCACTGCTTCAACCCAACTGCGAGTTGGCGAGTTTTTTGTGTTTTGGTTGTGCTTTCCTCACCAGTGTTAGTTGCATGGGTTGCATCACCCAAGCCATTGCTACTTCCTATCGGAATGACAACAGCAGCATTGATGCTCACTTTGGTAGTTTTTTGCTCTGATGAAAATTACACTAAGCGGCTACAACGTAATGCTTTTGCTGTGATCTGTTTGCTCATTATGACTGCCGCAGTTACTAAAATGAATTTTTTAATGAGTGGTTGTGTTATTGGTTTAATAGCGCTTTCTTTAATGTTAAAAAAAAGTAATTCACAATCTGCTTTTCTGATTGGTTTTTTAATGTTTTTCATAATAATGATGCCACCAGTACTTTGGAAGCATTTGCACTATGGAGGAAGCTTATTTGACAGTTTCATTTCTCCTTTTCCGGGTGGGTGGATAGGAACTGATGAATTTGAAAAGATGTTGCGTGCCCATCGAGACTCTCAATTAACCTTTCCCTTTTCCCTGTTAATTCCAGATGGCCTTGGCACCATTACAACAGTCATTGGATTTGGTGTTGTCGTTTCAGTCACTGCCTTACTAAAAATAGAGGAATTTGTTACTAAAGTTTTGATTGGCGCTGCTATAACTGTAACATTTTTAGCGATCTTATTTGGGCAAAAAAATGCACGTTTTTTTATGGAGCCTTATATTTGGCTTATGCTAGCAGTACTGATTCAAGGCAAGCCTCAGTCGCTTATTCTCAATAAGATCCTCTTCTCAGGTGTAGTTATGCAGAGTATTTTTACACTCGGTGTGCTCACGATGGGAATTTTTGCTCTTAGTCTTGGTGCATTTACGAATGAGCAACGTGACGCAATTATGAGGCGCAGTTCTATGACTTATTTAGAAATGAAATGGGTCGATAGTATCTTGCCTGCCGACGCAAAAGTCATCATTAGCTCAAGGTTTATGGCGACAGCTCCTAGATATGCAATTGCAAGTGATTGGAAATCATATGTTCCTAAAGAGCATAATGAAATAGTTATTTATCAAGAATTGACCGCACGAAAAAAGCCTGATTTCATTATTTTATCTTCAGGTCCTGATCTGCCACCGCACATGGATCATTGCGATGGGGTTATATATGCTGGCCCATTTCGCAGTCAAATAGCCACTAGAAATCCTTTCAATGCGGGTAATCCTTATGACGTATACATTGTAAAACTCTCTTTTCCGGGTGCTAGTTGTAATCTCTAAGTCTTTAAGGAATCTTTTTGTCGGCGTGACGAGCCTTGGTTTTCTCGAGCTAATTTCATCTGGAAATTCTAGCCTCGGCCCTAGATACTAGTAATTTTGGAAATGGATCGCACTTACATCGCATCCTTGCACCGCGTACCAACATCGCTATAACATCGATAAACAACTGGTATCAACGCCTCATTCCAGCCTTCCGAATTGAATTTCGGCTCGATCCTTACTATCTACGTTAACCTCCGCGATGCAGCGAGTCCAGTGGGATTTTAGTTTTTCATAGGGTTTTTGTACTGCCAGCAGTTTCTGTTTCTTATCCAGATCTTTTTATACGCGTGTTGGACTGTCGAATTCTGGCTTCATTGAAACGAGAACTGCAGGAGTATCAGATCGTCGAATTTTTTTTGGGCCAGCATCTTCGGTGCAATTCTTTCGACATTTGAAGTTGTTTTATTGTCAGATCGGTCATGCAATCCGAAAGTAAAGACCCTTACTGAATAGGCAAAGAATTCGGCCGAATCACAGTCGGATTAACCTATCTCTTTAGGTGATTTAAAAAGTCGATCAATGTCAGGTGCAAATTACCCTATCCGTGAGAATTGCCACAAGTTGCTGCTGCGCTTTTCGGATTCCGCAAAGTTACAATCACAATGAGAGTTGCCTTAGTAACCCTGGCGGAAAAAGATTCTCTATGGATTTTGGAGATATATAATCCGATTAAACTATCTGTAGGCATTACAGCGCCATGCGAAACTACATCCAATAGGAGATCTTCCTCTGAAAAAGCGAGTAATTGGTGGTAAACAACAACTTTTGGGACTGCTATGTGCCGTATCTCTGCCCCTCATCTTCCTAACGGTTCATTACACTGGCAGGAAAACTGATTTCGGTGATGCTTCTGTGATGGGTGCAGCAACAACTTCTTTGTTTGCGGTACGTGGAGCATTCCCCATTCACTGCCAACCTGGCGAAGGGCTCGATCTCGCCGTTCAGGGCGTCAAATTACGAGGCCTGTCTAACAAGGCAGTTTGGCTTGGAAACTCACAACTTCATGCCGTAAACCAGTTTCGGTCGGGTGAACGTAACGCACCGGATCTTCTCTCCGAGCGACTAGCCAATCGATCGATCGATCTCATTACAGTAAGCCTTGGCAACGGCAACCTTCAGGAACATTTGATACTGTTCCATTACCTACTGGACCATATTCAGCCTGATATTATGATTCTGCCTGTCGTTTTCGACGATACGCGCGAGGACGGTTTGCGCGACAGTGTAGTCGACCTATCCCGCAGTGAAAGAATTGTTCGGTCGTTAGAGCAAAGCGATATCGGCCGAAAGCTTCTGAAGATATCTTCCGCCTCTGCCCCCGTACCATCGGATGAAGCTACGCCTCAGGAGCGAAGCGAGGCTCAGCTTAATATCTGGCTTGATGAGCAAGTTCCGTTGTGGAGTGCACGCCCGGAGATGCGCGGGGACTTATTTATTTCCCTTTACAAATTGCGAAATACAGTTTTTGGCATCACGCCAAGCAGCAAGCGGAAGATTATTCCAGGGCGCTACTCGAACAACATGGCAGCTTACGAAGCGATCTTGAGCACAGCAGCGTCGTCCGGTATCCGCATGCTCGTCTATATTGCGCCGATTGGAAGTGATCGCGGCGAGCGACCTTACGTCGACTCAGAATATAGGCGCTTCAAGGAGGAAATCGCACTCCTCGCCCGGAAGTACGGCGCCGATCTGGAAAACTTCGAGGATCTAATACACGAAACCCTTTGGGGACTTAAGGACTTGACGACTGTCGGCACTGGTAAGGAGCTCGATTTCATGCACTTCACGGCTGCTGGCCATCGTGTTCTTGCTGAGCAGTTAGAAAGGAAGTTTTTTACAGAACCTTTTCGTGCAAGGGAGCAGAGGCGATGATTTTCAATTCGGTCACTTATCTCGTTTTCCTCACTCTCGCAGTATGTCTTTTTTGGATGCTGCCGACGAGATCGAGACTTTGGCTGATTTTTTTATCGAGCCTGATCTTTTATGGATTCTGGCGACCTGAATTTATTTTACTCATCCTTTTTTCCGCTAGTATTGATTTTATTGCTGCCCAAAAAATAGACCAGTACGAGAATCAAGCGCGTCGCAGAGGTTGGCTGGTTTTCAGCCTGATCTGTAATCTCGCACTTCTTTTTTACTTCAAGTATTTATTGTTTTTTGTCGACAACTCGCTTGCGTTTGCAAGTGTGTTTGGTCATGAGATTCCGACGCCACTTTTGAGTATCATACTGCCGCTTGGTATCAGTTTCTATACTTTTCAGACCATAAGCTATGTAGTCGATGTATATCGCAGAATGATTCCTGCACAAAGAGATTTCCTACTTTACGGATGTTTTGTGACTTTCTTTCCCCAGCTTGTCGCCGGACCAATTTTGCGAGGCCACGAATTGCTCAACCAGCTTACACAAAGACCATCCTTTAATGTTGAGATGTTTGCGGGTGGTCTTCGTCGCATCATTTACGGTCTCTTCCTGAAGGTCGTGATCGCCGATAACATTGCGCCGCTGGTGGATGAGGGTTTCGCTGGCTCGATTGCAAAAATGAGCGCCTTGGACGTCTTGACTCTATCGTTTTTATTTGGATTCCAGATATACTGCGACTTTTCTGCATATTCGCACATTGCGCTTGGCTCAGCCCGCCTAATGGGGATTCATTTTCCCGAGAATTTCAATTTCCCCTATATTGCACGCTCCCCTAAAGAATTTTGGCAGCGTTGGCACATCTCACTATCGAGCTGGGTTCGCGACTATCTTTATTTGCCATTGATTGGGGCCAAAGTCGATGACCGATCGGTCGGTGGCCTCGCTGTAGCCTCGCAAGAAAAGGTATTTGCTGGGCGCTACCAAGTCGTTGCACTCTTCGTTACTTGGGCGGTAATGGGATTTTGGCATGGTGCCAACTGGACCTTTATATTCTGGGGGCTTTACCACGCTACCTACATACAGATTTATCGGCTAAGTACACCTTTTCGAGTTATGTTACCTACTTGGATCCGCAACCTCATTGGCTGGGGAGTTACACTACTAATTTGCATGCTCTCATGGATTCCCTTTCGTGCCAATAACATTGGGGATGCTCTAAGCATGTACGCAATCCTTTTCGATCCATTACGCTATAGTTTTCTCGGGTTGCGTGAAAACAGCTATCTAATTGCAGCATTACTAATGATTGGTTTTATGCTGACATGGCTTGCCAATCGATTAAATCTTAAATTAGCCGAATCCTACGAGCGTATTGCCTTTTTGCTCGAATGTGGGGTAATAGCTATTGCCTCAGGGCTTGTGTTCGTTTTTCTTCGCCCAGTTTCCCAGTTCATCTATTTTCAATTCTAGTACGACTACTGCAAGTATTTTCAATGAAGATCCAAGTATTCCACTTCATTCTCGATCACCGCGTCGGCGGACCGCATGTCTACGTGCGAAATCTTTCGCAAGCTCTGGCACTGGACATCGAGTCGTTCATAATGACCACAGGTAAGGGTGTTCAGACCGATATTGCTCTTTTGAATTTACGTCATTTGCTGCCCTGGTTATATCTTTTCGAAGTTATTTTGAATACACTCTTGCTTTGCTGGTGGTTCCGGCGACGCAAGTCGAGACAAAACACTATCTATGACGTTCATGGCGCTGTCAACCTTGCACCAATAATCGCTGCCCGCATCATGAATATTCCAGTGGTGTGGCATTTTCACGAGACAGTTGAGAAATTCCTTACTCTCGTTACTTTTGGAAAGGTGATGATTGCTGGGATACCTCATCGTATGGTCGTAGTAGCTAAAAAATCTGCCATAGTCTTTAAGCTATCAGATACGACTCTGATTCCCGGCGCCGTTGATCCCAATTTCTGGTCTTCCTCGATGGCTAACTCATCACCTTGCGACTCGCTGCGACGGCTACGAATTCTAAGTGTAGGCAATCTAAATCCGCTGAAGGGCGCCGACGTGCTCATGACAGCCTTAGAGTTATTCGAAAAACCTTGGGAGCTAGTTATTGTCGGGGCTGAGTTACAAACCCACTCTGGTTATTCACGAGATCTTCATGAACATGCTGATCGACTGCAGTCCCCAAGGAGGTTGATTCGCTTTGCCGGTTGGCAATCGTCAGAGGAAGTGCGCAACTTGATGCTATGTTCGGATGTATTCGTGCTTCCATCAAGAAGCGAAGCCTGTCCGCTTGCTTTGCTTGAAGCTATGGCGGCTGGTTGTGCGTGTATCGCTACTGATGTCGGTGACGTTCGTGAGATTTTGGAGACTACAGGTTGCGGCATCGTGGTTCCGAGCGAGTCCCCGTTAGCCTTGGCAGTCGCCCTTGAGTATGTTGCTGAAATCGGCACGGCTGAACGTCAGCGGATGGGCAAGCTCGCCCAGGAAGCCATCGTCGCGCATTATTCCCTGCAAACAAATGCCGAAAAGCATCTTCGTATCTATGAGAAACTTGTGTCAACCAGAGAGGGGGCGGTATGATTATTTTAGGATTAAATGCTTTTCATGGCGACTCTTCGGCTTGCCTAGTGGTGGATGGAAAACTTATTGCTGCGGCAGAAGAGGAACGTTTTCGCCGAATCAAACACTGGGCCGGTTTGCCAATCGAGGCAATTCGCTACTGCCTAGATGCCGGAGGGATCTCGATAACGGACGTAGAGCGAATCGCAATCAATCGAAATCCTAACGCTAATACCATGCGTAAGGCCCTTTTCGCTCTTAGGCGCAAACCCAATTTAGCTTCGATCACCGATCGCCTGCAAAATGCAACCAAAGTTCGCAATGTACGCGACGATATCTCATCATCTCTTGGCGTCGCACCTGGCACCATCAATGCCAAGGTCGACAATGTCGAGCACCATCTTGCACACCTCGCGAGTGCTTTTTTTGTATCACCCTTCCGCAATGCGGCTGTGGTTTCCGTTGATGGCTTCGGCGACTTTGCGAGTGTAATGTGGGGTACAGGTCAAGATAACCGTATTGTGACAGATGGCTGTACTTATTTCCCTCATTCGCTTGGCCTTTTTTATCTAGCAGTTACACAACATCTTGGGTTTCCAAATTACGGAGATGAGTATAAGGTGATGGGATTGGCACCTTATGGCAATCCGACTGAGATTCATAAGATGAGGCAAATCATTCGACTCTTACCAGAGGGTTGTTTTGAGCTTGATCTTAGCTACTTTATACATCACTCTGAGGGCGTCTCAATGGTATGGAAAAGTGGTGAACCGACCATTGGAAAAGTGTTCTCGCCAGCGCTGGAGGAGCTCCTTGGTCCTGCACGAACAAAGGATCAACCACTTCAGGCGTATCACTGGAACATTGCCGCTTCGGCTCAGGCGATATATGAAGAGGCCTTCTTCCATATTCTTAATCATGTTTATCAAAAAACTAGTCTTAATGCGCTAGCACTTGCCGGTGGCTGTGCGATGAACTCAGTCGCAAATGGTAAGATACTGCATGCCACCCCCTTTAAGAACATCTATGTTCAGTCAGCTGCAGGCGATGCTGGGGGGGCAATTGGAGCTGCATTTGCTGTATGGCATCAAAAATTTGGTCAACCCCGTGGCTTCGAAATGGAACACGCTTATTGGGGCCCAGAGTTTTCAAGTGAGGAGATCTCTGAGTTGTTGAAAAAGCGGAGTAGAGATCTTGAGGTGCAAGCTTGTACCGTAACTCAAATAACTAATTTATTTAAGCTTTGCAGCCATACTGCTATTGCTATCACTGAAGGTAAAGTCGTTGGCTGGTTTCAGGGGCGTATGGAATGGGGGCCACGAGCACTTGGCAATCGAAGTATTCTAGGTGATCCTCGCCGCGAAGACATGAAGGATATCCTCAATCTAAAAATCAAAAGACGAGAGTCTTTTCGCCCCTTTGCACCATCTATTCTGCGTGAGTGCGTCAAAGATTGGTTCGAGACCGACTACGATGTGCCATTTATGCTTCAGGTATTCCAGATTCTCGAAGCCCGCCGCAATGAGATTCCGGCGGTCACCCATGTAAACGGATCCGGCCGGTTGCAAACCGTTACCGAGATTCAGAATCCCCGTTATTACAGACTTATCAAAACCTTCGGCGAGATGACGGGGGTGCCGATACTGCTGAATACGTCATTCAACGAGAACGAGCCTGTCGTCTGCCGACCTCAAGAGGCGCTTGATTGTTTCTTGCGGACGAAAATGGATGTTCTTGTTTTGGGGGATTTTGTCGTTGAGCGGCAGACTGTCAAATGAAAATATCCGTTATCACTGTCTGCTACAACAGCGCTCGAACGCTTGAGCGCTCTTTACAATCTGTAGCGCAACAGGATTGGTCGGAAGTTGAGCACATAGTCATCGATGGGGCATCAACCGACGGTACTATAGAAATTCTGGAGCGTTTCCGCTCGCGTCTGTCGTATTTGGTGAGCGAGCCAGATAATGGTATTTACGACGCGATGAATAAGGGTTTAGCGCATGCCACTGGCGATGTTATCTGTTTCCTTAATGCAGATGATCAATATGCTTCTACCAATGTACTCTCAAAGGTTGCTTCTCAGATTAGAGATCACAATATCGATGCCCTAATAGGAGATGTTTCTTTCTTTCATCAAGAAAATTTATCGCGTACAGTAAGGCGTTATCGTTCTGACCGCTTCTCTCCAGAACGACTCGCATGGGGCTGGATGCCCGCTCATCCCGCACTATTCTTGCGAAAAGAAGTAGTACGACGAGTTGGGCTCTTTAGAATTGATTATCGAATCGCTGGAGACTTCGAATTTATCGTTCGCGTCTTCCATGGCCATGAAGTACGTTACCAACATATTCCAGATGTGCTGGTACATATGCAAACCGGAGGCGTTAGTACTAGGTTGCGGGGAAAAATTAGACTAAATCAAGAAGTGTTGCGTGCATGTCGAGAGAATGGTTTGAATACAAATTTACTCAAAATATTATCTAAATACCCCGCAAAAATACTGGAGATATTTTATTGATGAGGATTTTAGTTAGTGGTGCCAATGGCTTTATTGGCCGAGCACTATGCCATCATTTATCACTCCTCGGCCACTCGGTTTTTCCTGCTGTACGCAGCTTGAGTGGCCTGCAAGGGGAGTATGTTATTAGGAATAAGTCATCGTGGATAAGTGCCCTATCTAGGTTCTCTAGTGTTGTGCATTTGGCTGGTCGTACTCATGTTATGAAGGACAAAGAGCAAGACTCGCTGCGAGTATTTCGGAATGTCAATGTTGACGCCACGATACAACTTGCTAATATTGCGGTCGAGGCTGGAGTGAAACGTTATATTTTTATGAGTACGGTTAAGGTGAATGGTGAGGAGACGTTTCCAGGATATAGCTTTAAACCTGACGGTCTCCCAGTGCCGCATGATCCATACGCAATTTCAAAGTGTGAGGCAGAGCAGGGTTTATTTGAAATTGCTAAAAAAACAGGACTTGATATCGTTATCATACGCCCCCCTCTTGTATATGGTCCTGATGTTCAGGGGAATTTTGAAACTATGATTCGATGGGTAAGAAGTGGTGTACCTCTTCCGTTTGGATTAATAAACAATAGCCGCTCAATGATTGCTCTAGAAAATTTGGTGAGTTTTACAGCATTGTGTGCGGACATTGAAGCGTCGCCGAACGCCAAAGATCAGATTTTTCTAGTGGCCGATGGAGAGGATGTGTCAACAAGTGAGCTATTGCGCAGAATTGCAAAGGCTTACGGGAATAACGGTCGGTTACTGTTAGTACCAGCTGGATTTATATGGTTTTTGGCTCGCTTGATGGGTAAGGAAGCAATTGCTAGCGGGCTTCTTGGGTCTTTGGTGGTAGATAGATCAAAAACTCGCGAGGTGCTAGGCTGGGACCCCCCAATGAGCATGGATAACCAATTAAAAAAAATGGCTCGATATGATACGGTTGCTTGATTTTATTCTGTCATTAGTCGGTTTAATTTTTAGTGCGCCCCTACTGATGCTGTTATGGTTTTTAAGTTTGCTTGACACGGGGATGCCCCTGTTCAAGCAAGAGCGTATAGGTCGGAACGGAAAGCCATTTACCTTGGTGAAGTTTCGTACCATGCAATCGAATACAGTATCAATTGCTACACATCTAGTCGATGCATCGGTAGTGACCAAATTGGGATATTTTTTGCGTCGCACCAAGTTTGATGAGCTCCCACAATTATGGAACGTGCTTAAGGGTGAAATGAGTTTGGTGGGCCCTAGGCCATGCCTGTTTAGCCAGACCGAACTAATCGCAGAGCGTGATTCACGCGGTGTTTTTAATGTTCGTCCTGGGATCACAGGCTTAGCACAGATTAACGGCATTGATATGTCCACACCTCGTTTACTTGCAGAAACTGATGCGCGCATGTTAGATGGTTTGAATGTCCGAAAATATTTCTCTTACATTATTCAAACTGTTACGGGCGCAGGTCGTGGCGACAGGATTCGACCGAAATGATTATGAGAAAATACCTATCTAAGTTAGCAACCCCAACACTTGCTATGCCGCGACTAGCGAAGCGTTTTATTGCTCTGACCATAGATCTATGTTTGTGCATATTAACCGTGTGGATTGCTTATTATCTGCGCTTGGGTGAGTTCATTAGCTTTGCTGGGCAAAGTGACTTGGCTCAGGGCGCTATTTGGGCATCGCTAGCTTCGATTGTCCTTGCCATCCCCATTTTTATTATTTCTGGGCTATACCGTGCGATTTTTCGTCATAGCGGCTGGCCTGCCTTATTGACAGTAGCACGGGCCATTGGGATTTATGGCTTGCTTTATGTAATCTTTTTTACTATCGTTGGGGCGAAAGATGTTCCGCGTACGATTGGCATTATTCAGCCCATTTTACTATTGCTCTTTGTCGGCGCTTCTCGTGCATTTGTTCGCATCTGGTTGGGACACCAGTACACCAATATTTTGAAGCGTTCTAAACGATTAAAGGTGCTTGTGTATGGCGCAGGAAGGAATGGACGTGAACTCGTTGCGGCAATGGGAAATAGTCATGAAATGCAAATCATTGGTTTTTTAGATGACGATGACCGGCTGAAGGGGCATATGCTCAATGGCTTGCCGATTTACGATCCAGATGATTTAGGACATTTGGTAACAAGCTTATCTGTGAGTAATGTCTTATTGGCTTTGCCCAATATTAGTCGTAAACGCCGAAACGAAATCTTGGAGCACATTCGGGGTGCACATGTTTTAGTTAGCACCTTGCCAAGCATGACGGATTTAGCCCAAGGTAAGGTGAGCATAGCGGACGTGCATGAATTGGATGTAGATGATTTGTTGGGCCGCGAGCCCGTGATGCCAAACCACATCTTGCTTGCAAAAAATGTGCACAAAAAAGTAGTCATGGTGACAGGGGCTGGCGGCTCAATCGGCAGTGAGTTGTGCCGTCAAATTTTCCAAATTGGGCCAACAAAGATCCTCTTAATCGAGCAAAGCGAATTTGCGCTTTATAGCATTCATCAAGAATTAGAAGATCGGCGGGCAGGTTCTGATACCGTTTTGGTGCATTTGCTTGCCTCGGTACAAGATGAAGATCGCATGCGAGAAATTTTATCCACGTGGCGCCCAGATACGGTCTATCACGCAGCTGCTTACAAGCACGTGCCCTTGGTTGAACATAATCCGGCTGCAGGCATTAAAAACAATGTGTTTGGTACCCTATATACCGCCATGGCGGCTTCAGAAAATGGCGTTACGGACTTTGTATTAATTAGTACCGATAAAGCGGTGAGGCCAACGAACGTTATGGGCGCAAGTAAGCGCTTAGCAGAGATGGTGCTGCAAGCCTTTGCAGCAAATACTAAAAATGCAAGTACTCGATTTTGCATGGTGCGTTTTGGTAATGTTTTGGATTCCTCTGGATCGGTCGTGCCTAAATTCCGTCAGCAAATTCGGGAGGGTGGCCGAATTACATTAACGCACCCCGAGGTAACGCGCTACTTCATGACCATTCCTGAGGCGGCGCAATTGGTTATTCAGGCGGGTGCGATGGCCAAGGGCGGCGATGTCTTTGTGCTCGATATGGGTCAGCCGGTTCGTATTATGGATTTGGCACGACGCATGGTCGAGCTTTCTGGTTTGATTGTCCGAGATAAGCAAAACCCGGATGGTGATATTGAGATTGATATCACTGGATTACGACCCGGGGAAAAGTTGTATGAAGAGCTGTTGATTGGTGATAATCCGAAGTCCACCTTGCACCCTCGAATCATGCGCGCTCAGGAAGAATTTATTTCTTGGGCTCAGTTTGAAGCCAAACTCAAGTCCTTGGAACTGGCATTAAATGTCAATGACGTCTGCGTTATTCGGTTGATGATGCAGCAGCTGGTCACCGGATACATTCCGAGCGATGAAATTATGGATTGGGTGTATTTGGAACAAGAGGCTGAATTCGCTTCGCATAGCACAAGAAGTTAGGATGGGCTAAAAAGCAAAAAGCGCAGATTATCTTTTCGAGTTCTCATGCGTTCGCATTTGGGCTGATTTTTTTATCATAGTGAGTTCCCCGTTACTGGGTGGCCCTAATTTACATAAAGGGGAGCGAATTGATATTTTGCATCAGCTCTACCTTGTATTTTTATTTCTTGTTTTTGGAATTTCTTTTTTTATTCTTGCTTCACAAGTCCTCGATGGCAAAAATTTATTTTTTTTAATACACGTTGTTTTGCACTCTGTAACCTGTTAGCGGGCTAGGCTTTAGTTTATAATATTCTAACTAAACAATCGACATAATTACTGACTCAGATGTTTCGGTAGTTGATAAGTTGCGTGCGGTAGGATACATTTCCGATGATTGGAAATCTACCGGTAGTGGCCTAACTGTACCAGTTGATTATGATATTGAGGGAATTTGGGCCTGGGTTCCAGAGCTCAATAAAACCTACTCTGTTTATTATCCAAACGTCTATACTATTGGCAGAGCGTTGGATTATGAATTCGAACGTATGCATCAATTAAAAAATTATCGTGAGGGTGATCCGATACGATCGGGTACAACAGCCCGCTACGTGATTGCTTATCGGCATACTTGCGATCGTTTAGACTCTACAGCAATTAAAAAGAATTACTTTGGACGAATTTGCGTGATTAAACGGAATATCAATTAAGCACTATGCGATTGTCGATCATCATTCCATGTTTTAACGAGATAAATACCTTAGAGCCACTATTGGATGCTGTATGGGCAGCACCCTATGCCGATAAAGAAATTATCGTTATTGATGACTGCTCGACTGATGGAACTAGAGAATTATTACAATCAGTGATTGAGCCAGCTCGACGGGTTTACCAAATTATTTATCACTCTACTAATCAAGGCAAAGGTGCGGCCCTGCGTTCTGGAATAGAAGCGGCTACTGGTGATATCGTGATCATTCAAGATGCTGATTTGGAATATGACCCGCAGGAATATCCCCGTTTAGTTGATCCTATTCTAAGAAATCGTGCAGACGTGGTCTTTGGCTCTCGTTTTCTAGGTGGTGATGCACATCGTGTTTTATATTTTTGGCACCGGATTGGTAATGGTGTTTTGACATTAATGTCCAATATGTTTACGAATCTCAATTTAACGGATATGGAAACTTGCTACAAGGTATTTCGTCGAGAAATTATTCAGGGTATTAAAATTGAAGAAAATCGCTTTGGCTTTGAGCCTGAAGTAACTGCAAAAATATCTAAATTAAATTGCAGAATTTATGAAGTTGGTATTTCCTACTATGGTAGAACATATGGTGAGGGAAAGAAAATTGGATGGCGCGATGGCTTTAGAGCCATCTACTGCATATTAAAATATAACTGTTTTCGTTAATTAATTTTTTGGTAGACCATTTTGCTTTTTGAAAATGGTAGGACGGGCGAGATTCGAACTCGCGACCAACGGATTAAAAGTCCGCTGCTCTACCGACTGAGCTACCGTCCCATTTTCATGGCACTACAAAATAATGATCCAAGGTTTTATTGGATTGTTTGCTGACAAAAAAGAGACTTTTGGTAACGTTTAGTCCAGCAAATCATAAATTATAGCAAGATGTTGAAACCCCCTCTAATCCCTCTTTAGGGGCCTTGGCATCTCTATTAGCCACGTCTTGCCACGGGGGGATTCTTGGAAAAATAGTCCTTAATGCCCGCTAGGATGGCTTCGGCAATCCTCTCTTGGTAACCCTCGTCATTGAGCCTTTTTTCTTCTTGGGGATTGCTAATAAAGGCCGTTTCTATCAGGATAGAAGGTATATCCGGAGCCTTGAGAACCGCAAAGCCAGCCTGCTCGACCTTATTCTTGTGCAAGGGGGCAAAATCACCAATATTGCGTAGAACTGAGTTACCCACCCTTAGCGAATCATTAATTTGGGCAGTAGTCGACATATCTAGAAGTAGATGAGCCACCTGCTTGTCCTTGACCTTGATATTGATGCCTCCAATTAAGTCTGAGGAATTCTCTTTATTGGCCATCCAGCGCGCTGTTGAACTCGTTGCCCCCTGTTGCGAGAGGGCAAAGACCGATGCCCCCTTGGCACGGGGCTCAATGAAGGCATCGGCATGAATCGAGATAAAGAGATCAGCCTCCACTTGGCGGGCTTTAGAGACCCGACGGTGTAGTGGCACAAAGTAATCACCCTCACGTGTTAGAAACGGGCGCATTGATGCTTCTTGATCGATCTTGCTCTTTAAGCGTTTAGCAATCGACAGAACAATATTTTTCTCATAAGAACCTCGGGCACCAATCGCTCCCGGATCTTCACCGCCATGACCGGGATCTAGTGCAATGGTCACAAGGCGTTTAAACGGAATGCGCTGTTGGGCTCCCGACAGATCATTTGCTTTGCTAGCGCTTCCTTGAGGCACAGAGGGCTTGACCCCCTTTTCAGATTTGGTCTTAGGCGTACTTCCTGACTTCGCAAACGCAGCGATAGGGTCATCATCTTTCTTACTCTGGGCCTCGAGCAACAATTTCTCTTTCTTGGCACTTTCCTTGACCAACTGCATGAGAGGGTCAGGGGGGTTGGTGGGGTAGAGATCAAAGACCAAGCGATGTTGGTACTCCGCGACGGGGTCCAAGCTAAAGAGTTGGGGCTTTACAGCCTCTTTGAGATCAAAAACTAAACGTACCACTGTCGGTTGAAACTGCCCCACCCGAATTTGGGAGACATAGGGATCATTGGGTTTGACCTTGGCCACCAGATCTTTCAGGGTGGGGTTTAGCTGCAGACCCTCAATATCCACCACCAAGCGATCGGGCCCACTTAAGAGTTGATGGCTAATGGGTAAGACCT
>Ga0214921_10000710_pt1 | contig 60061 bp, 55 predicted proteins | sample LL1505_MetaG_FD_177992 | JGI IMG/M metagenome (GOLD analysis project Ga0214921, IMG submission 177992) | Freshwater microbial communities from Lake Lanier, Atlanta, Georgia, United States - LL-1505 | ecosystem: Environmental > Aquatic > Freshwater > Lake | place: USA: Georgia | collected...
AGGAGGAGCGGTGCGTAGCTGGGAAGGGTACCGACCTCAACCACGGCCTCTGCGGTGATCATCGACTACTGCCTCATCGTGTCGTACTCGTCGACCAGTGGCGTTTTCCGGTTGCGGAAGATGGCGATCACGATCGCCAGGCCAACGGTGGCCTCTGCCGCCGCGACGGCGATGATCAGAAGGGCGAAGGCCGCCCCCTGCCCTGCCAGCGACGGAATAAATGCGCCGAGCGCGAGTGCGGCGAGGTTTACGGCGTTCAGCATCACCTCAATGCTCATCAACATGCTGATCGCATTGCGTCGCGCAAGGAAGCCGAATGACCCGATCGCAAAGAGCATCCCTGATAACACAAGGTATGGCTCTAGGTTTCCGGCGATTTGACTCACGGGAGATCCTCGCCCACTTCATCAGCCTTCGGCTCCATGGCGAGATAGAGGCCGCCGATCACGGCGGCAAGGATGAGCACGCTCGCAATTTCAAAGGCAAGGAGATACGGCCCGAAGAGTGCGGCGGCAACTGGTGCTGTGCCGGTTGCGGCTGGGGTGTCGGTGAAGACGGTTGAGCCCCACTCTGTGCTACCGAAGGCGAGCCCGAAGAGCACTGCGAGCAGCACAGCGGCGAGTGCGGCGGGCACTACCTGCGTCTGGAACGCCAACTTCACTGATGCAACCTTTGATTGTGTGAGCATGATGGCAAAGAGGATCAGCACGCTGATCGCACCGATGTACACCAGTACCTGCGCGCCGGCAACAATCGCAGCGCCCAACATCACATAGATGCCTGCGAGTGCGCCGAGCGTGAGGATCAGGAAGAGACCGCTCTTGATGATGTCGCGGCCGAAGACCACGCCGAACGCTGCGGCAAGCACCACGCCACCAAGGAGTAAGAAGAGAACATCTGACCACCCGAGTCCGATGAACGGGATGATGTCTGGGAGCGGCATCGGTTACTTGCGCAGGCTCTGTGGCAGCACAGGGAGCTGTCGAGCCGGGTCGTAGCGTCGCCCAGCAACGGTGTTCTCCCAGTTTGCTTCGCCGCGAATGAAGGTTGCTTCGGACGTGCGCTCGAGCTTCGAGAGGGCGATGAGGTCAATCATCGGCTCACTGCGATCGGTGTGCGCAAGTTCAAAGTCGAAGCCACTGCGAAGTGCATCGTATGGGCAGGCGTCAACGCAGATACCGCAGAGGATGCAGCGCGACTCGTCGACCTCGTACTTGGTAAGAATTCGTGGCTTCGGCATGAGAGCGCCGGTTGGGCAGGTCTCTGCGCAGCGACCGCAGGAGACACATGGTGACTCGTTCAAGCTCATGTCGAGCGGCGTGGTAACGAGCGTGTCGAAGCCGGTGCGCATGAAGTCGTAGCAGGCGGCGCCGACAACTTCGGCGCAGACGTTCGCGCAACGGCCACAGTCGATGCAACGTGATGGCTCACGCAGAATGAATGCGTGCGAGTCGTCACGCAGGTAGTCGTGGTTTGCACCAGTCCAACGGTTTTCGGTAATGGAGCGGAAACCGGCACCGCCGTGATGATCCTTCTCGAGGGTCTTGAGTGTTGTGCCGTATTCGATGCCGAGGCGGCGCAGGTCACAGAAGCCGATCGCTTCGCAGGTGCACTGCAAGCAGCGTGTGCTCTCGGCCATCACTTCGGGCTTGGTGTACGGGATTTCATACTGGATGTAATCGTTCTTGCGCTCTTCGGCTGGGAGCGCCTTCAGGCGCAACCGTGGCTCCTTCACCTCCGCGGTGAATGGAACGATACTCAAGAACTCTGGCTGTGGCTCAGCGAGAGTCTGTCGATTGCGGATCTCCGAAAGGTCGAGCCCCTGCAGATACGCATCGACGGCGTAGGCGCAGCGTCGGCCGTCGGCAATAGAAGCGACGACGGTCGTTGCGCCGTTGCGCAGGTCACCGCAGCCGAAGACGCCATCGCGACCGGTCTGGAAGGTGACGGCGTCTGCCTTGAGTCGACCGTTCTTGGTGGTGGCAACGCCGTCGGCGCCGACGCTCGCCCAGGTCATGTCTGGTCCCTGGCCGATCGCCTTCAGGATGCGATCGCACTCAATGATGAACTCGGTGCCTGGCGCTGGCTCCGGTCGTCGGCGGCCCGATGCGTCTGGTGCGCCGAGCTGCATGCGGATGAACTCGAGGCCGATCACCTTGTTGTTCGCATCGGTGACGACGCGCGTTGGTCCGGCCTGGAAGATGGCGCGTGCCCCCTCCTCGATCATCTCGTGCACTTCGTCGGCGGCTGGCATGTCCTTCATGTCGCGGCGGTAGACGAGGGTGACCTCCTTGGCCCCCTGGCGCACGCTTGTTCGCGCGCAGTCCATTGAGGTGTACCCGCCACCGACAACAACGACGCGGCTCCCCTCGTGATCTGGATAGGTGAGACCGAGTGCAGCAGTGTGCAGGTAGTCGAGTCCGTCGATGACACCATCGGCGTCTTCGCCCGGAATGCCGAGGTCGTTGGTGTCGTAGCAACCGATTGCAACGACAACACCGTCGTAGCCCTGCGCCTTCAGGTCGGCGATGGTGAAGTCGCGGCCGAGCATCTTGCCGCATTCGAATCGGCCTCCAAGTCGCGTGATCGACTGGTACTCGCCGTCGAGCACCTCGATCTTTGGCAGTCGGTACTGCGGAATGCCGTAGCGCAACATGCCACCTGGCTCTGGGTCTTTTTCGAAGACGGTGACGTCGTGTCCAGCAACAAGCAGGTAGTACGCAGCGGATGCGCCCGCTGGACCTGAACCAATCACGGCGACGCGCTTGCCCGTCTTTGGCTGCAGCTCGAATGGCACAGGTGGATCGAGGTCTTCATCCCACATTGCCTTCAGTACCTGGTCGCCGGCGTAACGGTGGCTATCGCGAATCGCGATCGCCTCGTCTACTTCGTCGCGACGGCAGTGATCCTCGCATGGCGCCGGGCAGACGCGACCGAGGATGCTTGGGAATGGAATGGTGCGCTTGAAGATGCGCGCCGACTCGCGGAACTGCGACTCAGCGTTCGCCTTCAGGAATCCAGGAATGTCGATGTGGCTCGGGCACTTGTTCTGACATGGCGGCAAGCAGTAGGCATTGTGATCGCTGAAGATCAGCTCAAGGTTGGTGCGGCGGATTTCGCGAATGCGATCGGTCTGCGTCGATACGACCTGCGCCGGCTCAGCCTTCGCTGAACAGCTGATGGATGGCTGATCGCACCCTTCAACATCCACAACGCACATGCGGCATGCGCCGAATCCTGGAAGCTTCGGGTCGTAGCAAAGCGTTGGCACCTCAATGCCGTTTGCGCGGCAAACTTCAAGGATTGTCTGTCCTTCAAACGCTTCGAGCTGCTGCCCGTCGATCTCAACGTAGAAGGTCGGCGTGCGCTGCGGTCGCTGTGGGCTGCGCGTGGTCAGCAGTTTGTCGACGGCAACCTCTGCGGATGGCGCAGGAGTGATCGCGCGCGAAACTGGTGTCACTGCGCTTGCCGGTCGATCAATCAGGTCGGCCATGATCAGCTCCGTCCGCTCGTTGGTGTTGCCGATGGTGCGGCAACGGCAGGTCCAAACTCAGAGGCAAAGTATCGCACCCCTGTCAGGAGCGGGCTTGGCGCGAGTGCCTCATGTGCGCAGAGGGCGCTATCGGTCACATCGGCGGCGAGCTTCTGCAGCCGCTCGGCATCGGCTGGGCTAGCCAGCCCGTCGACGAAGCGCTGGCCGATCTCGGCGAGTCGGCGTGTGCCGATGCGGCACGGAATCGTCTTGCCACACGCCTCATCGGCGCACCAGCGCGTCAGCATGGTGGCGAGCTCTGGAATCGCGACGGAGTTGTCGAGTGCAAGGAGTGCACCGGAGCCGACGTGTGCGCCAACGCTCTTGAGGCCTCCGCCGCTGTACGGCGTGCTACCGAAGAGGTTCGCCGGAATGAATCCGCCGGTTGGCCCGCCAACAAGCAGGGCCTTGATCGACGCGCCACTCGCAGTGCCGCCCGCCGCCGCAATGATTTCGTTGAGTGGCGTGCCAGTTGGCACCTCAAGAACGCCGGGGTTTGCGACGGATCCGCTGATCTGTACGAGCACGGTTCCCGGCTGTGCGGTATCGCCGATCTGCGCGTAGGCTGCAGCGCCGTTGTTCAGGATCCATGGCACCGCGGCGAGGGTGGCCACGTTGTTCACGGCGGTCGGCTTTCCGAGATAGCCGATCTCGGATGGGTATGGCGGTGTCTGCTCTGGCTGGCCGCGCTTTCCGGCAAGTGCCTTCATCAGCACCGTCTCTTCGCCGATCATGCTCGACCCCTGGAGTGGCCGAACAGTGATGATCAGTTCGCGATCGGTGCCGAGTAGCGTGGCGCCGAGGATTCCCTCTCGTTCGGCGTTGGTGATGACCGCCTCGAGTCGCTTGATCGCCTCGGTGTACTCGGCGCGCACGGCGATGAACGCCTCGCGGGCACCGACAGTGAGGGCAGCGATGGCGAGCCCTTCAACGATCGCCTGTGGGTTCTCTTCCATAAGGAGGCGGTTGGTGAAGACGGCAGGATCTGATTCGTAGCCGTTCGCCACGGCGTAGTGCTCGCTGGCTGGCTCGGCGGCGGTCGCCTGCCACTTCGCTCCAGTAAGGAAGCCGCCGCCCCCGCGACCACGCAGGCCGGCGTCGATCAGGGTTGCGGTCGTGCCGGCCGACCCAGCTGCAGCGGCGGCGCGGAGTGCCGCCCACGGCTCGGTTGGCGCTGCAAAGAGCAGCTGGCTCCAGCCCTTCGGGGCGTTCAGGCGCTTCATGCGGCGTACCTGCCGGCAAGTGCAGCGGCCCAGCTGGCGGCGTTCTTCGCGCTCAGATCGCGCTGCGGCTCTCCATCAATGACCACGAGTGGCGACGGGGCACCGATCACGTGGCTCGGAAGCGACTCGAGGCGCAGGTTGCTCCATGGGATCGCCCGGCCGAACTCGGTGCCGAACTCGTAGCTCAGGGTGCCCATCACCGAGCCCGCCCCCGAGACGAGGCAGTTGGCGCAGCGGCAGACGGCGATCGAGCGGGTAACCCCTGGCTCAAAGGCGAGGTGCTTATAGAAGGTGGCTGTGCCGTAGACCATGGCGTACCAGGCGCCGGTTGCGCGGCTGACGCGCTTGAGCGCATCTACTGGCAAGTAGCCGTAGGCAGCCTGGATCTCTTCAAGGATCGCGAGCATGTGGTGCGGGTCGTAGTCGTGCGCTTCAAGAATCTCGTCGACCTTCGCAACGTTGATGGTCGCCCCGGTTGCGGCTGCTGCATCGGAAACAGTTCGACCAGAACGACGCATTGCCGACTCTTCGCGCCGTTCGGCGTACTGCTCGGCAGGGCCCCAATGCACGGCGAAGCGGCCCTTCGTATCGGTGCCGCCCATGTCGATGCACTCAATCGGGCACGCCTGCGCGCACTGGAAACAGGTCTCGCACTTCAGCGTGCCGTGTTCGTCGGTGACCAACTCAAGTCGGCCGCGATTGCGCGGGGCAATGTCTGGCTTCACCTCTGGATACATCACCGTGCGCTTCGGCTGGAAGAAGCGCGTCAGCGTGAGGCGCATCCCTGAAAGCAGTCCGGTACCAGGAATTTTTGGCATGTCTACCTCCCCGCAATCAGCACGGCGAACGCCGTGGCAAAAATGTTGAGCAGTGATGCTGGCAGCAGCCACTTCCAAGCGAAGCCCATCAGCTGGTCAATGCGTGCGCGTGGCAGTGTGCCGCGCATCCACACAAACGTGAAGACGAGCGTGAAGGTCTTAATCAAGAACCAGATGAGGCTAGCGACTGGCGGCAGCATCACAAAGGCCCAGATGCCAACCGCTGCAGTTGAGACGCCACCAAAGATCAAGAACCCAGCGACGAGTGCCTGCCATCCCTTGACGCGGCTGCTTGCAAACCAGATCGGTGCCGCAAACAGCAGCGTGCCGATCACTGGCGCAATTCCTGCAATAAGTGGCAGGCCGATACCGAGCGCACTCAGGTCGATCAAGATCTGCGGATTTACGTCAATGTGAATCGGTGGGTTGGACCCGCCGAGGAAGACGGCGCTGAAGAGCGCCGAGACGATGAAGACGTTCACATACTCCGCGAAGAAGAAGAAGCCAAAGCGCATGCCGGAATACTCGGTGGCGAATCCGGCGACGATCTCTTGGTCAGCCTCTGCGTTGTCGAATGGCGTGCGGTTCGCTTCGGCTGTGATAGCGATGAAGAAGATGATCGCGGCAAGTGGCTGGCGGAAGATGAACCAGTCAAGGAACGAACCGTCTTGCGCGGCGACGATCTTCGGCAGTGAAAGTGTGCCGGTAAGGATCACGATGCCCACGACGGAGAGCGTCAGCGGAATCTCGTAGCTGATCGCCTGTGCTGCGGCGCGAATGCCACCAAGCAGCGAGTACTTATTGAACGACGACCAGCCAGCCATCATCAGGCCAACGACGCTCAGTCCGCCGATTGCAAAGAAGTAGAGGAGGCCGAGCTCAAAACCCATGCTCGTCAGCTCTGGCGCGAACGGGATGACGAGCAGTGTCATGAAGCTTGCGAGATAGACAACGACTGGTGCGAGCGTGAAGACTGGAACATCAACGCTCGGTGGCGTGTAGTCCTCCTTCATCAGCACCTTGAGGCCGTGCACCACGCTCATAACGGCGCCCGCTGGGCCGATGCGATCGGGTCCAATGCGGAGGTTCATGAGCGCGATGATCTTCATCTCCATGTAGATCAAGAGGAATGCGACGGGTACCGAGATGAGGAAGGTGACGACGGCGGCGACAAGGAAGCGCACGATCGGCAGGTTCGCTCCAATCGTTGCGGCGATCGCGCCGCCGAATGTTGCGAGTAGGATGGTCGTGAGCGCACCGCCGACGGCGAGCACGGGGAGCAGAACCGCAAGTGCGCGGCCAGCTGGTGTGAGGCGGCTCCAAGCCATCGATGCGCCGCTCACTTGTCGACTCCGCCCATGACTGGGTCGAGGCTTGCCATCACCGCCATCGTGTCGGCGATGAGGTTCCCCTTGGTGAGTGGCCCAACAAGTTGCAGGTGCACAAATGATGGGTCGTGAATGCGCATGCGGAACGGCTGGTCGGTGCCATCGCTAATGGCGTAGGTGCCATAGACGCCACGTGGCCCTTCGACTGCGCCGAAGGCGCGACCTGGTCGCGGGCGAAGAAGGCGCGGCAGCTTCGCCATCACTGGGCCATCGGGCATCTCGTGAAGCACCTGATCGATGATGCGGATCGACTGCTTGATCTCGTCCATGCGCACCAGGTAACGGGCGAGCGAGTCGCCCTCGTCGCGGGTTGGCACGTCGAACTCGAGCTCTGGGTAGACGAGATACGGGCGGTCGCGGCGCAGGTCGAACGGCACGCCGCTCGCCCGCAGGTTTGGACCGGTCACCCCCATCTTGAGCGCCGTCTTGGCATCGAGAACGCCGAGGCCGCGGGTGCGGCGCACGAAGATCTCGTTCTCGTTGATCAGGGCCAAGTTGGAGTCGATCTGAGCGGCTGCGCGGCTCATCCAAGTGCCGAGGCGGCTCATGAACTCGTGGTTCAAGTCCCCGTTCACACCACCAATTCGGTAGTAGTTGTAGAGGAGCTTCTGGCCGGTGAGGGCGGCGAGCATGTCGACGATCTCGTCGCGCTCAATGAACGCCCAAAGGATCGGGGTGATGCCACCGAGGTCCAGTGCCATCCAGCCCTGGAAGAGGGTGTGGCTGGCGATGCGATTGAGCTCCATCGTCAGCACGCGGATGTACTGCGCGCGGCGTGGCACATCAACATCCATCAACTTCTCAAAGGCGGCAACGGGGGCCGCCTCGCAGAATAGTGAGGCTACGTACTCCAGTGGGTCGGTGTAGCAGATTGCCTGGTGATAGTCGGCGTTCTCGCAGAGCTTCTCAACGCCGCGATGCAGATAGCCGAGCACTGGATCGAGATCAACGACCTTCTCGCCGTTCACCTTGATGATCACGCGCAGCACGCCGTGTGTTGATGGGTGCTGTGGCCCCATGTTCACGAACATCTCGCCTTCGCGCAACGTGAGGAACTCCGCCTGTCGCTCTGTCTGTGGGATTGGTGCCGGCTCATACCACGATGACTCTGCGGGAATCGCTACTCGCGGATCGTCGAGCGATGGGCGCATCTGCTGTGTCATCGCTATACCCCTGGGCTCTTGCGAAGTGTTGTTGCTGCGGTCGCGTCGGCCGGTGTCCCAGCGCGCTCCATGTTGCGCACGCCAGCGGCAGGTGAGCGCGATGCGTCATCGGCGAGATAGAAGTCTTTGCGCAGCGGGTAACTGCGGTAATCATCTGGCATATAGATGCGGCGCAGATCGCGGTTTCCTTCGAAGATGATGCCGAACATGTCGTAGGCTTCGCGCTCCATCCATTCGGCACCTGGCCACATGAACGTTGCCGACGCGATGCGCGGGGCCGTTCGATCAAGTCCGGGCACGATCACGCGCAGCCAGTCGCCACTTGTTGACGAGGAGAGGTGGTAGACCACCTGCATCTCTTCGCCAGTGTCGACGCCGCACAGATCAATCAGCATTTCAAATCGAAATGCTGGATCATCGTGCAGTGTTCGCAACGTGTCGGTTGCATCAGCGAGTGCTACTCGGATTTCGCTCTCGTCGTATCGCTGACGCACTGGTGTAAGCAGTCGATCACCAAACTTTTCTTGGAGTAGCGCGGCGAGACGGCGATCCACTTAGATCCCCTTCGGAACGGTTGGACCGATCGCACGCTCTGGCCAGTGGCCGCGGCGATCTTTCACCAACTGCTGCAACTTCATCATCCCGTAGATCAATCCCTCTGGTCGCGGTGGGCAACCAGGGATGTACACGTCAACAGGCATCACGCGATCGATCCCTTGCACCACGGAGTAGCTGCGCTTGTAGCGGCCACCAGAGCAGGTGCAGTCGCCCATTGCAACGACCCACTTCGGTTCAGGCATCTGCTCCCACAGACGAATCAGTGGTTCAGCCATCTTCGTAGTGAGTGTTCCCGCAACGATCAGCACGTCAGCCTGACGCGGGCTAGCGCGGAACGGGAACATGCCCCAGCGGTCAATGTCGTTCTTTGGTGTTGCCGTCGACATCATCTCGATGGCGCAGCAGGCGAGACCGGAGAGCAGCGGCCACAAGCTGTTGGCGCGAATCAAGTCGAGCACCACGTCGGCCTTCGTTGGAATAGCAGAGAGTGCGCCACCCCACCGCGCATCATCGACGCGGCCGTCGCCGGTTGCGTCGTAGCGCGCGAGCTCAAGGTTCGGGTGCGCCTCAAGCGGTAGCCCACCGTAGGCGCGGGGGTCATCGGTGCTCCAGAGCGTATTGCCGACGGTTGTCGGCGACTGAATGCTGCCGTCTGGCTGGACTTCAGGCAGGTTGCTGAACTTTGGGTCGCGCGTTATCGCCATGCCAGGACCCCCTTGCGCCACGCGTAGGCAAGACCAACAAGCAACACGCCGATGAAGATCGCCATGGAGATCAGGCCGTCCATCAAGAGCACCTTGAAGTTCAGCGCCCAGATGTAGATGAAGACGATCTCAACGTCGAAGGCGACGAAGAGGAGTGCGTAGAGATAGAAGGAGAGGCCGAAGCGTCCGTGCGTGTCGCCGTACGTGTCGATGCCCGACTCGTAGGGGACCTGCTTGCCGCGGCTTCCACGCGTACGGTGGGAGATCAGCCAGGCGAGGCCGATGGTCAGAAAGACGAAGGCGGCGCCTGCGGCTGCGAAACCGAGGACGTACCAGAGTCCTGTCATGAAACTCCCCCGTTCGATCCATCAACCCGGCGCGTACCCCGTAGCGGGGGCTCGGGTGGTTACGCTCGGATTCTAGACGAGGGGGCGATTCGGAGCCGCCGTTCCAGGGAGTGGCGAGGCGGGGTCGGCGAGCGCATTTGCCCGCGGAGAACTCCCCGCCACAAAGAGCTCAACGGCGAATCCGCCCATGCGGCGGGGGTCCATCAGTTGAGCGAGTGCGGCCCGCAGCGCGATCGCCGCCTCGAGGGTTGCCGCTGGCCCTGTGCGCGTTCGGGCAACCTCGCCATCGATCCCCGCGGTTGCGAGAAATCTCGCCTGATTCGTGCTCGCCACATGACGAAGTCCGCCCGCCGTCGCCGCCGCCCGCAGGAGCGTGAGGTCCACATGGGCGGTGAGATCGCGACTCCCTGGCTCGCTGAGGAGGTCGGTGGTGGCCCGGTGCCCCTGATATGCGAGGGCGGTGCCGGCCATGCGGGTGGCGGGGTCGCGCAGGGCGACCCCCTCACGACCGTAATCAAGCACGAGGACGACCCCCTCGGTGAGTTCAGCCCCGAGCGTGGCGGCCCACTCCGCTGTCGCAGGCGAGATCTCAGCAAGCTGCCCTTCGACGAGAGGTGACCAGTCGACCATGAGGGGGGCAAGTCGATCGACGACCTCTGGGTCCAACGCCTCCTCTACCCACGTGAGGACATTTGTTACAGAGTCCACGGTGACCCGGCGCTCGGCGATTCCGCCTGGAGCTGTGGGGCGGCCGACCACGATATGAAAGGGGAGGGCGTCAGCGAACTCGTTGGCGACGATGATCCCTGCGGCCGTCGCGCCACCTGCCGAGACGAGAGGTGGCCCCCCGCCCGCGAGCGCCGTTAGTGCAGCGGTCAGATCGGCGAGGCGATTTGGGTTCGCCTCACTCACTGAGACCTCAAGCGCACCGAGAAGCGGGTGTTCCTCGCGAGCGAGGTAGTCAAGCGCCGCCAAGAGCAGGGTTCCCTCGCCGGCTCCGTACTCACGCCAACGGAACGGAGTCGGGCGGCCGAGGCGCTCCCAGGTCTCGGCGGCGAGCCGTGCGATGGCGGCGCCAAGGATGGGGTGCAGTTCCGGCGCGGTCATGAAGTCGCCGCTGCGACCCGCTCGGCGTTGGGCCGTGGCGTAGTAGCCGAGCCCTGGCTCTAGCAGGGCCCGCTCCATAAACCGCGCAAAGCTGACCGAACCCTCACGTTGAACCTCGTCGCGAATGAGACGCTCTACCTCTTCCATGCAGTAGATCCTACGCGGCGCTACCGTCGGGCACATGCGTGAGCTCGTCCTACACCTAGGGATCGGTGCCAACCTCGACGACCCTGTTGCGACCCTTGCCGAAGCGGTGGTCGCCCTTGCACACATTCCGGGTTGGAGCCTTGAGCAGGTCTCACCGCTCTATCGCACCACACCGGTCGGTCTCGTTGATCAACCGGAGTTCTTCAACGCTGCGCTTCGGATGCGCGCCACACTTCCCGAGGAACCAGCTGCTGCAGCGGTCGAAGTGCTTACGCGAATCAAAGAGCTAGAGCGGCTCTTCGGCCGCGTGCCGACAGTGCGGTTCGGCCCGCGTCGTCTCGACATCGACATCATTGCAATGGAAGAGATCGCGGTCGTGCATCCACGTCCGCGCGGTACGGAGCCCGATGGCGCAGATGCAGATCGACCACTGGTCGTCCCGCATCCAGCCGCAACGGAACGACTATTCGTCTTGGCTCCACTCGCCGACATCTCTCCTGCGCTGAAGGCGCCGGGATGGAGCGGAACTGCACATGAGCTTCGCGATGTTCAGCGACGTATTGAGGGAGACGCTGCGGCGCTCTGTGTCGGCGCGTGGGATCCGTCGGCGTTGCGTTGGGTTTAGCGAACTAGCGGCGGTAGTGTCGCCGCCCAGTAAAGACCATCGTAATGCCGTGACGATCGGCGATCTCGATTGCCGCTGCGTCACGACGTGAGCCGCCGGGCTGAACGATTGCCGTGATCCCCGCTGCGGCCGCTGCAGCAATCCCTTCGGCGAATGGAAAGTACGCATCGCTGGCCATCACCGCGCCACGCGCACGCTCGCCGGCCTGGTTTAGCGCGATGTCAACGGCAACGCGGCGATTTACCTGTGCCGCACCGATGCCGAGTGTTGCGGCGCCGCGCGCCACCACGATGGCATTCGATCGTATGTGCCGAACAACTCGCCATGAGAAGAGCAGGTCGGTAAGCTCATCGAGCGTTGGGCGGCGTTCGGTCACAACGCGAAGCTGTGACCGATCAATGTTTCCAGTGTCTGCTGTTTGTAGGAGCACCGCGCCGCTGACGCTGATCATGTCAAATTCGGTTGTTCGTCGCGAGGAGTCAATCACGACTGTCAGATCTGGTCGTGTGCGTAACGCCTCTGCCGCACCATCATCAGCGAGTGCTGGCGCGAGCACCGATTCAAATGAACCCGCTGCGACTACGATAGCGACGGCGCGATCAATTGGAACGTTGAGTACAATGGTTGAACCTGAGCTCGCTGCTGCATCTGTTTCGATCGCACGAGTTAGTGCGCCGAGCGCTGTTTCGGCGGTTGCGACGCCGATTGGGTCCGTGTGACGGATAAGGGCGACGCTTGGGGTTGGTAGATCGGCGACAAGTTGTGCGCCAGCGTCAAGATCAAGGAGATCGTTGAGGCTGGGCTCTTGCCCTTGCAGTACGCGAGCCCCCAAGATGCCAGCATCGGTGGCGAGCACTCGGCGGTACGCCGCAGCAGCTTGATGTTGATTCTCGCCATGACCGAAGGTGCGAATGCGCTCAAGCACGATCACATCACGCGCTGGCATCGCGCTCGCACTGTCGCGCACAAGCGGCGCGACATGGGCTGCAACGGCGAGTGCCGCCGATCGTTGAAGTTCGCTTCGCAGCGCATCGAGGCTTCTCGTAGATCCCAAATCACTCAGGAGGTCGCCGATCGCGGTTGGGTCCACGACGATAAGGGGTCCCCCCTCCGCGGCAAGAAGGGCTCGTGTGATTGCGACGATTGCGGCTGGTGACGCATCGGCTCCCCCAGGGGCGATAAGGAGGTCGGTGCTCGTAAGGCTTGCGGCCGCCTGTTCCAGCTCCGCCGCGTCGGCATGCTCGGTGACCGAGATGGCCTCCGCCCGTAACCGTGGCGCGGCTGAGCCGGCTTCGATCGTGGCGCCGCGAGCGATCAGGGTGGCAAGGATCGGTGCTAACCCTGCGAGGGCGGGGCTATCTGGGGAGATCAGCAGAAGGACGCGCATGCTGCTGATGGTGGCATACTCGCTCACACAAACCCGCACGCTGTTGTGCTGGGTGAACCGAAACGTAGCGAGTGAGGACAAGATGTTTCGTTGGCCTTGGGAGTACCTCTTCACCGTCTTAAATGCCGATCTTGGAACCTTCTACACCCCGTTCTGGATCGCCAATCTCGTGCTCTTTCTCGCAACGATCGCTGTGTATGCGATTTCAACACGCGGAGACCGCGGGCGTGGCGTGATCGGCGACGAATGGGAGTACATCCTCTGGATCAGCCTCGGCACCTTCGGCATGAACCTGGTCTACGCCGCATTCCAGTGGTACGGCCTCTTCCCTATTGCGACCACGCTTGTTGGGCTCCTTGCGCTGCGCGACACCGTCACGAAGCGCTTCCCGCCACTCCTTGCCGCCGAGGCGCAGCACGCAGAACTCTTGCGTACGCGGCGCCAGGTTGCCGACGGCGTCGAGGCAACCATCCGTCCTGCAAATCGGCGCGGGTAGCTCTTTGATGTGCGCAGCTGCGCACTGCGAGAGAGCATGAACATTCGCCGGTTCGGTCCTGGACACCGGCGTGCCGACCGCGCGGCGGGCTCAAGTGGTGTGCTCAGTGGTGCCATCTTCTCGAACAACGTCGCGCAGATCACCGAGTTTACGGTGACGCCAGGCGGCACCTACGGCCCACTACGGAGCGCCGGTGATGTTGTGCTGGTGGTGATTGAGGGTGGCGGCTGGGTTACCGCGAACGACACCCCGATGCACCTTGCCGCTGGGGAGTCACTCCACCTTGAACGACTGACGCCGTACAGCGTCGCTGCACGCGAGTTGCCGCTACGCGCGATCCTCGTCGAACTTTCGGCGGGTGGCGGTGCTGAATCTGCTCACACCATAAGCGCCGGCGGCGACGGCGCAGAGGAGTAGTACGCCGACGACGAGCGTCGCGCTGCTGACGAGCGTGCTCTCAGCTGGGCTTTCAAGGGTGACACCGAACTGGAACGGCCATGTCCATGTTGGGAGCACTCCCTGATACCAATTGTGGATGCCAGCGGGGAGTGGCAACGCCGACCAGTTCGGGTACCAGACCAGTGCGACCACTGCGATGCTGCTGATCGTGATGGTGAACATTCGTCGCACCTCTCTCGCTCCGAGAATTGACCAGGCAGCCACCGTTGCAGGAACCAGTGCGATCGCGCCAACAAGTGGACCTGGCGTGCCAAAGCCGCCGGATAGGCAGACCTGACTCTCGGGATAGACGCTCCCCACACCTGCGAATGCGCAGAGTGCACCAGTGGCCATCCAGAGCACGGGGGCAGCAAGCACGGCACATGCGCCACCAATTCGCACGATCTGCGCAGCGCGCGGTGATCCTGCGCGAAGATCAGCTAGGAGCAGCGCGAGTCCGATCAGGGCGATCTGTGATGTTGGATAGTAGTGATATTGGAATGCAGCACGATCGATGCGCGCCCACGGCAGCCAGAGCGCCAGGGCGAGAACAAGAACCGATGTGAGGCCCCAGCTTCGTCGTCGCCACGCCTCTACTGCGAGCCAGAGTGCGCCACCGATGCTGAGGACGCGCGAGAGCACGTTGCCGCCGTCGTACACCGCGGCGGTCCATGCGCTGCCACCCGCGGTGAAGCTGGATTGAAAAAACCAGACAGGTTTCAAGTCGAGCGGCCACGCCCACCACGGTGAGCTCGCTGCATGCGCGACGCGCAGCGTGTCGTGATATTGATACATCGATGTCGTGAGTTCGGTGAGCGTCTGCCCAGTGTTTCCGATCGGCCAACCGGTAATCAACTGGTTGCCGAGCGCCGCCCATGGCAAGTAGCTCGCGATATAGACACCGAGCGGCAGTGCGGCGAGCGTGAGGAAGACCAGCGTCGCTTCACCTGGGAGCGAGAGGAGTCCCAGAAGAGAGCGTGGGGTTGCCTCGCGTCGCGTGATGCCGCCTGCACGATAGATCGCAGCACCAGTCGCGGCGAGGAGTAGTGCTAGCACCGCGGCAAACGGCAGGTTTGGGAGGCGCGTGGAGCCGTCAGCGACGGAGAGCGCTGGCGGGAGCAGTACGGCGCCCAGGAGAGCGAGCCCGCCGGCGACCAGAAGACGACCTGGTGCCGAGCGCGCCAACCAGATGATGCCAAGTCCGAAGATGCCGTAGAGGGCGACCCACTTGCTAGCGAGTGCTCCGCCAAGCAGGAGTCCGGCTACGACAAGGAGAAGCCCGCCGGAGAGGGCGCCGCGAGCGCGACCCTGTAGCCACGCGACAAAGGCGACGGCGCCACCGAGCAGGAGGGCGAGCAGGTAGACGTCATTCATGCCAATGCGGCTCTGCACAAATCCCGCTCCGTCGAGCAGGGCGAGGGCCCCGACAAGGGCCGCCACGTCGCGCCGTTCTGTCAACAGCCGAGCCAGGAGCACCAAGAGTGCTGCGGCGAGTGCCCCAGCGATCACGCCAGGCCAGCGCCAGCCGGCGGCGAGATTACCCACGCTAACCTGCGTCAGCTCGCCCGACCGAGCCGCAAGGAGGAGCTCCCCGTTGCCGCCATCGGCTCGCTCGGGGGAGGCATCGAGAGCAGCGCCGCTCGCGCCGAGCGTGAGTGCGGCGGCCCCCACGGCGACATCCGCAAACCGAGCGTTTCCGTTCGGCTCGATCGTCCAGAGAGAAGCCCCCACCCCGTCAGGACCAGGCGCAACAACGTGCACCATGCGGCTCGCGTCGTTCGGCAGGATCGCCACGGCGCCTGGGAGGGTGATCTGTGCCATCAATGTTGCACTCTCGTTCTTTACGTTGTACACACGTACACCATCACGACCCGCGACGTACAGTCGCGGTCCGTCAAACCAATCTACCGTCGCAGCGGTGATTGCGCCGCCATCGATTGGAGATGATCGCCTGTCTGCCAAATCGTTCGCTGCGTAACTTGTCAGGCCGCTGGCACTTGTCACAAAGATTCGCTCATCGCCGTCAACCGTTAGGGTAAGCACCGAGGTTCCACGAACCAGTGGTGCACTCGTCACAACTTCTCCATCGCGCATGATCAGAATCTGGTCGCGCTGTACCAGTGCGACGCTACCGTCGGTGAGTGGAGCGATATCTACTGTGGCACCAGTGGTTGTTGACCAGATACGAAGACCGCTCTTCCCCCCCTGGTCCGCCGTAACACGGTCAGCTGAAAAGATCATGCCTGTTGCTGTTGCGCCCCAGAGGGATCCGTCACTGGCGGCAGTGAGATGCGACACGTTGCGTAGTGGGATTGTGCCAAGCATCGCACGCGTTTCGGCGTCAATCACGCTGATCTCGTCTGGGCCTGCGATCCACACTCTGCCCCGACTAAATGCGTCTTCTGGTCGGGCGGCAATGGCGCCGATCGCTGTTGGAAACATTGTGCGTGCATCAACGCGTGGTGCGCCGAACGTTTCAAGGCCGAGTGCGATGAGGTACTTCGCAAGATGTGGGTGGGTGTACTCGTAGATGGCGTGGGGCTCACCATATTTCCAATCTTGCATGAACTCTGTAGCGGTTCGTACGTGATACACCTCATCAAACTGGAAGTGCGTTGGCTCACCAACGCGCCAGCCCCTCAGCGAAAGTGCGCTCACCGCAACAAGTACGAGGAGCCACAGGTCAATGCGCGTCAACGTTCGGCGGGGTTCCGGCTTCGCTATCACTGCTCTTTTCGGCAACGCGTCAACGCGCTTTCGTAGCGGCCCAGCAGGTCGAACACCCTTGGCCGTTTTCTCAGAGCTCCAGGCAATCCAGATTGCCGCAACGAGCGCTGCGGTGACTGCGATCGCCGTAGCCGTTATGGCGATAGGCGTTTGTAGTGCGTCGGTGAAGGCGCCAAGGTTTGGAAGGCCAGGGTTCTGGAAGTACGAAATGGTGAGCACCCCCCAGCTGTTTGCAAAGAAGGCGGCTGAGGTTACGACGGCAATCCAGCGCCAAGCCGGGCGGGCTGCCGCGAGTGCGATCGTCAGCGGGATCGCTGGGAAGAGGTATCGCTCGTGCACGCGTGTTGGCAGAACAAAGAACGCAACCGCGAGGATGGCAACAGCGGTAACTGTGCGAATCGCCGTGTCGCGCCGAACGTAGCGCATGGCAACGAGGACAGCGGCAGCAATTGCCGCGCTGCCGATCGCAACCCCAGGGACGCCAATCAGCGGGAGTGGATCGATATCGGAGGCCCATCCGGTTGCATCAACAATTGAGCGTCCACCGACTGAGATGAGCGCCCAGGGGTTCCAGGCGTTAACCGAAAGGTATGGATATCCCCCTGCCGCCTCTGCAACCTTTGCAACCACGTCGGGGAGCGTGAGCCCGAACGGTAGGGCGGCGAGCGCGATGGTGGCAGCACCGGCGAGGCCCGCCACAACGAAGCCCCACGGGTCGCGTGCCGAGCGTGCCCGAACGAACGCGAGCACTGCAACGATAGGGATCAGGATGCCGAACTGTGGCTTCAACACCGCAGCAAGTGCGGCGAGGATCGCGCCGCGCACAGTCTTCCCGCGGATCAAGGCCGAAAGCGAGAGGAGGAGCGCCGCGGTTCCAACGGAGTCGACCTGGCCCCATACGGCCGAGTCGAGCCAGATCATTGGCCCAAACGCCATGGCGACGGCGGCGAGAAGTTGGCCGTGGCGTGGGGCGCCAAGGTCGGCGGCGAGGCGCGCGGTCGCAAGTACGAGCAAGCCGTCGGCAAGGATTGCGGGGAGTTTGATCAGCACACCTGGGTCGGTGCTCCCAGTGAAGAGAGCGCCAACTGAGCCGAGTGCCCAGAGGATCCACATGTAGCCCGGGAGATAGTCGACAAAGATTCCGCGGTTGTAGAAACCCCACGGTCCGCGGGTCCCTAACTCAGATGCCCACGATCGGAATGAGTTGAGGTCGGCGGCGAATCCAGCGTCTGGAGGGAGTGCCACGTATGCGATGATCACCCGCAAGAGAATCCCGAGAGCAGCAATCAGCGCAAGTGTGCGAAGGCTGACCTGCTCGGTTGGTCGGCGGGCCGTCTGAGAAGTCATTTGCTGAGTGTAGCCGTGAAGGGAGTTGTGGAACGTGCCGCTGCAAGAGCTCTCGCTCTTCTTTCCTTGTCACAATGAGGCTGAGAACCTTGAGGCGCTCGTCGTCGATGCGCTTGCGGCGCTCCCCGACCTGGCCGCAGCCTATGAGGTCATTCTCGTTGACGATGGTTCCCATGATGACACTGCCGGTGTCGCTGAGCGCCTCGTGCAACAGCACAACGGAACTGTTCGCTTGGTACGCCACGATGTAAATCGCGGATACGGAGGCGCGCTTCGCTCCGGCTTTGCGGCGGCGCGGTACAACTACCTTGCCTACACCGATGGCGACCGACAGTTTCGTGTCGCCGATCTCGCGCGTCTTGTTGAACGCGCGAAGGCCTCGCAGTCGCCAGTGGTGATTGGCTATCGATTGCGTCGCGCCGATCCGCCGCTGCGACTGATCTACGCCACCTTCTATCGCTTTGCGAATCAAATCTGGTTCGGGCTGCGTGTTCGCGATGTTGACTGCGCCGCGAAACTTTTTCGGCGCGACGCATTGCGCAACATCAACGTGCACTCTGATGGTGCATTCTTCTCGGCCGAACTTCTTATTCGCTTACGGCTTGCTGGTGTGAACATCGCTGAGGTTGGTGTGCCGCACTACCCGCGCACTGCTGGCTCGCCGACAGGGGCGCGCCTCTCGGTGATTGCGCGGGCTATTCGCGACTTTTGGTCGCTGCGGATTGGGCTCTGGGTGAGTCGCTCTCGCACGCTCTCGCGGGGCCGCGCGCTCCTCAACGACTAGCGCGCCAGTGGTGGCTCCTCGCCATCAAGCGAGTTCACGAAGTCACGGAAGAGTGAGAGTCGCTCCTCTTCTGCGGCCTCTGGAACAATCCCTTCTGTCAGGAGCAGTTCTGCCGAGATAAAGATTGGAGCCTCGGCGCGTAGCGCCAGCGCAACCGCGTCGCTCGGCCGTGCGTCGAGCTCTCGCTCTTCGCCGTTCGGGGCGACCATCAGCATCCGCGCACGAAATGTCTCTTCTCGGACTTCTGTGATGCGCACCTCTCGCAGTGTTGCGCCAAGGGCTCGTATGACCTGAAGCGCCGTATCATGCGTAAGTGGGCGCTCTGGTGTGACCCCTTGAAGGTGGTAGGCAATAGCGCTGGCCTCGTTGGGTCCGATTGGAATCGGTAGGTAGCGCGCCTCCTGCGCATCGCGAAGGAGCAGCACGTGCGTTCCAGAGATCATCTGGATGCGCACCCCATCAACCACCGCGCGTCGTAGTTCCATCGACCTATGATCGCACGCTTATGGTGTGGGGATCGGGGTCTCAATCACAGGATCAGGCGTTGGCTCAACGCTTGCCCCCGGCTCTTGTGTCACAGGTGTTCCAAGTATTGCGCTACGAACTCGTCCCACTTCGGCCCAGACAAACGTCGGTGCACCGCCGTCAGCGGCGGGAAGGATGTAGCCCCCGAGAATGTCGCCAATGGGGTTGCCCTGATCGCTGATGAGGTACTGCGCGAGCATGGCGCCGGATGGCGCTTTGCTGTATGCGATCACTCGTTGTGCGCTGTTATCCCAGACGTAGATGATCCCAGTTCGGCTTGCCCCCGCAGACATCACCAGTGTTGGAATAGGAAGGGGGCGGAGCAGTTCGTCGCCGATCTCAACTGGGCTCCAGTCGTCGGCGGCTCCGCCGAAATAGCGGCGCAACACACCGTTGTTCGTCATGTACACGTCGCCGTCAATGGCGATGCCCGTCATCGTGCCGAGTGCCATGGGGCTGATCAGGTATGCCGTCGGGGTGGCTGGGTAGCCCGTGCCGTCAGGGGCTGGTTGATACCGCAAGATCTGACGGGCTGATGGGTCTACAACATAGAGACGATAGAGCCCTGTCCCTGGATCGGCCGCGAAGCCAACGATCGCCTTGATGTCGCTCCCCCAGAGCTCACCGTCTCGAACACGAAGCTTGACTAGCGTCCCTTTGCCAGCCCCGTCGGAGGGTCGCCAGCGCCAGAGGTTTGATGAGGTGTCGAAGACCACGAGGTCGGGTCCGCACGAAGTGATCAAAAGGGCGCGACCCGTGCGCGTGCCGTAGAGGTCAAACCCGGGCTGGTAGACGACAGTCGCGCGGCCGCGTACCGCATCGACGCGATAGACCGCACCCGTCACTTTGTCGATCACATACGGAAGGCCGTCTGGCCCCTGGACGATCGCCTGAATCTCAACGCTGGCACCCGCCGCATTGAAATCGAAGAGCTCGATTGGGGCTGTCTCGTTGACCAGAAAGATCTTGTTGAGCGCCCCTGCCGCCTCAGCTCGCAGCGCCGAGATTCGAGTGAGCGATACGCCCCCGGCCTCTGCAAGGTTCAGGTTGGAAATGGCGGTGAGCAGGATGCTTTTCACGCGTGCAGGGTCGTTCACAAAAAGGTTGGTTTGGGGATCAAGCGCTTCGCTGATACCAATCTCGGCGCTTCGGAGCGCTTCGCGTGCCTTCGCCGCAGCGTCAAGCTCAGGAGTTGATCCGCTGAGTACAAGCGCGGTGGCGCCACCTACTCCCGCGACCATCACCGCAGCGAGAAGGATGGCTGCCGATCGACGCCGGCGTATGCGCTTCGTTTGGTGCTCCGTCTCCTCTTCGCCTGCCGTTGGCGCGCGAAGGCTTGGCTCTGCGGGGGTTGCCGTAAGCCAAGGCGCATGGCGCTCTATCTCATTGGCAACACGCGCTAGGGCTCGCTGCCAGAACGAGGTGGAGGTTGCAGCGCGTTCTTGCCATGATCGCTCGACCAGCGGTTCAGCTGCGCTGCGATGTTCCGCGCGCAACCGCGCCGCCGCGCGGGCTCTCTCTTGTGCTATCCGCACCGCTTCACTCGTGCGTTGATCGCGAGCTGGGGGCGGCTGACTCTTTCCTCTCGCGCGCGGATCCACGCCGCTCCGAGTGCTTGGTCGTCGCGCATCGATCGCCGCTTGTGCCGCGGTGTCAATTGGCTCGTACGGTTGCGTGAGGGTGTCTGGCCGAGTCGGGTCGGCTTGAGGTGCTGCGGGCTTTGCGGCGGCGATGCGTGCTTCGCGCTCTAGGTTCCCCGCCTCCCAACGCGCACGAGCGTTAATTTTCGCAACGGCGACCGGATCGATCGGTACGTCAATGAGCGTGTCGCGCTCTCGCGTGGCCCGCTCGATAACCTTCCGAACAGGTCGGAGCACTTCGAGGAGCACGGCTGGGTAGTTGAGTGGGGCGAATGCGCCGCTTGCTGGGGTGCGCAGTTTCACCGTGCGGTTTGCCTCGTCCGCCGTTATCGCCATCGCAACGCGATCCTCTGGCGACATGGAGAGTCGCGCTGCAGAGATTCCGCCGCGCTCAAGCGTTCGCGACGCTGCGCCAGGCGCATCTTCGGGCAACATGATGGTTCCTGATCGTCCTTCTGTGGTCTGGCGCGCCGCAATCGCAATGCCGCTCGTGCGCGCTACAAGGACCTCGTCGCGTGAGAGCGCGACTATGCCAACCGCAACTTCGTTGCCGAGCTGCTTCTGGGCAGCGGTGAGCGCGCGGCGCGCTCGCTCCGCCGGACTCGCCGACGCGTCTTTGTCGTAGAGGTTTAAGGTCTCGTTCGCCGCTCGCCGCAACTGGTCGGTGGTTGCTCCGGTGAGAGAGATCAACACGGTGCGCGTGCCAAGTACGCGCTCTTCCGAGGGCCCATTCGGGGTGCGCGCGAGCAAAATCCAGCCTGGGCCAAACGCTGGCTCGGCTGCGGTAAGAACTGCGGGGTGAATGGTCTGTTCCGTCTGGTCCATATGTTGAGGATACGCTCAGTCTTGGTCGCTGCTTGGATTAGTGATTCGTACCGTCAGGCCCATTGATCGTTCGCCTCCGGGTCGCTCACTGAAGGCGCGAGCGAGTTCGGCTCCACGGAGGTGCAGCTCCTGCGCCGCCACTGGGTTTCGTGCCTCAACAATGAGGCGGCTGCGTTCGATGGCAACAAGGTGGCAAACCGGGGCAAGGTGTGGTGCAACCTCGCGAAGTAGGTCACCGAATGTGCCCATCGTTTGTGCAAATCGCAGCTCTTCTTCGAAGCCAAGGGCCCGAGCCGCTTCAGGGAGCAGCCCGGCTAGCCCCTCTGGTCGCCCCTTCCGTGTGCGCTTGGTGTTCACGCTGTCACCGCGCTGCCGTGAGGGCCTCGCTGGATTTCACGTGCTGTCGCCCGCGCCACGAGGCCAGGCGCTACGTCTTCAAGCGCTGTCGCTGTAATGATGCTCTGTGGGAGCGCGGCGATGCGCGCCACCAGGTGCTCGCGGCGTTGGGGGTCCAACTCAGAGAACGCATCGTCGAGCAGCAGGACGGGTGGGTGGCCGCGCTCATCGGTGAGGAGTGTGATCTCAGCAAAGAGGAGCGCGAGGAGCAGGCTCCGTTGCTGGCCACGTGACGCCGTTGGGGAGATGTCGTTGCCACCAACATGGAAGGCGATGTCGTCGCGATGTGGGCCCACTAGGGTGTAGCCCTGATACCCCTCGGTCTCGGCAGTTTGGTCAAACGCCTGTGAGAGGCGAGCGACACACTCGCTCGCGGATTCATCGGGGCGGTACCCCTCACGTGACAGGTAGTGCGTTTCTAAGGGGGCCTCATTTGGCGCTACCTCTTTGTGTGTTGCTGACAGAACGGGCGCCAGCGCGGCGAGGAGGGCAAGGCGGCCAGCGACCACCTCAGATCCGGTGGCCATGAGCATCTCAGTCCAGGGCCGCATCTCACTTGCGATGGAGCGGCGAGCTGCACCATCAACCTCGAGCGCGTCTTTCAGCAAACGGTTACGTTGCCGAAGCGCTCGCTCGTAGCGCGAAAGGGCTGACTCATATCCCTGTTGCCACTGTGACGCGACTCGGTCGAGCAGCCCACGGCGCACCGCCGGTGCGCCAACAACTAAACCTGTCTCTTCGGGAACAAATGCCGCCACGCGCAGTCGCTGCCCGAGCGCCGCTGAGGCGCGTGGTGTGCCGTTCAGCACGTGCTTTGCTCGCCCCACACGCGCAATTTCTACACCGAGCGTTGACTGTGTAAGGGGGTCGGCCGGATCGGAGCCGTCATCGCGCACGGTGACAGTGATTGAAGCCTGGTCGCCGCCACTGGCAATCACCTCGCGCAGCGCACCTGCGCGGTGCGAGCGACCAGTCGCTGCAATGATGCACGCCTCTAGAATCGTGGTCTTTCCTGCGCCGTTCTCGCCCCAGAAGATGTGTGCGCCTGGTGTCAGCGCAACGGCGCCGTCGGCCCAGCTGCGCACTTGGTGAAGTCGCACGCTCTCAATCATTGTGCGCCGCGCGTTCGCGAGCGGTGCGGGTCAGGAGGGCGTGCGCACCGGCATCACAACGTGCAGGTAGTCGCGACCGTCAAGCGGACGAAGCAACCCGGGTGCGACGGGGCCGGTGAGTTCGAGTGAAAATTGGTCGGCCTCGACGCGGGAGAGCACATCGACAAGGTACTTTGCGTTGAATGCGATCGTTGTCCCTTCGCCTTCGACCTTCGCCTCGATGTGCGCTGCGTGATCACCCACGTCTGCCGCCGCGGTGATGTCGATCGCGCCACCACCCTCAGCGGTAATTGCAAAGCGCACGATGTGCGCGGATGCGTCGGCGACAACCTGCGCAAGTTTCACTGCGGATAGGAAGCTGTCTCGATCAAGCGTCACTTTTGTGGTGTGACTCGTTGGCACCACTTGCTGGAAATTCGGAAATTGTCCCTCGATCAAGCGGCTCACCAGCATAGTGTCACCAAGCTTGAACTGCAGCTGGTTCTTTGTTGGGGTAAAGGTTATTTCGACAAGGTCTTCAACATCAGAGAGAAGCCGTAGTAGTTCGGCGTACGAGCGGGCTGGCACGATCAAGCTTGTCTCCGGTGCGGCCTCCGCAAGCGGTGCGCCGGCGACGGCGATGCGGTAGTTGTCAGCGGCGGCAAATGTTGCCTTTCCTCCGGTGAACTTTGTCAGCACGCCGGTGAGGATCGGTCGAGCCTCGTCACCGGCGGCGGCGAAGACGGTTGACTCGAGTGCGGCCTTTAGCGCCTTTTGGGTGATGCGCGCAGTTGGTCGCTCGCCAGCAGCTCCCACAGGCGGGTAGTCATCCGCCGGTGTCGCACGAAGGTGTGACGCATTGCGACCACACTTAATCTGAACGCGGCCATCGGCCAGGAGTGAGAGATCGATCTTCTCGTTTGGGAGGCCGTTGACCACGTCTGCGAGCAGGCGGGCGGGGATTGTGGTGGAACCCTTCTCTTCAACCTTTGCTGGGACCCAGTGGGTGATCGCGATGTCGAGGTTTGTGGCGACAAGGCGTAGCCCGCCATCCTCAGTGCCGAGATACACGTTCGACAAGATCGGGAGCGTGTTCCGGGTAGCCACAGCGTGACCAACGATGGCGAGACCGCGGGCGAGGTGGTCTTGGATTGCCGAGAGCTTCATCTGTTCCTCCACATATAGGTTCCCCCTCTAGAGTAATAGTGTTTTAGTTGTTTTATCTCGTACTCACCGTATTCGTACTGTGGGCGGCGTGGAGAGCCGTGCTCACCTTCGCACAAATGCGCCGTGGGAAGGACCCTCTCCCGCGTGGAGAACCGCGGCGCCACCCCCCGACACACCCTCTCTGCTGGGGAGACCCTGCGGAAAACCCTGCCTGGTTACCCACACCCCAGTTCACACCTTTTGCGGAAAGCCCCCACAAAACCACACCGGCTGGAGCGTTATCCACGAGATTTCCACAACCTGGCGAGGGTTACGGGCGGGCGGCAACCCCTTGGCCCAGACGCAGGAGCGCTTCGCGTAGCAGGGCAACTTCGCGGCGGAGCTCGCCGTCGTAGCTCATCTCCCGCTCGATCTTGGTGCAGGCGTGAATGACCGTAGAGTGGTCGCGCCCACCCAAGGCGGCGCCGATGCGCACGAGCGAGGCGTCGGTCTCTTCGCGAGAAAGGTACGCCGCGATCTGTCGCGGGGTCACGATCTCCCGGTCTCGCTTTGGCCCGCGAAGCTGCTCCACCGTGAGGCTGAAGTGTTCAGCAACGGTGGCAACTACCTGCTCCGGCTCAAGGATGCGCTTCGGGTTTGGGTATACCGCCTCGCTCAGTACACGTGACGCGAGCTCCATCGTGACCGGCATGCCACTGAGGCGACCAACGGCAACGAGTCGCGTGAGCGCACCCTCTAGTTCTCGTACGTTGCTCTGCACGCGTCGGGCAACCTGTTCGACGACATCATTGGCAACGATGACGCCGCTCTCCTCGGCCTTCGCGCGCAAGATCGCAATGCGTGTCTCAAGATCCGGAGACGAGATGTCGGCGATCAGGCCCCACTCAAACCGCGAGCGCAAGCGCTCTTCAAGCAACGAAATCTCTTTCGGTGTGCGATCTGACGTCAACACAATCTGCTTTCCAGCGGAATGCAGCGCGTTGAACGTATGGAAGAACTCTTCCTGGGTGCGCTCCTTATCGGCAAGGAACTGAATGTCATCAATGAGCAGCACATCGATCTTGCGGAAGCGCGAACGGAACGCCTCAGCCCCGCTCTGCTGAATGCTGGTGATGAACTCGTTCGTAAACGCTTCACCGGTGATGTACAACACTTGGCGCTTCGGCGAACGCTCAGCCACCGCATTGCCGATTGCGTGCAACAGGTGTGTTTTACCGAGGCCGGTGCCGCCGTACAAGAAGAGGGGATTGTAAGCGCCACCGGGTCGCTCCGAAACCGAGAGCGAGGCCGCATGCGCAAGCCGGTTCGCTGCGCCAACGACATAGGTCGCAAACGTGTAGCGAGCATTGAGGTTCGTTGCGCGCGTTGGCGTCTCGCGATTGATGACGCGCACGCTCTCTTGCGGCGCAGTGACTCGCGGGGCGGAATCGTTTGCGACAACAGCCTTCCCTTTTGCCGCGAGTGCGCCGTGCGCATCAAGCTCAGCGTCACTCACCACCTCAACGGAGAGGGTGACGCTGTAGCCGACAACCTTCGCCAACGTCTGTGCGATCAGGGAGCGATAGCGCTCATCGACCCAATCTTTTGCGAATCCGGATGGAACACCGAGAACAAAGGTGGCAGTTGGTTCGTCGACACGAAGAAGTGCTGTGCGGCGGAACCAGGTCTCGAATGTGGCCTGCGAGAGGCTGATCTCCAGCTCTCCGAGGACCGCGCGCCAGACCTGTCGTCGATCCATTCCGCTGCGCCCCCCTCTATTCCGTCGGTGTGCGCCACCAACACTGCGGCAGAAGGGCGGGGTCGCCGAGGAGTCGGCGGTACCACCCTGGTGCAAACTTGAGTCTGTGCTGACCGGCTTACGCTAGCCCCTCCCACAGCCCCAGACAGAGAGACCAACCGACGGTGTGATGTCGCTCGGGCCCTTTGTGGGGAGGCGGAGAATAGCACCCGCGGCGCTTCCTGCAAGCCCAGCCTCACCCCGATTTTTGATACCCCCTAGGGGTATCTGGGTAAATCCCCGTTACAGGGGCCGCAATTGACACCGCCGCCTGCGAGGAACGATACTTCCCCTCTCAGAACCGCCCTCTTCGCGGCCTGAGTGAAAACCAGGAAGAACCCCTCTGGGGCCACCGCCGACGTCGGCAACCGTGGCACTTGAGACCATCAGATCGGAGCGATACCAATGAAGCGAACGTATCAGCCGAAGAAGCGCCAGCGGTTCCGCGAGCACGGATTCCGTAAGCGCATGTCGACAACGTCCGGCCGTCGGGTTCTTGCCCGACGCCGCGCACGCGGTCGCAAGCGCCTCACCGTCTGATCAAGGCGGCGCGTACGCGCCCCAGGAGCATCGACATGTTGCGCACACCCTCTGACTTCGCCGCGCTAAGCGCCGCACCCGGCGTTACCACGCCGCTGCTCGGCGTTCGCCATCGCACCGTTGCAGCTACCGAGGGCGCCACACCGCTCCGCCTCGGCATCGCAACGAGCCGCAAGGTGGGGAACGCCGTGGTGCGCAATCGCATTCGTCGACGACTGAAGAGCATCGCGCGCGAGCTCGCACCACAGGTGCGCCCGGGCGCTGAGATCCTGATCGGCGTTCGCGCCGCAGCGAGCACCGCGTCGAGCGCCGAGTTGCGCGCCGCGCTCACAGAGTGCCTACGTCGCGCCCGACTGGTTGAGGCCTCGGCATGAGCGCGCTGCGCCGCATCGTTGGCCTGCCGGCCCTCGCTGGAACACTGCTCATTAAGACCTACCGCGTGCTGTTTTTTTGGCTCCCGTCGAGCTGCCGATTCGAGCCGAGCTGCTCGCGTTATACAGAGGAGGCGATTGTGAAGTACGGATTACTGAAAGGCTCCTGGATGGGTGCCAAGCGCATCGCGCGCTGTTCGCCACTCAACGCTGGTGGATTGGACCCAGTCCGATGAGCCGCCAGACGATGAAGGTTCTCGCACTGCTCGGCTTTGCGGTGCTGCTCGTTGCCGCCTGCGGCGGCGCTGGCGCAACAGCGAGCGTGAGCCCAACGCCACATCCACCACTCGTACCTGCTGCGCCAGGCGCAGATCCGTTTAGCCTGCTCGCTTGGCTCTTCACGCCGATCTTCCAGGCCCTCTTCATCGGACTTGTGCTGCTCGACCGCCTCACCGGCGATATCGGCATTTCAATTCTAATTCTGACGCTCATCATCCGCGTCATCTTGATCTCGCCGTATCGCAAGCAGCTGGTCTCGCAGAAGCGCACCCAGTTGCTCGCCCCAGAGGTGGCCGAGATTCAGCGTCGCTACAAGGGCGACAAGGTCAAGATTCAACAGGCACAGATGGAGCTCTACAAGTCTCGCGGCGTCAGCCCGTTCGGCGGCTGCCTTCCAACGCTGTTGCAATTCATCGTGCTCATTCCGATGTACACCGTGATCTCCAACGGCCTCACGAACCCGAACCCAACAGGGATGTTGAGCGTCTTCGGGTTCAACATCGGTGATGCGGTTGGCGTGGTGTGCGCGAATGGTTTCGGCACTGCCACGTACGACAACATGAAGCCGTGCATCGAAGCAACGGTGCCGTGGCTCGGCGGGCTGAACGCATCAAAGCCGTCGGTGATTGAGATCGCTGGCTTCGGTGTTTCGATCCTCGCAATCATTAGCGCACTTCTTCAGGTCATTCAGACGCGCATGGTGATCAACCCAAATGCGTCAAAGAGTGATCCAATGTCAGGCGCACAGGGTCAGACCATGGTGCTCCTGCCACTTATCTCGGTACTGTACGGCGGGATTCTTCCCGCCGGCCTGTTCATCTACTGGATCTCGTCCACGCTGTTCTCGATCGGTCAGCAGTACTTGATCCTCGGTTTCGGTGGGCTCTTCCCGCTCTTCGGCTGGACGCCCGCCTTTGCCGTTAACCATGCCCCGAGGTTCCCAGTGGCGATGCCGGAATCAGTTCCGGATGCTGCTGGGGAAGCGGTGGTTCCACATGAACGAACGGAGCTTGACCGCGCTGCATCAGCGGCCGCCACGATCCGTTCGGCGAAGAAGCGCGACCGACATGGTCGACGAGGGAGTAGGTAATGGCGAACGAGAGCGCATATCAGGAGTTCACCGGCAAGAGCGTTGAAGAGGCACTGAAGGGTGCCTGCGAGGCGTTCAAGGTCGGCATTGGCGATCTCGATTTCGAGATCATCGCCCCAGGGTCGCGCGGTGTACTCGGGATGGGTGCTGAGCCTGCCCGCATCGTTGCCGCGCCAATCAGCGCACTCGGTGGTGCCGCACCGAAGCGTGCCGGCGAGTCAAGCCGCCCAGCACCTACACCACCTCCCGTTCGCGAAGAGCGCGCCCCGCGCCCAGCACCACGCAGCGACGCACCAGTAGCGCGAGCCGCTGCACCACAGTCTGCAGCACGCCCAGCACCGCGCAACGATCGCGGGCCACGACCTGAGCGTGCACCGCGCCCTGAGCGCGCACCACGTGAGGAGCGCGAACCACGAGAGCGACGTGAGCGCAGCGAGACGACGCCAGAGATGATCAGTGGCGGCAAGGAGATCCTTGAGACGCTGGTGAAGCACCTCGGCTTCGAGGCTGAAGTACGCGTCAACGGTACGGGTGCGGACGCCGTGTTGAACGTCGCCGGCACCTCACCAGAGGCGGTCGATGAGCTGAACAACTTGATCGGCGGCCGCGGCGAGCGACTGCAGGCGATCCAGCACCTCGTCAACCTGATGCTCAGCCGCAAGATGGGCGAGTGGGCGCGTGTCACCGTAGACATCGAAGAGTATCGAGGTCGACGTGAGGCACAGCTCCGCGCACTGGCACGTAAGGCGGCAGACCGCGTCAAGGAGACCGGCCGCGCAGTGCAGCTTGAGCCAATGACGGCGCTGGAGCGCCGCTGGATTCACGTTGAGCTTCAGGAGATGGATGGCATTGCGACCGAGTCGGCGGGCGAAGAGCCAGAGCGCCGCGTGGTCGTCATCCCAGCCTGATCACCCACTCGGTAACCATGCCGACCAAAGATCCAAAACGGGAGGCGCACTTCCCTGCAATCGAGAAGCGCTACGGCGAGCCGATGAAGCACTGGTTCGCGGTAATGAAGACCATTGCAGGGAAGCGCTACCCAGAACAGATCGCGCACCTGCGCGAGAATTACGGCTTCTCACAAGCACATGCAAATGCCCTGGTGCTCTTCTCCCGCGGCTCAGTCTCCTCACAGCGGCACGCAACACCAACTGAATACTTCAAGAGCGTTAATCCGCAGCAGGCGCGCACCATGCGTGCGATGTTTAAGGTGCTGCGCACAAAGTATCCAGCGCTTGAGTTTGTGATTGCCTGGAATCAGCCAATGCTACGCAAGGGAACGGAGTATGTGTTCGGCGCATCGGCCTCATCGAAGTACCTGCTGATCAACCCGTTTAGTAAGGCGGTGATTGATACCGTTACTCCGAAGCTGGAGGGGTACCGCGTGTTGAAGCACACGATCACGATTCCCAACGACTGGGAGATCGATGAGAAGCTGCTGCTTGCGATGGCGAAGGCGCGCCTCGCGGAGATCGCATAGCGCGCGCCGACGGCGCGACGGTTGAGATTTGGTGGAGATGGAGGAGAGTCGAACTCCTCGTCCGAAAAGCCTTCCTTGAGACCACTACGAGCGTGTCCTGCGGTTTAGTCTAAGTTGAGGCGCTCCCACAGGCCGGATCGACCCTCAACCGAGATACATGTCCCTAAATCGGGCTTACGCGATGACTATGCGTCGCTCGTCATCACTGCAGCTTCGCTTTATGACGCTTCCACGACCCGCGAAGCGGGGGCCGCTTCCACGCTCACCGTACTGCCTTAGGCAGCGAGGGCGAGAGCAGGCTGGCGATTGCCAGTTACTTCTTTTTGCTACCGGTTTAACGAGGCCTGATAGCAACCTCGGCTCGCGTTCCCAAGGTGCGGATCTCCGTCGAAACCACGCATCCCCAAGGGGGGAATGATACCGCGCGTGCAATGCGATTACTAGTGCGACGAACCTACTCGCCGCGCTTCCAGTCGCTGAGCTGGCGCTCCGCCTCGCGACGACCTTCGCGATCGGCAATCGCAGCGCGTTTATCGAAAGCCTTCTTGCCGCGTCCGAGGCCAATCTCGACCTTGCAGCGCCCGCGCGAAAGGTAGAGGCGTAGTGGGATCAGCGTGAGCCCCTTGGTCTTGACCTTAGTGCCGATCGCGATGATCTCGGACTTGTGCAGCAAGAGGCGTCGGACCCGCTTCGGCTCGTGGTTCTGGCTGGCGGCACCGGGCCACTCGGCAATGTGCATGCCGATCAGACGACCCTCGCCCGCCTCAAGGCGCACGTAGGCGTCGCCAATATCGGCCTTGCCGGCGCGAATCGACTTGATCTCAGTCCCCGAGAGCACGATCCCCGCCTCATAGCGCTCGACAATCTCGTACTCATATGAGGCCTTGCGGTTCGAGGAGAGCGTGGTCCCAGAGGGTGGCGCCTTCGCTTTTGGGGCAGGGGAGGGCGCGGTCTTGACTGGTGCCTTAGCCATGGCGTTACCTCCTCTCGAACAATGATGTGGCCCCCGCGCCTCTGTAAGGGTACGCGCCAACCGAGGGCGGGTGCGCTGCAGGGAGACTGGCGGGGGAGACGAGAGAGCCCCGGCCCGAAGGCCAGGGCTCTGCTCAGTTATTACCGCTCTCGCGGGTCAACTAGGCGTTGACCTCGTGAGAGGCGGCGGTACAACTGTCATTAGACACTGCACACCACCTCCTTTCGTCTGCGGCGAACAATACGCCTCCGCAAGGGCGCGCGCAAGTACCGCCTGGCGGATCGCTACCTGAAGGCGTTCAGCGCCGCGTCCAGCACCGGATCAGCCTCCGAGCCCTCAGGGGCTGAGGCAACGGCGATGTCTGGCGTCAGGCCGACCTTGTGGATCCACTGACCGTTCGGCGTCAACCACTTCGCAATCGTCAGCTTGAGGCCTGACCCGTCACTCAGGTCGATGAAGGTCTGCACGACCCCCTTACCAAAGCTCTTCTCGCCGATTAGGATCGCCCGGCCACGATCTTGCAACGCGCCAGCGAGGATCTCGCTAGCCGAGGCACTCCCTTTGTTGATCAACACCACGAGCTGAATCGAGGCGTCGGTAGCGATACCACCACCCTGCGCCGAGGTGCTCTTCCGCTCGCCCTTGCTGTCCTCTTCGATGTAAACAACGCCGTCGGCAATGAACTCACTGGCGATTGAGAGCGCGGTGGAGAGATATCCGCCCGGATCATCACGAAGATCGAGAACGATCTTGTCGCCACCAGCATCAATGATCTTCTGCAGGGCTTCACGGAACTGAGCGGCGGCAATGTCGGTGAACTCGTTGAGTGCGATGTAGTCGACGCGGTCCCCCGCAGTAGTTTGGAGCTGCTTCGTCGCCACTGCTGGAAGCTCAATTTTGGCACGAACAATCGATACGTCACGCGGCTCTGTGGCCCCTGTGCGAACGGTGATGACGACAGTTGTTCCCTCTGCACCGCGCACTTTGAGCACCGCCTGATCTACGGAGAGTCCCGTGAGCGGGTCGCCATCAACGGCGAGAAACTCGTCGCCACCAAGGATGCCAGCTGCACGAGCAGGCGCGCCTTCAATGGTGTTTGCGACAGTGAGGAGGCAGTCACTGCTAATCGCCGTGCAAAGCTCTCCTGCCGAAGTGCGTAGGTCAATCACGGCGCCAATGCCAGTGAAGCTCCCCGAGAGCCCCTCCTTCATGGCGGCCATCTCTTCAGCGGTGAGGTACTGGGAATACGGATCATCAAGCGAGTTGACGAGCCCCTTGATCGCGCCGTTGATGAGATCTTCATCCGTCTTCGGCCCAACGTGCTGCTCTTGAATAAGGGTGAGCACCTCGTTGAAGCGCGCAAGGTCGAGGGTGCCGTTCGTTGGTGCAGTAGTGCTGCTTGAGCGCAGCCCAGCGTTATAGGCGGCGACGGCAATGATGACGGCAAGAAGAAGGCGACCGGCCCGCGTGAAGAGTGGAGTTCCAGTCGGTGTCAGGCTCATGGTGACGCTCCTTCGCTGTGCGAGGCGACTAGTTCAGCCGCCCTCGCAGAGAGAGTAGCGCGCCGAGCGCCCCGAGGCCGAGGCCGGCGGCGACCACGGAGAGCGAGACCTGTCCCGCAAGGATTGCCGATGTTTGGACTGGAAGGACACGGAAGAGGTTGAGCATGACTGCACCGATGCTGGCACTCAAGATGCCGAAGACAAAGAGCGTGATTAACGCCCCAGCAGCGCCGATCGCGAGGCCCTCAATAATGAACGGCAGACGCACCCAGGTGGCGCTCGCGCCAACAATGCGCATGATGGCGATCTCATCGCTGCGAGCCAAGATGGCCAGGCGGATGGCGTTAACCACCACCGCGAGCACAGCGAGTGAGAAGCCGATCACGAGGATTAAGCCGACGATGCGGAGAGCTCCGGTGATGGCAACGAGACTCTCCGCGAGCGCACGTCCATCAATGACGCGGCTGATTGAGGCTGCGTCTGGAATCGCCGCGAGACCGTCAGCAACCCGTCCCGTGTCTGCTGGGTTGTCGAGGGCGATCTCGTAGCTGGCGGGGAGCGGATTCACGCCGAGGTTTCCAGTCAGGTCCGGTTCACCACGCTCTTTCAGGCGCACCTTGAAGGCGGCAAGGGCATCGTCTGCACTCACGTACGTTGCCCCCCTCACCCCTTCAATCCCCTCAATCTGTACCTGAATGGAGCGCGCCTCACCGTCGGTGACGGAGCTCTTGAGATAGGCAATGACCTCTACCTTCGAATCGGCATACGAGAGTGCGGCATCAAGGCCAGCGCGGATAACGAGTACGGAGGCGAGAACCATCAACATCAGCGTCATCGTTGTGGTCGCGGCGATCGTGGCGAGGCGATTTCTGGAGAGGCCGTTTGCTGCCGCGGTGATACTTAGCTGAATCAAGCGGCGACGATTTGATTGGCTCTCTCGCTGCACGCTCATCAGCCGACCCGGTGATAGGTTGCGTTCGCTTCGTCACGAATGAGCCGACCACCCTCGAGGCCGATGACGCGACGGCGCAGCGTGGTCACGATGTCTGAGTCGTGCGTTGCGACCAACACCGTGACGCCGAGGCGATTGATGTCCATCAGGAGCTCCATGATCTCCCAGCTGATGAGTGGGTCAAGATTGCCCGTCGGCTCGTCAGCGATCAGTAGTTCTGGATCACCAACAATTGCTCGCGCAATTGCGGTGCGCTGCTGTTCCCCACCAGAGAGCTCAGACGGGTAACGATCGGCAAGACGTGCTAGGCCTACGATGCGCAGCGCGCGTTCGGTAGCTGTTGTAACGCGCTCGGGATCCGCCCCGGTGACCTCAAGGGCAAAGGCGACGTTCTCGCGTACGGTGCGGCGCGGTAAGAGTCGAAAGTCCTGAAACACAACACCGATTCGACGACGGAGTTTCGGCACCTCGCCACCCGAAAGGCGATGCACTGGGAAACCAGCAACATGTACCTCGCCAGCGGTCGGCAGCACATCACGAACGAGGAGCCCAATCAGTGTGGACTTACCCGCCCCCGATGGCCCAACCAGGAAGGCGAACTCTCCACGCTGAATCGTGAGGCTGACATCGCCGAGGGCAATGTGCCCACTCGGATAGGTCACAGATATTCCTTGCAGCTCAACGACAGCGCCTCCTGGTGCGCCAAGTTCTGCCACATCACTCATAGACTGATCCTACTCCTCATCCACGGTGCCACCAGCAAGCGGGGCCCCGGTCGAGACGCGTTCAAGTTCGGCAAGAATGAAGGCATCAAAATCTCCATCCAGCACGCCAACCGTGTCCGAGGTTTGATGGCCGGTGCGGTGGTCTTTCACCATCTGGTACGGATGCAAGACGTAGCTTCGGATCTGGTTCCCCCAGCCGGCGGAGATCGTTTCGCCGCGTACGCGGGCAAGCTCATCTTCGCGCGCACGAATCTTCAGTTCAATCAGCTTGCCACGCAACATGCGTTCGGCTGTCTCACGGTTCTGCATCTGTGAGCGCTGGTTCTGGCTGGAGACCACAGAGTTTGTCGGAAGGTGGGTGAGGCGCACTGCTGATTCCGTCTTGTTCACATGCTGGCCACCGGCGCCACTTGAGCGATAGGTGTCGACGCGAATCTCATCCCAGTTGAGCGTTACCTCGGCGTCATCTTCAACCTCTGGAATCACTTCAAACATGGCAAAGGTGGTCTGTCGTCGCTTCTGCCCGTCAAATGGCGAGATGCGTACCAGTCTATGCACACCGCGCTCGGCGCGTAGCCAACCGAAGGCATTGCGGCCTCGGATCTCCAACACAACGCTGCGATACCCGGCACCCTCACCTTCGGTAGAGTCCACGATCTCTGACGCGAAGCTGTGTCGTTCAGCCCAGCGCATGTAGGCGCGCAACAGAATGGCGGTCCAGTCACACGCTTCGGTCCCGCCGGCGCCCGCCTGAATAGTGACGATGGCGTCGGCGTCGGCGTACTCGCCACTGAAGAGGAGTGAGGTGCGCGCCTTCTCGAAGTCACCCTCCAGAAGTGCCGCCTTCGCTGCGACCTCGTCCTGCAGCCCCTGGTCACCTTCCGATTCGGCCAGCTCAAAGAGTTCACCAAGGTCGCGGGCGGCGGCCGTTAGGTCCTTCCAGAGGGTGAGCTCTTCGCGCAGCCCCTCCGCCTCACGCGCGAGCCTTCGGGCGACCCGCTGGTCATCCCAGAAGCCAGGGGCGAGCATTGCCGCCTCGATCTCGGCAAGCCGAGCCGACTTCGCTACAGGGTCAAAGACGCCCCGAGGTCGCCTCGATGCGACCGAGGAGGTCCCGCAGGGAGGTGGCGTCGACGCTCACCCTGCACCCTCACCCAGCCGAACCGCGGCACCTACGGGGGACTCGTTGCTCACGCTATGCGCCATGGCACCTCTTGTACTTCTTCCCGGAGCCACAGGGGCACGGGTCGTTCCGGCCGGCGGTGACGGCAGCGACGAGAGGCGCCTTAGGGGCCGGGACTGCTGTGGTGCCGGCTGCGCTGGTGGCGACGATCTTGGGGCGCGGCGCCTCCTGCTGCACAACGCTCACGCGCAGGATTGATCGCCCGATGCTGACGCGGATCAACCCTTGGAACTCGTCATACAACTTGAACGCCTCCCGCTTGAAGGCATTCAGCGGGTCTTCTTGGGCATAGCCACGCAGTCCAATGCCGCGACGCAGGTCATCAACCTCGGTCAGGTGCTCGACCCAGAGCTGATCGATGCTGCGAAGGATCACGGCGCGCAAGACGCGCGGCCAGATCTCTGGGCCGAACTCTTCGCCCTTCTTGTTAAGTGCCTCCAGTGCAGCAACCTCAATCGCATCAACGAGGATTGCGTCCTCAACAATGTTCTCAAGGCCTTCAGGTGGCTCAATGCCGGCACGCTGTACGTCGCCCTTCAGCGCTTCCAGGTTCCAGTCATTCGGAAGTCCAGGAGGGCAGTGCGTTATGACGATCGAGCGCGCCTCTGCGCGGAGGGAGTCCTCAACCGTGAGGTTGAGATCATCGCCGTGCAACACACGGTCGCGCTCACCGTATACGGTAGCGCGCTGCTTGTTGATGACATCGTCGAACTCAACGACGCGCTTTCGAATGTCAAAGTTGTACCCCTCAACACGTGTCTGCGCCCCCTCAATGGTGCGGCTCACCATTGAAGACTCAAGCGCCTGTGTCTCATCGAAGCCAAGGCGATCCATCAGGCTCACGACGCGCTCACCAGCGAACCGCTTCATCAGGTCGTCTTCCAGCGAGAGGTAGAAGCGCGACGAACCAGGGTCACCTTGGCGACCGGCGCGACCACGGAGCTGGTTATCGATGCGGCGGGACTCATGTCGCTCGGTACCAATGATGCGAAGTCCGCCGGCGGCGAGAACGATCTCGCGATCGGTCGCGCAGGAGCGCTCAGCCTCAGCAAGCGCCTCGGCGTACGTTGCGGCGTCAACCTCGGCAGGGTTCAGTCCGCGCAGGCGCAACGCTTCAGATGCAAGCCCGGCAGGGTTTCCTCCGAGCACGATGTCGGTACCGCGCCCGGCCATGTTGGTGGCGATCGTGACTGCGCCACTGCGACCGGCCTGTGCAACAACTGGCGCTTCGCGCTCGTGCTGCTTGGCGTTCAAGACGTTGTGGGGAATCCCTTCGCGCTTGAGCAGCGCGGCAAGGTGTTCGGAGCGCTCAACTGATGTGGTGCCAACGAGTACTGGCTGACCAGCTGCTCGCCGCTCCTTGATGTGTTCCACGATCGCGCCATCCTTGGCACGCTCGGTGCGATAGACCAGATCCGCCTGATCATCGCGCACCATCGGTCGATGGGTTGGGATCGCGGTCACTTCGAGGTTGTAGATCTTGCTGAACTCTTCTGCTTCGGTCATTGCGGTACCAGTCATGCCCGCAAGCTTGCCGTAAAGACGGAAGTAATTCTGGAAGGTAATCGTTGCGAGGGTCACTGATTCACGCTGTACGTGGAGCCCCTCCTTTGCCTCAATGGCTTGATGAAGTCCTTCAGACCAGCGGCGTCCTGGCATCTTTCGGCCGGTGAACTCGTCGACAATGACGATCTCACCGCCTTCGACGATGTAGTCGCGATCGCGCTTAAAGAGCGCATGCGCGCGAAGCGCCGACTCAAAGTGTCGCGCCATGAGCGGATCGCCGCTGTAGAGGTTCTCAATCCCGAGCATCTGCTCGACGCGTGCAACGCCATCCTCTGTCGGGGAGACGGCCTTCTCCTTCTCATCCAAGAAGTAATCACCGCCCGATTCAGCTCCAGCGTCGCGCGCGCGCAGACGTGGCACAAGCTTGGAGAACGTCGCGTACAGATCTTGCGACTCTGCCGCCTGGCCACTGATGATCAGCGGGGTTCGCGCTTCATCGATCAGGATGTTGTCCACCTCGTCGACGATGGCGAACGCGTGGCCGCGCTGGACCCGCTGCTCTAGTTCGGTGACCATGTTGTCGCGCAGATAGTCGAATCCGAACTCATTGTTCGTTCCGTAGGTCACGTCGGCGGCGTAGGCTTCGCGTCGGGTGACGGGGCGCAGTTTTGCGGTCTGCTCGTCGCTGCTGTGATATTCGGGATCGAATAGGAACGAGCTGTCGTGCGCGATCACGCCGATGGAGAGCCCCATGAACGCGAAGATCGGGCCCATCCAGCGTGCGTCGCGGCGGGCGAGGTAGTCGTTTACGGTCACCACGTGCACACCGCGGCCACCAACGGCGTTGACTGTGGCGCCGAGTGGGCCTACGAGCGTCTTCCCTTCTCCGGTGCGCATCTCCGCGATCTTTCCCTGATGCAAGACGATGGCTCCGAGGATCTGCTCGTCGTAGGGGCGCATGCCGGTGGTGCGGCGCGACGCTTCACGAGCGGCGGCAAGGATCTCTGGCAGCTCGCTGTCGAGCGCCGTCTTCAGCGCCTCTCCTTCGAGCGTGCGCAGTACGGCAGAGATCGCATCAATGCGTGCACGAATCTCGTTGTCGGTTGCCGCCTCCATCTCGTTGGCGCGCGCGTTGACGGCGTCAAGGATCGGCCTAAGGCGACCGAGCTCGCGGTCGTTTGAATCTACGAGTCTTGAGAGAAAGCCGAAAACCATCGCTGGCGGAGGCCTAGCGCCAGAACCCGGCGGAGTACCCGATCACCAGGATGCCGAAGGTAAGCACGGCGAGCACAACCCAGAAAAGGGCACTTACCGGCCTGCTGGTCGGATTCATCTCAGGATTCTTCATCGGCGCGGCGTTCCAGCGTGGGCTACGCAGCGATGTGCGCCAGTCCGCGCTCTTCTCTGGTGTGTGCGCAACGATTGCGCCGCGCTCGTCGGGGCGATGCAGCTTCAGCGTCATCGTCGTGTTCGCTTCTCGCTTGATGGAGCGGTAGAGACTGGCCCAGTCTGGTGTTCGTCCCAGAAGAGCATCTCCTCAGCGGTTGCCGATTCTTTGCCGAAGAGAGCGCCGACCGATTCGCCGAGATGAATGCGTCGGATCGCTTCGCCGAAGAGTGGTGCCGAGGAGAGGCGCTTGATCTTTGTGCTCTTGGCGCCGACTGGCATGGGAATGGAGTCGGTGACCACCACCTCAAGAACGTTGCACTTTTCAATGCGCTCAATCGCTGGCTCAGAGAAGACGCCATGCGTTGCACAAGCCGTGACCTCTATCGCGCCAGCCTTCTCTACCGCGCGAACCGTCTCCGTGAGTGTGCCGGCCGTGTCAATCTCATCATCAACGATAACGACACGTTTCCCCTTCACGTCGCCGATGACGTTCAGCACCTCAGCATGATCGTCGTTTCCTTCACGCCGCTTCTCAACGATAGCGAGCGGCACATCGAGTAGTTCGGCAAAGGTGCGCGCTCGCTTGGCGAAGCCAAGGTCTGTGACAACGACAAGGTTCTCGGTGCCACGCTGGCGCATGTAGTTGGAGAGCAGATGCACGGCGGTGAGTTCGTCGACAGGAACATTGAAGAATCCCTGCAGCTGACCCTGGTGGAGGTCGAGGGTGAGGATGCGATTTGCGCCAGCAACCTGCAACATGTCGGCGACAAGTCGCGCGGTGATCGGCACGCGCGGCTGATCCTTCTTGTCGGAGCGGCCGTAGCCGTAGTACGGAATGACGGCGGTGATGCGGCCGGCCGAAGCGCGCTTGAATGCGTCGATCATGATCAGGAGTTCCATGATGGAGGTGCTCACAGGGCGCGAGGTTGGTTGCACGATGAAGACATCCTTCTCGCGGGCATTGTCAAGAATCTTGACGAAGATGTTCTCGTTGGCGAAGGCGAATACCTCAGCCTTGCCAAGATCGCGCCCAAGGTAGCGTGCGATCTTTGCCGCAAGCTCGGGGTTCGCGTTCCCCGTGTAGACGTCGATCGAATCTGCCCTCATCGCCGTCCTCCGCTCTCTGGACGGGTCACTCTTAGCGACCCGAACGCTTCTTCGGGGCTGGCTTCCCCTTTGCGATCGGCTTCGACTTCGCTGCCGACTTTGACTTCGGGGCTGGCTTCCCCTTTGCGACCGGCTTCCCCTTGGATGGGGTGCCACCCTTGACGGTTGGACGAGGTGCCTTCACAACCTTGGGAACCTCTGGAGCCTCGTCGGCTTCGTCGTCATTGTCGCCTGTGCCGTTGCGCTTTGCCAGACCCGTACGGAAGGCGGCGATTCCGGCGACCTTGTCGCCTTCGCGTAGTGTCATGACGCGTACGCCCTGGGCACTGCCGTCCTTGCGGGTAGCGATGCTCTCGAGCTTGGTGCGCACGACCTGCCCCTCGGAGCTGATCAAGATCACCTCTTCGTCGGCCTCGCTCACTTGGCGTACGGCCACGACCGGGCCGGTCTTGCGCCCTTCGAGTGGGATCAGGCGGACACCCTGGGTCCCGCGGTGCTTGCGGGCGAAGGCGCCCACCGGGACGCGCTTGCCGTGACCGGTCTCGGTAAGGACAAGGAGGTCGGCGCCCGGCTCCGCCACGGCCATGGCGACGACAAGGTCACCCTGGCGCGCGAGGCGGATGCCGATCACGCCACCTGCGGTGCGGCCCATGGCGCGCGCCTCGCGCTCGTGGAAGCGGCAGATGCGCCCCTGGCGGGTGGCCATCACGAGGTCGTCTTCGCCTGAGGTTTGAATCACCTGGGCGAGCTCATCGCCCTTATCCAGGGTGATGGCGATGATGCCAGTGGAGCGGACCTTCTCGAACTGCTCGATCGCGGTCTTCTTGATGATCCCCCTCTTGGTCGAGAAGGCGAGATAGCTGCCAGGGGTAAAGCCGTTCAGGATGATGGTGGCGACTGGGGTCTCACCCGACTCCACCTGCACCCCTGGAAGATTGACGATCGGAATCCCCTTGTTCTGACGCGACGCGTCTGGGATCTCGTGCACCTTGGCGCTGAATCCGCGCCCCTTGTTGGTGAAGAAGAGGGCGTAGTCGTGGGTGTTGGCAACCTGCAGGGTTGCAACCGCATCCTCTTCGCGTGTGGTCATGCCGATCACGCCCTTGCCGCCGCGATGCTGCTGGCGGTAGGTGGTGAGCGGCTGGCGCTTGATGTAGCCGCGGCCGGAGATGGTGATCACGACATCCTCGTCGGCGATCAGGTCTTCATCCGACATTTCGCGCGTTGCATCTTGGGCAATCTTGGTGCGCCGTCGGTCGGCGAACTTCTCCTTGAGCTTGGCGAACTCGTCCGAGATGATCTTCGAGATGCGTGCCGGGCGCGCCAAGATGTCTTCCAGTTCGGCGATGAACTTAATGACTTCGAGATACTCGTCCTCGATCTTCTTGCGCTCAAGGGCGGCGAGGCGCGCGAGGCGCATGTCGAGAATTGCCTGCGCCTGCAGCTCGCTCAGCTTGAAGCGCTCCATGAGCTGCGTGCGCGCAACGTCGACGTCGGCTGCAGCGCGGATTGTCTTGATGACGGCGTCAAGATTATCGAGCGCGATCTTGAGACCTTCGAGGATGTGAGCGCGCTCACGGGCCTTCTTCAGTTCGTATTCGGTACGGCGGCGCACGATGATGCGGCGGTGATCGATGTGGTGCTGCAACACCGACTTCAGCGAGAGGGTCTGTGGCTGGCCGTCGACAAGCGCGAGCATGTTCATGCTGAAAGCCGAGCGTAGTGGGGTGAGCTTCAACAGCTTGTTGAGCACCTTGTGTGGATTCGCATCCTTCTTGACCTCAACGTAGATGCGCATGCCGTCGCGGTCGGACTCGTCGCGCAGGTCGGCGATGCCGTCGAGGCGCTCCTCCTTGACGAGGTCGGCGATCTTCTCAACGAGTGAGGCCTTGTTTACCTGGTACGGCAACTCGGTGATGATGATGGCGGTGCGATCGCCGCGCGACGCCTCTTCGAAGTGTGTTGCGCCATCCACAACGACGCGGCCGCGTCCGTGTGCGTACATCTGGCGGACGGCGTCAATGCGCTCCGTTGCGCCAGTGAGTGGGTTCTTGATGGTGTCGTAGCGGTAGAGGATGCCGCCCGTTGGGAAGTCTGGCGCGTTGACGTACTTGCAGAGATCATCGACCGAAAGCTCTGGGTCAGCGATGAGGGCGATAGCTGCGTCGGCGATCTCGCCAAGGTTATGCGGCGGAATGTTCGTCGCCATGCCGACGGCGATGCCGGAGGAGCCGTTGACCAGCAGGTTCGGCAGACGAGCAGGAAGAACGCTCGGTTCCTTCTGTGTGCCGTCGTAGTTCGGCGTGAAGTCAACCGTCTCATGATCGATGTCGGCGAGCATCTCGCCGGCGATCGCGGTGAGGCGTGCCTCGGTGTAGCGCATCGCTGCGGCGGAGTCGCCATCGACAGAGCCGAAGTTTCCTTGGCCATCAACAAGTGGGTGTCGCATGGAGAAGTCTTGTGCGAGTCGCACGAGCGCGTCGTACAGCGCGCCATCTCCGTGTGGGTGGTACTTACCCATCACCTCGCCGACGATGGCGGCGCACTTGCGATAGGCGGAGCCACCGGAGAGGCCCATCTCGCCCATCGTGTACAAGATGCGGCGGTGTACCGGCTTCAGGCCGTCGCGAACGTCAGGGAGTGCGCGCGCCACGATCACGCTCATCGCGTAATCGAGATAGCTCGTGCGCATCTCGTCTTCGATGCGAATCGAACGGACGCTCACTCGTGCTTCGTCGTTCATGCTGCCATCGCCTCCTATACGTCCAGGTTCTGAACCTTGTGGGCCTCAGCCTTGATGAAGTCGCGGCGCGGCTCAACGCGCTCGCCCATCAGCATCTCGAAGATCTCGTTCGCCACGGCAGCATCTTCGATGCGCGCCTGCAGGAAGACGCGATTCTCAGGATTCATCGCCGTCTCCCAGAGCTGCTCCGCATTCATTTCGCCGAGGCCCTTGAAGCGCTGCACGCTGACGTTCTTCGTCTTGAACGAGGCGATCGCCTCATCGCGCTCCTTCTCCGTCGACGCGTACTTCGTCTCTTTGCCGGTGCTCACGCGATAGAGGGGTGGCTGGGCGATGTAGAGGTAACCCGCCTCAATGATGGCCGGCATGTAGCGATAGAAGAAGGTCAGCAGCAGCGTTCGAATGTGCGCTCCGTCGACGTCGGCGTCGGTCATGATGATGACGCGGTGATAGCGCAGCTTTGTAATGTCGAAGCGGCTGTTGGAATCTTCCATGCTGGAGTCCTGGATGCCCGCGCCGAGGGCCATGATCAGTGTGCGAATGTTGTCGCTGCCAAGAATCTTGTCGATGCGTGCTTTTTCAACGTTGAGCAGCTTGCCGCGCAGCGGGAAGATCGCCTGGAAGCGGCGATCACGTCCCTGCTTTGCCGAACCACCGGCCGACTCACCCTCCACGATATAGAGCTCTGACTTTGCTGGGTCGCGCTCTTGGCAGTCGGCAAGCTTCCCGGGCAGCGCGCTCCCTTCGAGCGCACCCTTGCGCATCACGAGCTCCTTCGCCTTGCGTGCCGCTTCGCGTCCACGCGCGGCGTTGAGGGATTGGCGAATGACCTCTTTGCCATCGGACGGATTCTCCTCAAGGAACTGCGTCAGCCCCTTGTTGACGGCGGTCTGCACGATCCCCTTGATCTCTGCGGTGCCGAGCTTCGCCTTGGTTTGGCCTTCGAACTGCGGATCAACAAGTTTCACGCTGATTACCGCGGTGAGGCCCTCGCGCACATCTTCGCCAGTGAGGTTTGGATCGTTGTCTTTCATCGCACCGTTCTTGCGACCCCACTCGTTGAGTGAGCTCGTGAGTGCGGCACGGAAACCGGTGACATGCGTTCCGCCATCAATGGTGTTGATGTTGTTCGCAAAGGCGAGCAGGGTCTCCGACCACGAGTCACTCTGATACTGGAAGGCAACTTCAACGCTGGTCGTGCCCTCCATCCCTTCGATGTAGACAGGACGATCGTGTGTGACCTTGCGCTTGCGATTGAGATGGCGCACAAACGAGACAATGCCACCCTGGAAGTAGAAGGTCGCCTCTCGATCGGCGCGATCATCGATCAGCGTCATCCACAAACCCTTGTTGAGATACGCGGATTCGCGCAGTCGATTGGCAAGCGTTTCAAAGGAGTATTCGGTGGTTGAGAACATCTCTGGATCTGGCAGGAATGTCGTGGTGGTACCACGGCGACTTGCGGCCGGATTCCCCTTGATGACTTTCGTTCGCGGTACGCCGCGCTCGTACTCTTGTGACCAGACGAATCCATCGCGCGCCGATTCAACGCGCAGCTTGATGCTGAGTGCGTTCACGACTGAGACGCCGACGCCGTGTAAGCCGCCAGAAACCTTGTATCCGCCACCGCCGAATTTTCCACCGGCGTGCAGCACGGTGTGCACCACTTCAAGCGCGTCTTTTCCGGTGGAGTGTTTACCGACGGGAACGCCACGCCCATCGTCGGCGACCGTGATGGAGTTGTCTTTGTTGATGCGCACCACAATGCGTGTTGCGTGGCCGGCCATGGCTTCGTCAACGGAGTTGTCGACGACTTCGTACACAAGGTGGTGCAGACCGCGCTCGTCGGTTGAGCCGATGTACATGCCTGGACGTTTGCGTACCGCTTCAAGTCCCTCAAGAACCTGAATGCTGGATGCGCCGTAGTCACCCGCAGGCTTTTTCGCGCGGCTACTCGTTGCGGTCGCCGCAGTTTTCTTCTCGGTCACTCACTCACTCCCTTGATCTGCTCTACGAGCCGATGCAGTTCTTCGTTTGAGTAGTAATCGATCACGATCTGTCCGCCCTTACCAGCAGGTTTCACGCGCACCGGAGTGCCGAGATGACCCTCAAGATCGCGCTGCAGCGCAGCGAGCTCTTCACTTGGTAGTGCGCCAGCCTTTCGCTTCGTGGTGATTGTACCGCGCGCAGCATCGCGAACCGTTGACGCGGCTGCCTCTGCGCCGCGCACGGTGACTGCATCGCGAACAAAGGTGCGCGCGAGCCACGCCTGCTCTGACTCTGGGAGGCCAACGAGCGCGCGGGCGTGTCCTTCACTGAGTCGCCCCGCGGCAACCTCGCTCTGCACATCGGCAGAGAGATCGAGCAGGCGCAGTGTGTTCGCAACAGTGGTGCGCGCCTTGCCCGCAATCACTGCGATCTGCTCTTGCGTCAACCCGAATTCATCGGCGAGACGGCGATATGCGTGTGCAGTTTCAATCGGTGACAGATCGCTGCGCTGAACGTTCTCAATCAGCGCGAGTTCAAGGCGTGATTGGTTGCCAACAACGCGCACGACGGCGGGAATCGTGCTCTTCCCAGCGAGCTTAGAGGCGCGGAAGCGTCGCTCGCCGGCAATGAGCGTGTAGCCGTTCGGCCCCTCCTCAACAACAATGGGCTGCAGCACGCCGTGCTCACGGATGCTCTCGGCGAGTTGTGCCAACTCAGCGGTCGAGAACTCGGTGCGCGGCTGGTATGGATTTGGCTTGATCTCGCTGAGCGGAATCTCTAGCGCGCCTGCACGAGTAGCGCCCACGGCACTCGCCGCCTCGGGGATCAGTGCGCCGAGGCCTCGCCCGAGCCCAGTAGTCTTCTTCGCCATGCTCCCCCCTTATTACTAGCTGGCGCCCACAGGGGTTCCCTTGAACACCCGGGCATCAAACTCTGCTGCAGCCTGCGCGTACGATTCGGCACCTGAGGTGCCTGGCGCATAACTTCGGATGGCAATCCCGTGACTTGGCGCTTCGGCCAAGCGTACCGAACGCGGCACGCGAGCTCGATAGACGAGATCCCCGAAATGGCTCTCCACCTCGCGCACCACGTCACTCCCCAGTTTCGTGCGGGGGTCAAGCATCGTTAACAGGAGACCGTTTACCTGCAGGGCAGGGTTGAGGCGCTCGCGCACGAGGCGAATGGTGGCCATGAGCTGTGAGAGCCCCTCCAGGGCGTAGTACTCGCACTGCACAGGGACAAGCACGCCATCGGCAATCGCGAGGGCGCTCACAGTCACGAGGCCGAGTGACGGTGGAGTGTCGACGAGGATCACCTCGGCATCACCGGCAGTGCGAAGCCCAATTGCGAGCTGGCGTTCGCCGCTCTCGTCACCCGTGGCGAGCTCAACGTCAATTCCAGCGAGGTCAGCAGAGCCCGGAATGAGCATGAGATTCGGAATTGAGGTCGCCTGCGCGAGCTCCACCGCCGGGCGACGCTCAACCAGTAAGTCATAGGCGGTCGGCGCCCCCTCAGGAAGGGTGAATCCGAGGCCGCTGGTGAGGTTTCGCTGTGGATCGAGGTCGACCACGAGCACGCGACGCCCTGCGTGAGCAAGCTCAGCGGCGAGGTTGAGCACGGTGGTGGTCTTGCCGACCCCGCCCTTCTGGTTCGCACACACGATGATGGGCACGTGGGCTCCGACACGGTGCTGAGCGGTGGTGTTCACGGCGCTATCGTAGCAGGAGGGGGCTACTGAAGGGTTCTGGGGGCCACGTTTCACGTGGAACACCTGCCGCTCGGCGGGGTGGTGCGCCGCGGCGCCCGCGGGAGTATCCTGAGGCGATGATCAAGCGCCTCGGATACGTGTTCGGAGCCCTGTTCGCCGCCCTCGTCCAAGCGCGGCTTCTACCCGAGCTCGGCCTGGAGCGCGTGATTAACCTCCCAGCGGTGCTCTTAATTGTTACAGCGTCCCTCGACCGTCGCACGTTGGCGCTCGTTGCGGCAACCGTGGCCGGGTTGGCAATCGATACGGTGCTCCTGCGCCCGCTGGGGCTCACCAGCCTTGCGCTGATCGCGGGCGTGCTGGTTGCAAGCCAGATTCGCGGCACTGGGGACGCTCTGCTGGTCAAGCGATTCGCTGCGCTCCTGTTCGGGCTGATAGCGAGCAGCTTCACGGTCTCGCTCCTTAGTGCCGGCGGGGTCGACCGAATTGGGGAGAACGCCTTCGCCCTCCTGGTCAACGTGGTGGCTGGCGCTGCACTAGCGACGATCGGCCAGCGCCGACGCAGGGGCTATGGATTCGACCAAACACTCCGCGGGTAGGGCGGTAATATGACAACTCGTCAGATTTATCCGGGTCGTGGCGGGCCAGACGATCGAGAGGTTCGTCGACGCCGCCCACTTCGGTTCCTCGCTGCTGCACTGGCCATTCTGTTGACATTTGGCGGTCTCGGCGGTCGCTTGATGCTCATTCAATTCGGTGCAGCTTCGTCGTCGGGCACGGCGAGTGTCGTCGCACGTGGACATCGTGTCGTTGAAGAGCTCATCACGCCGGCGCGCGGGCTGGTGCTTGATCGCAGCGGTCGTGTGCTCGCAAAAAACATTGCGGTGTATGCGGTGCAAATCCGACCCGGCGACCTCTCGCTCACGATGCGCACACAGGTCGTGAAAACGCTCGGAGAGATCTTGAATATCGATCCCGTACGAATCATCACGCTGCTCGACCGGAGCACTGGCTCGCTCTGGGAACCGATTCGCATCGCAAACAACGTGAATGAGCGCGCAGCCCGGCTCATAGATGAAGAGCGGGCGCAACTCCCTGGCGTTGAGACGGTTGTAGAGTCTCGACGCGTCTATCCGTATGGAACGCTGATCAGCCACATTGTCGGCTACGTCGGTCGCGTCGACACAGTTGAAGCAAATTCGCTTGCAGCATCTGGCTACACCGTCGTTGACTTCATTGGTCGCGCGGGAGTAGAGGCGAGCTACGAGGAGGCGCTGCGCGGCACACCAGGCGTTCGTCAGGTTGAGGTTGATGCAAAGGGTCGGCTTGTCCGCATCCTCGGTGTGACAAAGCCGCCGATTGACGGGTCATCGCTGACGCTCACGATTGACATTGATGCCCAACAGCGCGCCACGACGGCGCTTGAGTGGGGCCTCAAGAGCGCTGGCACGAAAGAGGGTGTCGTTGCCTCAATGAACCCGCAGAATGGTGAGATCATTGCGATGGCCTCACTCCCAACCTACGACAACAACGATTTCTCAGCCGGGATCAGCAACGCGAAGTATCAGAAATATCTTGCGAATAAGTTTTCGCCACTCTTGAATCACACGGTTGGTTCGTACTTCCCTCCTGGGAGCACCTACAAACTTGTCACCTACTCCTGCGCACTCAACAACAACCTCGTCACGCCATCAACACGATTCCAATCTACGGCGTATGTGGAGGTTGATGGCGAAAAGTTTTATGAGTGGAATCGTGCGGGATTTGGCGGTTCTCTGACACCATCTCAAGCGTATTCGTGGAGCTCGAATGTGGTGACATACCAACTCGCACGTCTCATCAAGATTGATCGGCTCTCGACCTGTGGGCGACAGTGGGGCTTCGGTGCACCAACTGGCATTGATCTACCGAGTGAGATTTCTGGTCTCGTTCCCGACCAGGCGTGGGCACGCGCCACCATCAATCGCGGACTCTACAACGCTGAGGTGTTGCAATCAGCACAGGGCCAAGGGTACGACTTAGTAACGCCGATCCAAGTGCTGAACTCGTTCGCCGCACTCGCAAACAGCGGAACACTGTGGCGCCCGCATGTTGTGCTGCACATTACGGGGCCCGATGGGAACATCGCGCCAATCACCCCGGTAGCTAACGGCGAAGTGGGAATGAAGGAGTCAACCTATCGTGAGATGCGTCTTGCCGGGCGCAAGATGGCGTTGAACCCCGGCCCATCGCAAGGGATCTCAAGAATGCCACTCTTCGTTTCAGCAAAGAGCGGCACCGCGCAGTACGGCGTGCGCGACAAACTGGGGCGACTCCCATTCCACAACTGGATGGGGGGGTTCGTCGCCTCAACGAACGACTGGTCGAAGAGCGATGCAACATTTGCGTACGTTGTCTTCATGCATGGAACAAACACCGTGGGGAATGCGGCGAAAGAGGTAACGAAGTACTACCTACAGTTGCAGTACGACTTGAAGCGGGACTACCGAACGGCCGCACTTTTGGCGCGAGGGAATCACTTCGGTGAATAGACTTGACTCTCCGCTGGGCTCCGCACTGCGTCGCGTGGATTGGATTGCCGCATCTGCGGTCGGGTTGCTGGCACTGACTGGGATCATCATGGCCTGGCTCAACGCGCGCAGCTACGGTCAAGAGCTGCTCACGCCGAGCTCCCTGCTCATCCGTTCGCTCACGTGGACTGCGCTCTCAATCGCGATCTACAGCGTGACGACTCTCGTGAACTGGCGCTGGGTGCGCACCTTTGCGTGGCCACTCTACGCCGCGAACATTCTGTTGCTCGTCATCACGCTGATCTACGGCGTAGATTCTGGGGGAAACAACCGCGCCATTGCGATCTTTGGCCTCGCCATTCAGGCCAGCGAGCTCAGCAAAATCCTGACCCTCGTTGCCATTTCAACGGCGCTGACACGCGTCGATCGCGCGAGCAGTGGGCTGCAAGACCTCACGTTGGCGGGTGCCATCGTTGCTCCACCCTTTCTCCTTGTGGTGGCGCAGCCCGACTTGGGGACCGCGCTGGTGCTCATCGCGGCGCTCTTCGGCGCCCTCTACTTGGCGGGCGTTGCGACGCGCTGGATAGCCGCCCTGGGGAGCCTGGTCGCTGCTGGTGGTGCCCTGGCCTGGATCGTCGTGCTGGCGGAGTATCAAAAAGAGCGACTCCTCGCCTTTATCGACCCGAATTCGGACCCAGCTGGGCCGAAGTACCAGCTGCTGCGGTCAATCGAAGCGATTCGTGGTGGTGGCCTGTTTGGCGCCGGTGCAGATGGCACGTCGACCCTGACCCCGCTGCCGGTGCAAGAGAGCGACTTTGTCTTTGCGGCGCTGGTTCGCGCGTTCGGCGCGGTGGGGGGACTCTTCGTCATCGTCTTGCTTGCGATTCTGGTCGGGCGCCTGGTTTGGCACGCCTGGACCTCCCCAGACGAGTTTGGGGTGATCTTTGCTGGCGGGATGGCCACCGTCATCCTCTTTCAGACATTCGTGAACATCGGCATGAACCTCGGCGTGGCCCCCATTACGGGGATCACCCTGCCGTTCGTGAGCTATGGAGGAGCCTCCGCCGTCTCCCTCGCCTTCGGGCTCGCCCTGGTGCAAAGCCACCGGGTGCATGATGGGGGTTCATCGCCGCTTATGTAACAATAGCGCGCGGTTGACGTGGGAGAGCCCTGATCGTAGACTTCCCCTCCCGCGACTGACCCGTCCGTCAGCCCGCGACCGCCCAGCAGGCGCCGCCTGTACGGCGCACAGACAGTAAGGACAGGGGAACCATGTACGCAGTCATCGAGACCGGTGGAAAGCAGTATCGAGTGGAGCTCGGCAGCGAGCTGCACGTGGAGCTGACCGGCGCTACCCCAGGGAGCGAAATCTCGTTTGACCGTGTCCTTCTTGTGCGCACCGACTCGAGCACGGAGATCGGCACCCCAGTTGTTGCTGGCGCGAAGGTCACGGCAACGGTGCTCGGCCAAGAGCGCGGACCAAAGACGGTCAGCTTTAAGTATCGACCGAAGGCGCGCAGCCGCGTCACCAAGGGTCACCGCCAGGAGCTCCACCTCATCAAGGTCACCGAAGTTGCCGTGAACGGCACGAGCGCGAAGGCGCTCTACGAAGCTGGTGCTGCCGATCGTGCCAAGGCACAGGCCGCCGCCGCAGCCGCCGCCGCCGATAAGGCGAAGGCCGATGCCGCCGTCGCCGCAACGCTGAAGGTCGGCACGCCAACTGATGCGAAGGCGAAGAAGCCCGCAGCAAAGAAGCCCGCAGCGAAGAGCGCCGACACGTCGGTCGCCGACGCCGAGTAACGCAGCGAACGCTGAGAGAAGGAGAGAGCCATGGCACACAAAAAGGCAGGCGGAAGTGTTCGCAACGGACGCGATAGCGCTGGTCAGCGCCTTGGCGTGAAGGTCGGCGACGGCCAGAAGATCAACGCTGGCGGCATCATCGTGCGACAGCACGGCACCACCTTCGCCGCAGGACGTGGCGTTGGCTTGGGCAGCGACTACACCATCTACGCAACCGTCACCGGTACGGTGAAGTTCGACCACGCGTCGCGCACGAAGAAGCGCGTCAACGTTGTCGCTTCACCAGACGCCTAGAGAGTCGCTGATGAAGCCAGAGATTCATCCCAAGTACAACACGATCGAAATCACGTGTCTCGCCTGCAGCACGAAGTTCTCGATCGGCTCAACGCGAACCAGCGAGCTCAAGACGGAAGTCTGCTCGAACTGCCACCCGTTCTTTACGGGGAAGCAGCTGATTCTCGACACGGCCGGTCAGGTCGAGCGCTTCCAGAAGCGCCTCGGTCGCTCGCGCTGATTCCCATGCGGCGCCGACTCGGCGTCGCTGCGCGAATCGTGCAGAATCGCTTTGCACAGGTCTCATACGCACTACACGCACTCTCGCTAAGCGCGCGCCCAACAAGCGGCGCGGCGTATGGCGGCCAGGCGCTGATCGACGGCGTGCTCATGCGCGGGCCATCACACATCGGCGTAGCACTGCGCACCGTTGACGGGGGCATTGCGGTGACGACCGAGCCAATTGCAACAGGACCCATTCGCCGTCGGCTGACGCGGGTACCGGTGCTTCGCGGAGCCGTCGTGTTGTGGGAGACACTCGCACTGGGCAGTCGTTGGCTACTGCGCAGCGCCGACGTTTCAGCGGGGGATGAGGAGCGATCCGCTGGTGGCACTGGCTCACTGGTTGCAACGCTCGTCATCACGCTGCTCATTGCCGTTGTGATATTCAACGTGCTCCCCGCAATCGCTGCGTCAGCGATTCTGCATGCACTCGGCCTGACATCACTCCTTCTGGAGCGCGCGATTGATGGAATCTTGCAGGTGGGCATTCTGCTCGGCTACTTGGCTGCAGTTGGGCGCAGCAACGATGTGGATCGCACCTATCGGTATCACGGTGCAGAGCATCGCGCGATCCATGCGCTCGAGAACGGTGAGCCGCTCACACGCAGCGCACTGGCCCGCTGGCCAACGGCACATCCGCGCTGCGGAACCGAGTTCCTAGTTGTCGTCATTCTGGTGAGCATCGTTAGCTTCTCACTGGTCGGTCGACTTGATCCGATCCCAACAGTGATCAGTCGCATTGCGGGCATCCCGCTCGTCGCTGGACTGGCCTACGAAATCTTGCGTCTTCTCGGTCGATATCGAACCAATCCCATCGCACGAACGCTTGCTGCACCAGGAATTGCGGTGCAGCGCATCACCACACGAAAGCCTGATGACGGCATGCACGACATTGCAATCGTTGCGCTGACGGCGGCGATCGAAGCGGAGGGTGGTGTTGTGCCGAGCGGTTCCGAGCGACCAACCTCCCGCGCGCTGCAGTCGCTGAAGGTGCGCTGATGGCTGACGTCGCACAGCTCAATGCGCGACTCGCGGCGGCGCTCAAGGCGCGCGCCGAACTCGAGGCGCAGTTGACGCTCCCTGAAGTACTCGCCGACCACACGGCCCTTGCTCGTATTGGTCGTGAGCTGTCGCGCACCGCGCCACTTGCGGAGGCGGGCGAGGCGCTCTCCGCCGCTCGCCTGCGCGTCACCGATTCACGCGCACTCGAGGCTGATCCAGGGGCGGACGCGGAGATGCGCGAACTGGCCGCAGCCGACCGCGCTGAGGCGGAGGCGATTGAGCGCGACATCCTGGAGCGACTCCCTGGGCTGCTTCTTGAGCCAGACCCGAACGATGGTCGAGATCTGTTGATCGAAGTGCGCCCAGGCGCTGGGGGCGATGAGGCCGGAATCTTTGCGGGCGAGCTCTTTCGCGCCTATCTGCGCTACGCCGAACGCCAGGGATGGAAGAGCGAAGTGGATGCGATCAGCGAAACCGGTGTCGGCGGAATTCGTGAAGGGGTCATGGAGGTCTCTGGCGACGGTGCATGGGCCGCCTTCAAGTGGGAAGCAGGCGTTCACCGCATTCAGCGCGTCCCCGCAACCGAATCGGCTGGACGCATTCACACCAGCACCGCAACGGTCGTGGTGCTGCCCGTGGTGACCGCTGTTGACCTGGTGATTCCAGAGACCGACATTCGCATCGACGTGAAGCGCGCATCAGGGAACGGCGGGCAAGGGGTGAACACCACCGACTCCGCGGTGCGCATTACGCATATTCCGAGCGGCATCGTGGTGGAGATGCAAGACGAGCGCAGCCAGTTACGCAACAAGGAGAAGGGGATGGCGATTCTGCGCAGCCGCATCATCGCCGCAGAAGAGGAGCGCAAGCGCGCCGCCGACTCCAAGGCACGCAAGGCGCTCATCGGTAGCGGCGATCGCAGCGAGAAGATTCGTACGTACAACGGACCACAGAATCGTGTCACCGATCATCGCATCGGTTTTGACAAGTTTGATGTGCCGGGAATTCTTGGCGGTGATCTCGCGCCATTCCATGAGGCGCTTGCCGCCGCCGAGCAGGCGGCGCGACTGGCGGAGCAATGAGCGACGAGCCGATTGCCGGTCGACCACTTATCGAGCGTGAGGCTGATGGACCGACGCTGCTGCGCGAAGCATCGGCGCAACTGGAGGCGGTAGGAAGCCCAACACCACGCCTCGATGCCGAAACACTTCTCGCAGCACTCCTCGGTACGCGCGTCACCACGTTGCGCACCGCTGTCGCTGCAGGCTTTCCGCTGCCACTCCCAGCGCTGATTGAGATTCCAGAGCCAGAGCCACTGAGCGACCGACATCCGCAACTCGCGGAAGCGTTGCGCATCGCGCGCAGCGCACTCGCCGCAGGTGATGCCCCAGCGGCCCTCGCTGCGCTCGTGCAGGAGCGCGCAACCGGTCGACCGATCAGTCATCTCACCGGGCGTCGCGGATTCCGCAAGCTAGAACTGCTCGTAACGCCAGATGTGCTTGACCCACGGCCAGAGAGCGAGCTGATCATTGAGACGGCACTCGCCTTTCTTGCCGACCGCGTGGCGGCCGATCGAGCACTTGGTCGCGCGCCACATCCGCTGAACGCTGCAGAGATCGGCACGGGGAGCGGCGCACTTGCGGTCGCCCTCGCCGACGAATCGCCAGTACCTCTGCGTCTCATCGCAACAGACATCTCTGGCGAGGCGCTGATGGTGGCGCGCGCGAATGCGCTGCGCTGCGGTGTGGCGTCGCGCATCACGTTCATGCACGGCGATCTCGCCGAGCCGCTTCTTGCGGCGCGTGCACCCGGTGATCCAGCACACCTTGATCTTCTCATTGCAAACCTGCCGTATGTGCCAACCGGGGAGGTTGATGGCGCCAGGGATGCTGCAAGTATTCGGGATCTCGCGCCGCGCGACTTGGCGCGTCTCGGCATTGCCGCAGAGCCACGCCTTGCGCTCGACGGTGGCGGTGATGGGCTGGAGCTGATTCGCCGACTCATCGCCGAGCTGCCGCGACTGCTGCGCCCAGGTGGCGCTGCACTCTTGGAATTCGGAGACGGTCAGGGTGACGACGTTGCGCGACTCGCCGACGGCCTCGGCATCGGTTGGCGCGTGGCGATTCGTGGTGACCTATCGGGCCGCGACCGTATGGCCGAAATTCGTCGGAGCGGATAACGCACATGGCAGTGAAACCAACGCTCCCAATTCGACTCCTCGTCATGGATCTTGATGGCACGCTGTTGCCGCACGGCGGCGTGATCGCTGAGCGCACCATTGATGCGATTCGCGCAGCGCGCGCTAAGGGGGTCATCGCCACCATTTCGTCGGGGCGCAATGTGCCGTCCATCATTGAGTACGCGCACCAGATTGGACTCGACGGTCCGCTCATCGGCATGCAGGGGGCGATCGCGCGCGAGATTCCGGCGAAAGGCGAGCCTGGTTCAGGGCGCATGATCAGGCACGTCCCCTTCCCTGCCCACCTGGGAGCCAAGGCTGTCGCGTGGTGTCGCGAGAACAACCTTTGGGGCCACGCCGTGATCCGCGACGATCTGCGATTCGATGTCCGCGACCCACATGTGCGCCAGTACGAGATCTGGCTCCAAGGGGATGCCCTCAAGCGTCTCGGTACCGTGCCAAACCTCACCGACTACCTCACCGAGCGCAAACTGCACCTCTCTAAGGTGGTCGCCCACGCCCCTGAGGGGCATGTGGATGGGGTGCTTGATCGAGCCCGGGCCACCTTCGCCGGGGAGCTCGATGTGACCATCAGCCACCCCGAGTACCTAGAATTCACCGCCCCCGGGGTGAACAAGGGGACGGCGCTGCGCTGGCTCGCCCGCCGCCTGAAGATCCCCCTCGGCCAGGTGATGGCCATTGGCGACCAGTACAACGACCTAGAGATGCTCGACGTGGCTGGGCATGGGGTGGCGATGGCTGGGGCCCCCGGCCCTGTGCGTGCGGTGGCGCAATACGAGGCACCCCGTTGTGAAGATGACGGTGCAGCACGCATGATTGAGCGCCTGATCCTCGGATCAGCGGGAGAATAGGGGCCACGCACCTGTAGTGGGACAGTGGAGAGGGAGGGGAGCATGGGCAACGCCGCACACGATCCGTTGATGAACCTGAGCCTTCGCGAGGTTGACCCAGAACTCGACGCCATCTTCGTCAAGGAGGCGGTGCGCCAGCGTGATCACATCGAGTTGATCGCCTCCGAGAACTACGCGTATGCCGCAGTGCGCGAAGCGCAGGGCTCCATCCTCACCAACAAGTATGCCGAGGGACTTCCCGGGAAGCGCTACTACGCCGGTTGTGAGTTCGTTGACGAGGCAGAGAACCTTGCACGAAACCGCGCACTGCAGCTCTTTGCTGGCAGCGAGCATGTCAACGTGCAGCCGCACTCTGGCGCGTCGGCAAACATCGCGACCTTCACCGCCGCGATGTCACCAGGCGACTCATTCGTTGCCATGAGCCTCGATCAGGGCGGACACCTCTCCCATGGCGCGTCGGTCAACATTTCCGGAAAGTGGTTCAAGCCGACCTTCTACGGTGTTCGCGCTGAAGATGGTCTTGTTGATTGGGACGCAGTCCACCGCGCCGTCGATGAGGCGAAGCCGAAGGTTGTCATCGCTGGCGCATCGGCGTATCCGCGTGCGCTCGACTTTGAGAAGTTTGCCGCTATTGCACATGCAGCTGGCGCGAAGTTGATGGTCGATATGGCGCACATCTCGGGAGTCGTTGCGGCAGGGCTACACCCAAGCCCATTCCCCCACGCTGATTACGTCACCACCACCACGCACAAGACGTTGCGCGGACCGAGAGGCGGCATGATCTTTGCTCGAGCCGACGAAGCGGCTGCCATTGACCGGGCTGTCTTCCCTGGAAATCAGGGTGGGCCGCTGATGCACGTGATCGCCGCCAAAGCGGTCGCCTACAAGTTGGCACTGCAGCCTGAGTTCCGTGCGTACATGCAGCGAACACTCGTCAACGCCAAGGGGCTTGCCGCAGCGCTCGCCGCACGCGGGTTTGGTGTGATCACCGGCGGTACCGACAACCACCTGATCTTGTGCGACGTGACACCACTTGGTGTGACCGGCAAAGAGGCGACCGCCGCACTCGAGGCGGTGGGCGTGACGATCAACAAGAACAGCATTCCAGGCGAGACGCGCTCGCCAATGGTGACGAGCGGCGTGCGCTACGGCACACCAGCAGCAACAACGCGCGGCATGGGACTCGCGGAGATGGAGCAGATCGCGCAGTGGTCTGTTGAGGCGATCGCCGCGCGCGAAGATGCGGCGAAGCTTGAACAGATCCGCCGCGAGGTAGTGAAGGTTGCGCAACAGTTCCCAGTACCCGGTAACGATGCTGCGGAGCTAGCGGCGCGCGAGAGCTAATGGAGAGCGCTCCGCTCTATCTCGCCATCGCTGCACTGGCGGCCGCCGTCGCGCTGGTGGGCACACAGTTCGTACGCCGCGTTGCTGTTGCGTTCAATCTTGCCGATGCTCCGAATGAGCGCCGCATCAACACCACGTTGATGCCGCGCGCTGGCGGCTTCGCCGTCGCGCTCTCCTTCTTCTTGGTCGGTGCAGCAGTGACGATCCTTGCGTCACCACTCGGTCTGACGGGCGGCACACCACTCCCGATCTCTGGAATCGCTGCACTCTTGCTTGGGGCATTACTTGCGGGCGTCATCGGTCTCGCCGACGATCGCTTCGATCTACGTGCGCGGTGGCAGCTCGCTGGGCAGCTGGTGATTTCAGCGGTGCCAATCGCCTTCGGTGTGCGAATCGCCATCTTGTCGAATCCGTTCGGTGCGGGCGACCTGTTCATCCCCGATGCGATTGGGCTCGCCCTCACCATCTTCTGGGTCCTCGGCATGCAGAACGCGATGAACTTCATCGACGGGCTCGATGGCCTCTCGGGCGGGATCGCCCTCATCGCTGCGGTCACCCTTGGACTCATCGCCCTCCCGGCCACACCCCTCCTCGCCGCCCTCTGCTTCGCCTTGGCGGGCGCGCTCGCCGGGTTCCTGCGACACAACTTCTACCCCGCCTCCATCTATATGGGGACGAGCGGAATCTTGGCGGTCGCCTACGCCCTGGCGGTCCTCTCCCTGCTCGGCACCGCCAAGGTCGTGGCCGCGCTGCTCATCCTGGGGGTGCCCATCATTGATGCCTTCTTCGTGATCGTGGGGCGGCTCCTGGCCGGACGCTCTCCATATAGTGCGGACAAGACCCACATTCATCAGCGCCTAATCGACGCGGGGCTGAGCCACCGCGGGGCCGTCCTTGCCCTTTATGGGGTCACACTCCTCCTTTCGATTGGGGCGGTGGTGCTGACCGCGAGTGCCGCCCTCTATGCCTTCGCCGGGCTCCTTGTCGTGCTCGGCGGGGCGATCGTCTCGCTCTCGCGACGAGCGGAGCGCCGCGCATGAGCACGCCTGACCCAGCGCCGAAAAACGAACGCGAGTTTGGCGACCCTCGGCTAGAATCGCCGCAGAATCCTGATGAGGTTGTTGGCCTGATGTCCGACATCGGCAAGGGTGCGTATCTCGCCCTCTTCTCGCAGATCGGTATCAGCCTCCTCATCGCGAATCTCGGTGGAGCACTCCTCGGACACTGGATTGACGGTCAGCTCAACAGCGAACCGATCTTCCTGATCCTCGGATTCATCGGAGGCTTTACCGCTGGTGCGGTGGCCGCGGCACGGTTGGTGCAGCGAACGTTGCGCCACCTCGATGCACTTGATGTTGCAGCAAAAGCTGCGAAACGAGAACGTGAGGCGCGCGAACGCGACGCCGCACGATTGAAAGGGAGGGTTGAATGAGCGTCGCTCCGGCGAAGAAGAGCTCAACGAAGCGCACCCTTCTTCTTGCCGCACTCGGCGTGATCCTCCTTGACGCAGTTGCGATCGTCACGTTCGGTGGTGTCGGACTGAACAACTTCCCTGGCGACGTCATCAAGCGGGCGCTTGAGCCGATCGTTCCACACACGGTGATTGATCTCGGAGGCGATCCAACCCATGCCGCGTCGCTCTTCGACTTCTACCCGTCGATCACCGGCTCCATCATCATGAGCTGGATCGTGATGGCGGTCGTGATTATTCCACTGACGATTGCAGCGCGACGACTCAAGGAGATTCCGAGCGGCGCGCAGAACGTGCTTGAGTTCGCCATCGAGGGCCTCACCTCATTCGCGATGGGGATCGGCGGCCCAGGGGCAAAGCGCTTCATCACCTTCTTCCTCGCCTGCTTCCTCTTTATTGTTGTCTCGAACTGGTCTGGCCTGATCCCAGGTGTTGGCCGCGTGCATGAGTTCCGCGCGCCAACGAGCGACGTGAACGTCACCGTTGGCCTGGCACTCGTCGCCTTCGTCTACTTCCACTACCAGGGCGTTCGCGCGCTCGGCATCGGTGGCTACCTCGGAAAGTTCTTCACCCTGAAGGGCGGTCCCATCGGCCTCTTCGTTGGCGTGTTGGAGTTCTTCCTTGAAATCGTGAAGCCGATCACCTTGGCGATGCGACTCTTCGGCAACATCTATGGTGGTGAGCTTGCCCTTACCGTGATGACCACAATCACCCTCGCCTTCATCCCAGTTGCCCTGTATGGCCTCGAACTCTTCGTGGGCCTCATGCAGGGGATCATCTTCAGCGTCCTTGTCCTCGTCTTCACCATGCTGGCCATGGAGGGGCATCACGAGGAGGGGCACGATGAGCACAGCCCGGCGGCGGCCGGGGATGGCGCGACGGCGGGAGCCGAATCGCGAGTTGCGGCACACTAGCCGCAGGTAGAAACGAAGCGTCGGACGCACGGCACGAGTCCGGGCGGCGACACAGTAGGAGGTACGAACCATGGACAAGCTTCAGGCGGGCATCGCAGCCCTCGGCGTAATTGGGCCGGCCCTCGGCGTAGGCATTGCCACTGCGGCAGCCGCTAGCGCAATCGGTCGCAACCCAGAGGCAGCGGGCGCAATCCGCGGCGTCTTCATCATCGGTGCCGCATTCGCAGAAGGCCTCGGCGTTCTCGCGATCGTGCTCGGCATCCTTTCACTCGTTCTCTAAGGCGACTGACCACAGATGCAGGTAGTCGACCTGATCCAGGGGGCGATTGGCGCCATCCCGTTTGCTGAGGCCGCCGCTGGCGAAGCCGAAGGCGCCGGGCTGAGCTTTAACCTCTTCTGGATCCTTGTCTCAGCGGCAAACTTCGCCTTCTTCATTATTGTGCTGCGCGCCGCTGCGCTCGGACCAATCACGAAGATGCTCGATGAGCGACGTGAGCGCATTGAGCGCGGGCTTCGCGAAGCGGCTGAGGCCACGATCGCCAAGAGTCGCGCCGAAGAGGCGGCGGGCGTTGCGCTCGCCGAAGCTCGACGCGAGTCGAACGAGATCCGCGCCAACGCCGACAAGGCAGCGGCGCAGATTCGCGATGAGCAGGCCGCCGCACTGAAGGCGGAGTTGGATCGCATGCGAGCCGACGCCACCAAGGAGATTGAGGCGGCGCGCGTCAGCGCCCTAGCCGCAATCCGCAGTGAGGTTGCCGATCTGGCCATTGGCGCCGCCACCAAGGTGGTCGGCTCGTCAATGGACGGCGATCGACAGCGCGCCCTGGTGGGCGAGTTCTTGGACGAGCAGTCCAAGAAGGGGAACTGATCGTGGATCGACCGCTCGGCTCTGCCCGACGATACGCAGCGGCACTCCTTGGCCTGGCCAAGGATCCGTCGACGGCGGCATCGCAGGCAGACGAGCTCGACCGCCTCGCGGCGGTCATCGCAACCCCAGGCGCACGCCAGATTCTTGATGACCCACGAACGCCAGCAACTGGCCGTGTGGCGGCACTTGAGAAGGCGGCGGGCGGCACGGTCAGCCCGCACATTCACACGCTGATCGGCATGTTGGCGCGACGACGCACCCTTGCGTCGATCCCGGCAATTGCCGAGGCAACGCGCGACGCGCTGAATGCGCGCAACGGCATCACCATTGCACGCGTGGTCACCGCCCTTGAGGCGAGCCCAGCGGAGCGCACACGATTTGAAGCCGGGGCCACCACGATGGCGGGCCACGCAGTTCAGATGTCGTACGAAGTAGATGCAAGCCTCGTCGGCGGAGCAACACTCCGAGTTGGCGATCGACTTGTGGATGGCAGCGTTAAGGGGCGGCTCTCGCGAATGCGTGAGCGGATCCTCTCGGTCGCCGGCTGAACCGGCAGAGCGCGTAGAGCAGCGAGGAGCGAGAGATCATGGCAATGAAGTCCGACGAGATCATCAGCATTCTGAAGGCCCAGATCGAAGGGTTCGATGGAAGCGCCGAGTCGCGCACCGTCGGCACCGTTGTTGAGGTGGGCGATGGCATTGCACAGGTCTACGGACTTTCAGGCGCGCTCTCGTCTGAACTTCTGGAGTTCCCAAACGGCGTTGCCGGCATGGCCTTGAACCTTGGTGAAGAGACTGTCG